>ERZ773233.2231-NODE-2231-length-10858-cov-7.109877_pt1 | contig 10858 bp, 6 predicted proteins | sample MGYA00580991_ERZ773233 | MGnify/ENA primary metagenome ERZ773233 (study PRJEB29015, sample SAMEA2738178) | human oral metagenome | biome: human oral; feature: human-associated habitat; material: saliva | place: China | collected 2161 ...
ACCTCATACGTAGGAGCAGGCGGTTTGTGGCAGTTTATGATCGGAACAGGTAAAAGATATGGTTTAGAAATCAACTCATTAGTAGATGAAAGACGTGATGTTATCAAGTCTTCGTATGCAGCTGCAAACTATTTAAGCGACCTTTATCGTATATTTGGTGACTGGCATCTTGCCATTGCGGCATATAATTGCGGACCAGATAAGATCAATAAGGCGATACATCGTGCAGGAGGAAGCAAGGATTATTGGCAGATTTATCCCTATTTGCCACAAGAAACACGTGGATATGTGCCCGCTTTCATAGCTGCCAACTATATAATGAATTATTATTGCGACCACAATATTTGTCCAATGGTAGCCGATTTACCAGCTAAGACCGACACTGTTATGGTCGACAGAGATATCCATTTCTCTCAAATTGCAGGTGTTTTAGGACTCGATGTCAATCAATTGAAAGAGCTAAACCCACAATACCGTCGTAATATTGTTAATGGAAGTAGCAAGTTATCAGCCCTTCGTTTGCCCTCAACCGAGGTAAATAAGTTTATAGATAAGCAAGAAGCCATTTACGCTTACAATGCAGATGAATTATTAAGCAAAAGAGATGAGGTTGAAGTAAACGACGATGTGCCAACCTATGTGGCAGCACGTAGAAGCAATAGTAGTAGAACTTATGCTGCAAAATCATCACGTTATTCTTCTAAACACGACAGAAAGAAAGGTAGAAGAAGTAGAGAAAGAACCCAAGAGGTATCTATAAAGAGTGGTGATACATTGTCTGAGATAGCTGCACGCAATCATACTACAGTAGCAAAGCTAAAGAAACTCAACAAAATTAGCGGTAGTAACATTCGTGCAGGTAAGAAATTAAGAGTAAAATAAACCAACTCATCATAGTTAAAACAAAAAGAGTAATATTATTGTTAGCATTCAATAGAACCGTTACACCTTATTATATATAGGGTAGGTGAGCAGCAATAGTCTTACTCTTTTTTGTACTTTAAAGCTCGACACCATTTAGTCTACGAGCCAATAACAACAAATAAACCCTCAAGATAGTCCTCTTTCACTTAGAAAGAGCGTCTTAACAACAAAGCACATTACATTATGGAGCAAACTAATAATAAAGATGTGAATATAGAAGAGCGCAATGAAAAGCTTATACAAGATGCCTTTCAGCATTTAATAGACACCTATCTTGCGTCACGACATCGCAAGAAAGTTGAAATCATAACCAAAGCATTTAATTTCGCAAAGCAAGCCCACAAAGGAGTAAAACGATTGTCGGGCGAGCCTTATATCCTTCATCCTATTGCCGTTGCACAAATCGCTTGTGGTGAAATGGGATTAGGGTCTACCAGTATTTGTGCTGCTCTTTTGCACGATGTTGTTGAGGATACCGATTATACCGTTGAAGATATCACCAACATCTTTGGTGAAAAGATCGCCCAAATAGTAGACGGATTAACCAAAATCTCAGGTGGAATATTTGGCGATAAGGCATCAGCTCAGGCAGAGAACTTCAAGAAGTTGCTTTTAACCATGAGCGAAGACATTCGAGTTATCTTAATAAAGATATGCGACCGCCTGCACAATATGCGCACACTCGATAGTCAACCCGCCAACAAACAATATAAAATTGCAGGCGAAACCCTCTACGTCTATGCTCCATTAGCAAACCGCTTAGGTTTGAATAAGATCAAAACAGAATTAGAGAATCTAAGCTTTAAGTTCGAACATAAAGAAGAGTTCGAGCGCATCAATCAAAAGCTTTCATTCACAAAAGAGCAGCGTGACGAGTTGTTCGAAGCCTTTACACAACCCATAAGAGAAGTTCTTGATAAGATGGGAATCAACTATCAGATCAAAGAACGAGTGAAAAGCCCTTATTCTATATGGAAGAAGATGGAGACAAAGCGTCTTACCTTCGAAGAAATATACGATATATTGGCAGTGAGAATCATCTTCACTCCCAAGTCAAGAGAAGAAGAAATCAACGAATGCTTCAGCATTTACGTTGCAATAAGCAAGATATATAAGTCGCACCCCGACCGCTTACGAGACTGGTTGAACCACCCAAAGGCCAACGGTTATCAAGCTCTTCATGTTACATTGATGAGCAAACAAGGCCGATGGATAGAGGTACAGATTCGCAGTGACAGAATGGATGAGTTGGCAGAGCAAGGCTTTGCAGCCCATTGGAAGTACAAAGAAGGAGGCGAATATACCGAAGATGAGAGCGAACTAAATAACTGGTTGCACACCATTAAAGAGATATTAGACGATCCACAGCCCGATGCTATGGACTTTCTCGACGCTATTAAGCTCAATCTTTTTGCGTCAGAGATCTTTGTTTTCACACCAAAAGGTGAGATAAAGACCATGCCTGCCGATTGTACAGCACTCGACTTCGCTTTCCAAATACACACCTTCTTGGGCAGTCATTGCATCGGTGCAAAGGTAAATCATAAGCTCGTGCCCATCAGTCACAAGCTACAAAGCGGCGACCAAGTAGAGATTCTCACCTCAATGGCACAGCATGTGCAACCTTCTTGGATCAACTTTGTGTCTACAGCAAAGGCAAAAGCCAAGATACAAGCAATCCTTAGAAGAAAGAATAGAGAAACTCAAAAGAAGGGAGAAGAGATATTACAGAACTGGTTAAAGGCGCATGATTTGCGTGTAACCACATCTATTATCGAGAAACTCTGCACCTTCCATAAGATAGAAACGCCCGAAGCGTTCTTCATTTCATTGGGAGAGCGCAGCACCATACTTGGAGATAAAGACTTAGAAGTGCTTAACAACAAGGGAGGAGTGAGTATTCAAGCAGCTCTTCGTAAGTTTGTGCCATTTTTATCAGGCGAGAAAAAGAAGGGAAAGGAGCAAGAGAAGTTTATTGTTGGAAAAGACTTCAACAAGAAAATTCCAATCGTTATCAACGAAGAAAACATCAATACGTTTGTATTCCCAACATGTTGCCATCCCATTCCAGGTGACGATGCGTTAGGATATATCGACAATAAAGGACGAATAGAGGTGCATAAGCGTTCGTGTTCTGTTGCTGCTCGCCTTAAATCGAGCTTCGGTAACAAAATATTAGATGCCAAATGGGATATGCACAAGCGTCTATTCTTCAACGCAACCATTAAAGTTCGTGGAATAGATAGGCACGGAATGCTTCTTTCAGTATCAGAAGTGATCTCTTCGCAAATGAATACCGACATCCATAAAATCACCATTTCCACCGAAGAAGGTATCTTTGATGGAACAATAGAGATAGGAGTTCACGACAAAGATGAGGTGAACGAGCTTATTGCCAAACTAAAAAATATAGAGAATGTGAAAGAGGTTAGTCAGTTGGTTTAATCTCATCGCAACATAAAAGTTAAGGAGGACGCTACAAGTTGGTGTCCTCCTTTTTTATATGTGTTATTTATTTTGTCAATAAAAGCATAGCTTTTGCCCTGCAAAGTCAATGCTTTTAGCATGTAATTGCATTGCTTTTTCACCCTTAACTCAATGCAATTGCAATTCATCTTTCTACAAGTAGAAATACAGTTAGAAAGAAAAGAATTATTTTTCTCATGTTGAAATGAAAACTATTCTGTTAATACTCGTTTACAAAATCCTACCTATTTTTTATTATCTCATCTGCTCAATGCCTGTGTTTAGGTGGTTGTTTAAGGAAAAAATACATATTAATGGGTATTGTAGGGCGTCATAAAACTTAGTACCTTTGCACCATCATGAAACAATTAGATTAATAAATAAAACAAAACAAAAGTATGATGACAATTAAAAAAGCAATCTTGCCTTTGCTTTTCTTGTCCATTTCAACATCTATTACTGCGGGAGTAGTGGTAGAATCGACCTACAAAATGACAGGAATAAACGTGCAAGGACATGTTATTGATTCAAAAACCAAAGAGTATGTACCTTACGTTTTGGTAGCGGTAAAGGGTACAACACTTGCAACAACCACAGATGCTAAAGGTTTTTATTCGATTAAAAACATTCCACAAGGAAAAGTAATATTAGAGGTTAAGCACCTAGGCTATCATAATGCAAGCGTAACTTTAAAAACAGAAAAAGAAGAAACACTTGAGCAAAACTTTGAGTTGACAGACGATGTGCTATCATTAGACGAGGTAGTTCTCACCGCAAATCGCCAACAAACATTGCGAAGAGAAGCGCCAGTGCTTGTTAATGTGGTAGACAAACGACTCTTTAATCTCACCAACTCTGCAACATTATCACAAGGATTGAACTTTCAACCAGGTGTAAGAACAGAGAACAACTGCCAAAACTGCGGTTTTTCGCAAGTGAGAATTAATGGATTAGATGGTCACTACTCACAAATTCTAATCGATTCACGTCCCGTTTTCTCTGCATTGAACGGAGTTTATGGATTGGAACAAATTCCTTCGAGTATGATTGAGCGTGTTGAAGTGGTGCGTGGAGGAGGCTCTTCGCTTTATGGAGCATCGGCAATTGGTGGTACAATCAATGTAATCACTAAAGAACCTATCCGTAATTCAGCCGAAGTGGGTCACACCCTCTCTTCTTATGGTAATCATTCTGGTTGGGAAAACACCACCAATATCAACGCATCTATCGTTACAGACGATGCAAAAGGCGGATTGTTTGTCTACGGAAACCACCGTTATCGCCCTGGATACGACCATAATAACGATGGATATACAGAGCTTCCCAACCTTAAAAACCAAACACTTGGTTTTAGTGCATTCTACAAATTCACTCCATACTCACGCATAACACTTCGTTATCACAATCTTGCTGAATTCAGAAGAGGTGGAAATCACCTTGAAAGAGCACCTCACGAAAGTGATATTACAGAGCAATTAGAGCATGATGTGAATGGCGGTAGTTTAGCTTATGATTTATTCTCAAAAGATACTAAACGTCAATTAAAGCTTTATTATTCGTTCGAAAACACTGCAAGAAAGAGCTATTATGGTGGAATTGGTGGCGGAACAGAGGCTGCCGACACCATTAAATCGGCTAAAGCTTATGGACGTACAAAGGAAATCAACCATTTGTTGGGTGCTCAATATGTACATTCGTTCGACAATTGCTGGTTTATGCCTGCAACATTAACAGCTGGTTTAGAGTATAACAACGATAAGATGAACGACGAAGTGGTTGGCTACGACCATTATTTGTATCAAAGAGTAAGTATTGGAAGTGCTTATTTCCAAAACGAATGGAAAGATTCTCGCTTCACTTTCTTGTTAGGTGCACGCTTAGATAAGCACAACTTAATTAAAAATGCTATCTTCTCACCTCGTGTAAACTTTAGATATAACCCTTCAAAAGAGCTTAGTTTGCGTTTGAGTTATGCCGAAGGATTTAGAGCTCCACAAGCTTTTGACGAAGATTTGCACACAGGTTGGACCGATGGTTCACGCCAAATTATTGTAAGAGACCCTAACTTGAAGGAAGAAAGATCTAGAAGTATCAGCGCATCTGCCGATTTCTATCACACATTTGGTAATGTTCAAACTAACTTCTTGATTGAAGGTTTCTTTACACATCTAACGAATGCTTTCGCAACAAGAACATTGGATAAGGGCGAAACCACTGATCCTGGCTATGAAGACAATATCAGAAACATTATGCAACGCTATGGATTGAGTCGCCAAAATGCTGTAGACAATGAAATAGCAGAGCGTTTTAATGGTAATAATGCAACTATCTTTGGATTAAATATTGAAGCAAAGGCAGCATTTTCTCAATGGCTTCAAGTTCAAGCAGGACTAACATTGCAACGCAATATGTATAAAGATTCTGTTGAATGGTCGGGAGATGGTGCTAAGAAAGAACGTCGTTTCTTGAAAACTCCTAATGCTTATGGCTATTTCACAGTGAACATTCAGCCTCTAAAGAACTTGAGTGTAGCGCTCACTGGTACTTATACTGGTAGCATGTTGGTGGGACATCAAAAGACAGACGACTACACCTTTACACAAAATGGCACTACCATTACTTACCCAGGTTGGGCAGAAGCTAAGGCAGTTAACACTCCTTCGTTCCTTTCTATGAACCTAAAAGTAGCTTATGATATACAGCTTTCACAATATATCAAGATGCAAATCAATGGCGGTTTCCAAAACATTACCAATGCTTTCCAACGTGATTTAGAGCGTGGACCATTGAGAGATGCCGACTATGTCTATGGTCCTGGAACTCCTCGATGCGCTTTCTTGGGCGTGAAGTTCAGCTATTAAGATGAGGAAAGGTAGCAAATAAAAGATAGCTTATTTGCTATTAGAGTAAAAGAAAACTCCTAAAAAGAAGTCAATGCACTTCCTTTTAGGAGTTTTTTATTGTGGGTTATGGTTCAATATCTTTACACGAGCGTTTGGATTGTGTAGATATAAACTGCTGAAGCGGGTATTGCTAGCAACGAACTGTCGAAACGATCGAGCATACCTCCATGTCCTGGAAGAATTGTTCCGCTATCTTTTATACCTAAAGTACGCTTAATGAGGCTCTCAACAAGGTCGCCCCAAGTTCCAAATACTGTAACAACAAGTCCTAAACCAAGCCATTGTAGGGTGTTAAGTCCCGATAAATTGCCATGGTTTTGATCGAGCAATGAAACCAAGAAAGCAGCAACTAACACTAAAACTCCACCGCCAATGCTTCCTTCCCAGCTCTTTGCTGGACTGATTCTGGGGAACAATTTATGCTTACCAAATAAGCTTCCTACACAATAAGCACCTGTATCATTCGTCCATAAGAAGATGAATACACTTAAAGGAAGAAGATAATAGAAATGAATATTGCCATCGGTTGCAGTTCTAAAAGCAAGGACATTGATCATAGATAGGGGCAAAGCCACATACATTTGTCCCAACATGGTGTAGGATAAGTCGTGAACTGCGTTCTTGTTCTTAGTGTATAATTCGCTAATAAACAAATAAATGATGGTTAAAAGATAGGGCATAAACACCGCATTGGTTTGTACAAAGCCACTATTTACAGCCGAAATGGCAAGGAATAGATACACACCTGCCACTGTAGAGATAAACCTATTGATGGTTACATCTTCGATATTATTCACTAATCCTGAGTATTCCCATAGGCTAAGGCATGTTATGAGTGCAAAAAGAAACACCATAGCGACGGGTTGAAAGAAGCATGTTACCATGATAGTAACAAAGAGTACGCCTGTAAAAGCACGCACCGTCATGTTTGTTAGTTTATCTGACATATTCGTATTTGTTTGTGTTTAGGATATTTGTTGTATGATTTAAAAAGAAAGTGCAATGTATGAAACGAACTTCAAACATTGCACTTGTTTTATATTATTCTGCCTCTTGAGCCTGTTCGTTCTTCATTCTCTGATGTTCTTCCTCAGCTTTTCTAACCTCTTCGGGCATATTTTCTAATGTCAACTCATTCGCTTTCTCGTTTGCTTCGATAATCTCTTGAGTTCTACTACGCCATGGACGCTTTCCAAATATTTCCTCAACGTCTTCTGCAAAGATAACTTCTTTGGTTATTAAGAGCTCTGCAAGGCGTGCATGTCCTTCCTTATGTTCAGTTAATATCTGCTTTGCTCTGTTGTATTGTTCATTTAATATGCGCAAAACTTCTTCGTCAATTAACTTCGCAGTGGTCTCAGAATAAGGACGTTGGAATTGATATTCTTGGTTATTATAGAAGCATACGTTAGGTAATGCGTCGCTCATTCCAGCATAAGCAACCATTCCATAGGCGCTCTTTGTTGCTCTTTCGAGGTCGTTCATCGCTCCTGTTGAGATATGACCAGTGCACAATTCCTCTGCAGCACGGCCTCCAAAGAGAGCACACATCTCGTCTAACATCTGCTCTTTGGTTGTAATTTGACGCTCTTCAGGTAGATACCACGCTGCACCAAGAGCCTGACCACGAGGTACAATGCTCACTTTTACAAGCGGATTAGCATGCTCACAGAACCAAGAGATAGTGGCATGACCAGCTTCGTGCAATGCAATTGTACGCTTTTCGTTTGCTGTCATCACCTTAGTCTTCTTCTCTAAACCGCCAATAATACGGTCTACAGCATCTAAGAAGTCTTGTTTTCCAACTTGTTTCTTATTGTGTCGTGCTGCAATGAGCGCACTTTCGTTACATACATTGGCAATATCAGCTCCCGAGAAGCCAGGAGTTTGACGTGCTAAGAAATCGATATCGATGGTGTCATCAATCTTAACGTTGCGCAAGTGCACTTGGAATATTTCCTTACGTTCGTGCAAGTCGGGTAGTTCAACGCTGATTTGGCGATCGAAACGACCTGCTCTTAGCAACGCACTGTCGAGCATATCCACTCTATTTGTTGCCGCAAGGATAATCACTCCGCTATTAGTTCCGAAGCCGTCCATCTCTGTTAGCAAGGCATTCAGAGTGTTTTCACGTTCGTCGTTACCACCTGTTGAAGGGTTTTTACTACGTGCACGTCCCACAGCATCAATCTCATCGATGAAGATGATACATGGAGATTTCTCCTTTGCTTGACGGAATAAGTCTCTAACTCGACTTGCTCCGACACCTACGAACATTTCAACAAAGTCGGAACCACTCATAGAAAAGAATGGAACTCCAGCCTCTCCAGCAACTGCTTTAGCAAGAAGTGTCTTACCAGTACCTGGAGGTCCGACTAAAAGAGCACCCTTTGGAATCTTTCCACCCAATTCAGTATAACGGCTTGGGTTCTTTAAAAACTCCACAATCTCTTGTATTTCTTGTTTTGCTCCGGCTTGTCCTGCAACGTCTTTAAATGTAACTCCGAGGTCATTTCCCTTCTCATACATTTGAGCTTTGCTCTTTCCTACATTGAAAACTCCTGCGCCTCCGCCAGCACCTCCGCCGATTCTGCGCATTAAGAAGTAGCCAATGATGAAGAAAAAGATGAAAGGAGCGAAGTTAACAAAAATGTTTATAAGCTCGTTTCCTTTCTTTGATTCGAACGTATAGCTTGTAATTTTGTGTTGTTCTTGCGCTTGTGATAGGTAGGTGTCAATGTTGTCTACCGAACCAATACCTACGGTTACATAAGGATTCTCACCAAGTTGCTTAGCATCTCGGTGGAACACGTCTCTAATGTGTGCAGGTTTTACATACATTTTGAGCGTTTTCAACTCAGTATTAACAACCACCTCGTCTGCCCAACCTTTATTGATATATTGTTTAAAGTTGGCCATTGAAGTTTCTTTTGATGCAGAACCACCGCCTAATTTATTACCTGTTCCAGTCAGGAAAAAGATAGTTAGTCCCACAATGATAAGCCCATAAATCCAATTAAGATTAAACTTTGGCATTTTGGGTTGGTTGTTATCCTGGTTGGGTTGGTTATTTTTCTTATCCATATTTCGACAATTTTGTTTCAGAAAATGCAATCTTCCAAAATCGTGCCAATTATTCTAAGTCGGGAATATTTGTCAATTTGGCATCTTGCCACAACTCTTCAAGGTTGTAAAAGCTTCTTGTTTCGGGCTGAAAGATATGCACAAGCACATCAGAATAGTCCATAGCAACCCATTCGCTATTGCCTAAACCGATGGTATTGATAGGCTTTTCGCCTGCTTCGATACGTGTTGTTTCTGCAATCGAGTCGCTAATAGCTTCGATTTGGTTGGGTGATGAACCTTGACAAATAACAAAGTAATTGGCAATACTGCCGTCGATATCTCTTAAATCTACTATTGTTATGTTAGAGCCTTTTTTCTCTTGTATTCCTTTAATAATGGTATCTACCAAATTGTTTGTTCTTGTCATTCTGATGTTGATGTAATTTCTTTGAAGCTACAAAGTTAAGATAATTTATTCGATTTGAGGCGCGATTTGCTGCATATTTACGCCAAATAGGAGGTAAAGTTGCAGCAAGAGTTGCATTTATTGAAGTTAATTGGCATGCGAATGATATTGCTGAGTGGGGGTCATCCCCATTCGGTTACTAATTTCTCAAGCATGGGAATGGCAATTCGTCCTCGTTTCAATTCTATAAGGCCTTGATTCTGCATGTGGTTGAGTGCCCTTGATACATTAAGTCGGCTGTCGTTCATCTCGTTTGCAAGTTTTTCCATCTTGATATGCACTAGCTTTTTGCCTGCTGGGTGCAGACAATGAACTATGAAGAAGCGTGCAATGCGATGTAGTAGAGACGAACGGCAGCGTCTCCAAGGCTGTCTAGCTGCTTTTTGGGCTTGTGTTGAGATGGTGTTAAGCAGGTTAAACTTAAAAATTATAAAGTCGTCGGTTAGCCTTAACACCTCGCTTTTGCTTAGAAGCAGTAGGCTACATGTTGACTGAGCGGTGAAGGTGCGAGTGTAACGAGGCGATATACCAAAGAGATTTTCGGGCTGAAGAATATATGGAGCATCAATTTCTTCGATAAATGTGTAGCTATTGTCATCGGCTTGCGATGCAACTTGCATTTTCCCGTTAAGTAAAAAACATAGGTGTGTACATTCATTTCCTGCTTTTGCAATTGTTTCTTCGGCTTTTTTTTGTGCAAAGTCAAACCTTGTTTGCCCCAGTACAGCAACAAGGTCGTCTGTGCTCATGCCTTGAAACATGGGCAACTCTATCAGCTTGGCATAAAGAGGCATGTGTTGCATCTGTGCTTATACGGTGTTTTCGGTTTATGTAATGCCTACTGTAGCAGCTACAAAGGCTACACTTATTTTTGTATCTTATCTTTTAGCGATGAAGAGAACCACACTGCATTTTTGCCATCCTTATCCGAATAAATGAAATAGGCCATTAGTTCGGGATGTTGGTCTAACACTTTTTGCGCCTTTTCCAGTCCTAGCACCATAAAGGCAGTGGCGTATGCATCGGCTTCAGC
>ERZ773233.2233-NODE-2233-length-10852-cov-5.034917_pt1 | contig 10852 bp, 6 predicted proteins | sample MGYA00580991_ERZ773233 | MGnify/ENA primary metagenome ERZ773233 (study PRJEB29015, sample SAMEA2738178) | human oral metagenome | biome: human oral; feature: human-associated habitat; material: saliva | place: China | collected 2161 ...
CGTCGGCAAGTCTAGTCTTCTCAACAACCTTCTTCGCGAAGAAAAAGCCATCGTGACGGATATCGAAGGAACAACCCGTGACGTCATCGAGGAATACGTCAACATTAACGGCGTTCCCCTCAAGTTGGTCGATACGGCTGGGATTCGTGAGACCGAAGACATTGTCGAGCAAATCGGTGTCGAACGTTCGAAAAAAGCCCTCAAGGAAGCTGATCTGGTCCTCCTGGTCCTCAATGCTAGCGAGCCTTTGACGGATCAAGATCGCCAGCTCCTTGAGATCTCTCAAGATAGCAACCGCATCATCCTCCTCAACAAGGTCGATCTTCCGCAACAAATTGAGTTGGACGAGATTCCAGCTGATCACATCAAGATCTCTGTCCTTAAGAATCAAAATATTGACCAAATCGAAGATCGCATCAATGCCCTCTTCTTTGAAAATGCTGGGTTGGTCGAGCAAGATGCTACTTATCTCTCTAACGCTCGCCACATCTCTCTGATCGAAAAAGCTGTTGAAAGCCTTCAAGCCGTCAACGAAGGTTTGGCTCTCGGTATGCCGGTAGACTTGCTTCAAGTCGACCTCACCCGCACTTGGGAGATCCTCGGAGAAATCACAGGGGATGCTGCACCAGATGAGCTCATTACCCAACTCTTCAGCCAGTTCTGTCTTGGTAAATAGAAAAATGCGTATGTGTGCACACATACGCATTTTTTTATTTTCCTTGTTCTAATCGCTCGACGGTTTGGTAAGCTAGGTAGATCAGGAAGAGACCAGTAGCATTCAAGACTGGAATCGCAATCGGCAACTCGGTCACAATTTGTGAGAATGGCGAATTGCCTACAAAATGGAGTCCAAACCCAGCTACTAAATAGCCCCAGCCTGCTAGAGCTAGGTCCTTGCGTCCTCTGCTAGCTTGGACAATCAAGTAGAAACCGAGCATGACAAGGCCTGTGTAGACCCAGTGAGACATGGGCGCATTGGCTACACGACCGAGAATCCCTGACACCGTGTAAGAAAAGCCATCTGGCAGATCCTGACGAATATAGGCAAAGTCCTCCACAATCTGGAAGCCAAGACCAGACGCAACAGCTAAAAGGAAGATGGACTTGCTACGACGGACACTAAACAAATAGAGGACAAAGAAGATTGGGACCAACTTAAAAGGTTCCTCAAATAGTGGTGCAGCAATGGCACTCTCGTACTGGTTCCAAAATTCGCTATTTGCAGCGATGGATTGGATCATCTCATGAAAATAGGTATTGGCAAAGCTAGACAACCAACCAGCCACAAAGCCCCCTCCTAGCAGAGAAAAGAGAACCGGTACCCAAGACAACTTCCACTTCTTGGCGAAATGAAATAATGCCCAGACAGCAGGAAGGGCATAGACCAGGAGGATTAGGGTTGAAAGACCCACAATCCCATACTGACTACCAGACATCCAGCCTTCCGTCAGTGACTGAGTCTCATAAGCCAGACCAATCGCTAGCAAGAGTAAATACAGAAACAAAATCGATTTGCGTTTCATAAAAGACCTTTCTATAAGGAAATGAAAAAGGCTGGAAGACCAGTCTTTTTCTTGTGTTTCTATTGTATCAGGATCAGCTTAAAAAAACAATAAACTGAGCTCTCATTTTCTACTTCTACTGAAGAACGGCTAGGATCTGACGAATTGTATCAGGATCCCCATCTGGCAATGTCACCGTTTCCGCATGGTCTAAGATTCCTTGGGTGAACTGCGTCATGTATTCTTGGCTGTTTAACTCATCCGCAGACTGTTGCCAGTGACTCGGTACAGGATAAATCGTCACCGTTCCATCACCGTTGGACGCATAGGTCACATTTCCCTCAGCCGAATAAGACCCGTATAAATGATGGACCGTCTTCGGATAGGTCACTCCCATTCCCCCTTGGTAAATATAGGTACCAGCAGCACTTTCATTGATATTCAATTCCTTAGGAACAGATTGAATCACATAAGCCCAGACACGCGCTGCTTCGACCTGGTCAGACGAATAGCCTGGGAAGCTATCCTTGTCTGATTTTTTCGAAGACTTGGTATCCGATTCTTGACTGTTAGCCCATTTCTTAGCCTTGCTAGTCTTAGACGTACTACTGCTATCCTCGGTAACTACTTGTTCCCGATCTTTGGGTTGCTCTTTCTTGCGATAGTAGAAATTATCATCATCGCCATAAGACGGTGACTGACCAGCCCAGATCCGATCCTTGGACTTATCTGAAGCATCGTCCTTGCCAGCTTTCTGACCTTTTGGAAGGAGCAAGAGACCGTAGCCTCCAACACCTGACTTGGCACTGACCGTCATCTCAGCAATCTGGTCCTTCTGCTTAAAGCTCGATGCATCAAGCTCGACATCCTCGCTGACCAAGCCCTTGTCATCAAAGACCAGCTCATTGCCACGACCATCAATCCAAGTCCCCTTGATACTCGAGTAGTCCTTAGCCTTGATCGCTTTTAAGTCCATACCAGACTGTTTCTTTTCTGACGTGCTGGTCTGCTTGGTCTCCGAATTCTTAGGCATCACCGTCCTCTGAGGACGACCACACGAAGCCAAGACCAAAGCAGAAAGCACAATCACAAAACCTTTTTTCATATCAATCTCCCTTCACACACCTACTATTTTAGAAAAATAAGAAAGGAGAGTCAAAGAAAAAGTGAGAAAATTAAAATGGAAAAAAATATATTAAATCTCTTTATTCTCAGTAATTAACATAAGTGAAAATAAAAACTTTTTTAAATGGTCAGTTACGTAATTAAAAATCACTCTGATGGTCATCAGTTAATGATTTATTAAAGTGTTTTTAAATGAAATTTAGTGAAAATTTGTTATTTCTAACTATCCTTCTAATACATCTTCTATAATCTGCTTTACATTTTTATTGTTTAACTGAGTATGGAACGTTACTGTATAACCATCAATAGTCAGTTGTTTGAAGAAAGCTTCCGCACACTTTATTTTTGCGTCTTCGGTTTCACGGAGTGTGGATTTTTTTTCTACAGACTTCGTCTCTACTACAATATTCAATTCTTTTGTCCCGTCTTTATGTTTAACAACGTACATGAAATCCGGACTATAGTTTTCTCCTACAATCGTTGGAATTGCAACACTTGCTTTGGGAATTTTTCCATATACTACAACTTCGTCTATATCTGTCATAATATTATCTTTCTCAAGAGGAGAATCAAATAAAATTTTATCATACAAATATTTGTTGGAAGGTGTACCCTCAGCAAATTTTGTTCCCACGATTCCTTGTTTGATAACTTCTCTAATTGAACCATCTTTATTTGTTAATACTGTTTCAGTAACAGGTTGAGAAGAACGCTTATATTTGAAACGTGTTTGCGTTTTCTTGATCCGCCAATCTGTGAATTCTGAAACAATATTAGCAATAGAATACTCGTTGAAGTATTCATCAGGAATATCTTTTTCCTTAGAAAGTTCACACATAGCATTGTGTAGTTCCCTTATAGGTATACTTGTTTGTAGGTTGATTCTCTTTAAGAATTCATTGTAAGGGATAGAGCGTTTTACAGAATAAGTAACACCAGACGCTTCCTTGATAACCATAGTATTTCCCACAGTTGCAAGTTGATTGCGATGACTATTCAAAGTTAGATTCCCTAAAGTTCCACTTCTTCTCAAAATATCATGAAGTGCCTTTGGAATTTCATCTGTTAAATCCGTATCATAAAATAGGTAATACTTGTGGTTGATACGTTCCCATAACTCTTTTAACTCAGAGTAAACTGCTTTTCTTATATGTACTACTTCCTTCTTATTTTTATTGATATCAGTAATCTTGTTACTTGATACCCCTGAAGCAAATTCAGGATAATCCTCATAAAAAGTATCTCTGTTTGTGATTTGGATTTCATAGTTACGATTGATGTATTTTTTACTCATCAATTCAATAAATAATTCATCGGTGTCAACGCCACGTTCTTTAGCAACTTTAATTAATAAATCTTGAGAAAGTGTAATCAGTTGTGGTGATTCCCCATTTATTTCATCAATCAGTTTTTCGGCAAAATCAGCTTCAGTAAAATCGACTATATAATTAAGCTTAAACTCCTCATTAGAAATCCTGTTGCCATTTTCATCAACGGGAAGACGTAGCCCCCTCCCTACTTCTTGTAGTTTGCTATTGTCACTACCACTCGAGCGTAATTTAGCAATTGTGAATACATTAGGATTATCCCATCCTTCTTTCAAAGTCCATTTAGAAAAAAGAAATCTTCTTGTATTAAACGAGCCATCTTCTTTGCGGAGAGAAAGAAGATCTTTCTTGTTATGAAGAATATCCGCCACTTCATTAGCAATTGCTTCATCAGAATTACTATTATCCTGTGCAAAATAACCTGCATGACATGCAGATAAATCCGATTTACTTGCCTCAAGGTAATCTTTATATTCATGTTCACTATCCGGAAGTGTCTGCAAAAGTTCATCAATTTTTTCAAGTAATAGCTTCTCAAAGATAACTTTCAAATAAGCTACTTTACCATCATCTGAGTCACGATATGAAGTAATATCATCAATGAAGAACAAAGCAAGGGTTTTAATTTTAAATCTTCTACCTGAGAAATTTTGGCGTTCTGTTTCAAAATGGCGGTGAATTGCTAACTTTAGCATTTGCTCTTGATAAGATGATGAATAAATATCTGTATTGAATTCTTCTCCCTGATATTTTACTTGTCCGTTTACCAGTTCAATGAAATTTTTTCCAATAGCACTAATTATCAATCCTTCAAATGAAGAATCAATTACAGATAACGAATCACCTGTTGTTAGTGTATATGTTTTTGTTTCTTTTCCTCTTTTTTTGAATTGGAGTATAGCAGATGTTTTTGATATTACTGTCAGTAGCTTAACTTTTTCTTCTTTTTTCGATAAAGGTTCAAAATGTTCCTTTTCAATACCTTTAATCAAATTAAGATTGAAAGAATCACAAGCATTTAATTCGTATATAAGGTTATTAAAATCCTTTATAGCTACTTTGTTTTTACCTTTACCAACTGTTATATTAGGAAATGTTGCTCCATAACGAATAATAATCTGTGGACTTAACTCTTTAACAATAGCTTTATATGCCTTTTGTTCACGAGAAAATCTATGAGGTTCATCAATAATTACAATTGGCTTTGTAGCTTTCAAAGCATCAAAAGGTCTATAAAAATCCTCAACTAAATAATCATAGTCTGATCGAGTAAGCATATTACCATTTGTTAATAATTGCATATTAACAAGCAATACATATATTTTGTTTTTATTCTGATATGAGCCAGTAACAAAATCACGAATAGCAGGAGGCATAGCCAAATGACCTTTTTTCTTTTTCTTAGGGCTTTCAAGTACGCTTAATTCAATATCACAATTGTAGCCACATGCATTAGAAAAATGGTGTTTTACATAGCTATCATCTATGAATTGAGATGATCCTGCCTTAATTGGAAGAGACGGAACAGCAATAATGAATTTGTTAAAACCAAACCTTTTATGCATTTCATAGATTGTTTGTGTATATACATAAGTTTTACCTGTTCCAGTTTCCATCTTGATATCAAGGTTTAGATAATTTCCTTCATCTTGACATCCCCTATAGTCTGAACGTATATTCTTTTGAATCTCATTTAAATTCTTAATAAGACTGGGATCATTTCTGTCAAATGTGGGATTCTCATAGGCGAGATGAGGCTTTACTATTCTGATCCCTTCCAGGGCAGAGATTATAGCATCAACTGCTTTTTGTTGATGCTCCAATTCTCGTTCTAATATAAGTTCCAAAACCGTCACCTCCTTAATACCTGATATTCAAATTAATTTTAAGATTCTTTTCAGAATCACGAAGAAGTTTTACATTTGTCTTTAAATTCTCTAATTCAACATAGTTGAAATTATATCCAAATAGAACAACGTTTTGAGGGTTAAACTCTCCTTCTGTATTGTACCTATCAACGAGTGCCTTAATAGCTTCTTCAGTTAGTCCTGGATTAATAAGGTATAAATGATTTTTACACCAGTATGCCGTATATCCTTCAAGTTCTACCGTTTTACAATTATTTACAAATCCATAGTTATCATGTACTAACCATGTCGTTAGTACAGTTGCAGTACCAAATTCATCATATACAGTAGTATCAGTAATAAATCCACTATCATCAAATTTTTCAATTTTATCTAGAGTAGTTTGGCTAACTTCTGATAAAATATAATGTTTAAATCCAATGTCACTTGTTATAACTGGATATTTCTCTTTAAGTTTTCTAGCTACACGAATAATTCTCTCTTGTCCTACCTCGTCAAGTGTACCTTTTCTTCCACAGTTTTTCAAAAAGTCTTTTGTTACTTTTTGGGATGTTTTAGAACTGTCTAGTTCCTCTGGTAACTGAATCATTATGTATTTATAATGTGATTCAGTTTCAACATTCCATTTCATGACAGCATGAGCAGTTGTTGCTGAACCAGAAAAGAAATCAAGTACAATATCGCCATCATTCATATTCGGTGCTATCTGTAAAATTCTACTAATAAATGCAACTGGCTTAACATAATCAAATACTTTCACATCATCAAATAATGAACGAACCTCTCGTGTGGCCTTCTTATTACCATCTAAATCATTCCAAAGGGGAGATGGTCTCTTTGTTCTTCCCTCCGCATAATATTTTACATACGGCCACCAGATTTCGTCATTATTTCTATATGTTTTTTTCCACAAAATTAAGCCATTTTCAACTAATTTATCATATGTATTTCGTTCAACACGCCATCTACTTTCATATCCCGCTGTTGCAGTAGGATACAATTCTTTACCTTCTGGATTGATGATGGGATAATACATATTAGGTCTATCTTCACGTCGATCATTACTTCCCGTTTTTCTCAATTGATCATACGCATACCATCCATGTTCATCTTTATTAGAAAATCTTTTTAAATCGTGACTGCTGAGAGGAATTCCTTCGATATCTAAATCAGGAAGTTTCCCATATACAAATGCATAATCAAAAGAGCTACCCAAACCACCACTATCTTGTCCCGTTGTTTGTCCTGTCGCTCGAGCTATAGTTCCCAAACAGTTTTCTTCTCCAAAAATTTCATCACACATAAGTTTTAAGTTTGCTTGCTCATTGTTATCAATAGAAATAAAAATAGATCCATTTTTTGATAATAAGTCCCTAGCCAATTGTAATCGAGGATACATGAACATCAACCATGCAGAGTGTGAGGCGCTACCTCTGTTTGTTAAATCAAGAATTCGTTTGGCTTGTTCTTCATCAATGCTAAGTTTTTCAACCAAATAATCAACAGTAAAATTAAATTTATCATTATAAACAAATCCATCAGACCCAGTGTTGTAAGGAGGATCGATGTAGATGCACTTAACCTTTCCTGCGTATGATTTAAGAAGGTGCTTCAGACCATCAAGGTTATCTCCACTAATATATACATTTTCACTTCTAGCATTCTCAGGGAGACTATTGTGTTCCTCATCTGGCACTATTACTGTTTCAGTATTGAGTGATGCCAGCATTTTTGCATAATTTTTGCCTAAAAATTTCAACTCATATCCATCACGGGAAATATCAATCTTATCCTTTAAAAATTCAGAAAATCTTTCCATGTCAAAAGATCCATCATTACGAAAGCAAGATGGAAAATTCTCTTTTAAAATATCCATTTCCCTTTTATTTGGTGTAACTAATTCGTTTGCTGTAATAATATCTTTAATCATTTTGGTTTACTCCTTACTTAAAAATCAAGCCATGCGTATTCGATGGTAGTGCAGTAAAACATCACACTTTAGATAAAATTCTTTATATTCTTAATAACAGTATGACTGGGTATTACTTTACCACTCTTCTACTATTAAAAGCTTAAAATGCCACATGTACTTTATTAGCAAAACCATATTATGCTAAAAAGCATTTTTTTATCTTTTAACTTCTAATGGAAATCCAATTTTGTTTATTCCTGTCTAAAATATTTCAAAAATATAGCGTTATTATATCACAAAATTTTTGTTTTTTCTCAGCCGTTTAATTCATCTGTCATTATTGTAGAATGACTTTTTAAATTTCATTTCTTAATTTTTTGTGAAATCTAGTTATAATAATTTATATAAATTATAAATAGGGTAATCCTGATATCTCTCTTGGGTTTCATTATCCAACTTAGTCCAAAATAAATCAGCTTGTGGTTTCGATTTTAATAACACTGATGCACCAAAACAAATTTCATCATTATCTTGATTATTCAATAAAATCTTATTAAGACTCTCCATTTCAGTATTATCTAATTCACGATTTCTAGATTTGATTTGAAAGTCATTTATGATACTTATGCTATTTCCTTTTAAATGATTTAAGTTCCAGTCAGAAAGACGTTGAGCCCAAGTGAGTAACTGCTCTTTTTTTGAAACTCCTTCTGTCATATCGGCTGCAGCAACTATTTTTATTATGGTATCGTCAGCACACACGTTTTCTACACTACAGTCAACTAATCTTTGGTATGAGGCAATAACCGAATCAAAGTTACAGTTATCAATTGTCAACCAATCTTCGGGTCTAAAAACCTCAAATAAAGAAATATCCTCATTCTCGCCTCTCCTGCACCAAGGAGTTTCAGTGAAAATATCTATCATAGTTCCATTATTATCTGCATGAAATGCGTATAGAGTGCTAATATGTATGTTAGCAATCTTCAGATTAAATAGTTTCGATTCCTTGTAATTTAACGCCACCTTCTTTTTTAGTACGAGGCCTGAATTAAGTATATTTAAATTTCTTTGAGATTGTTTATTAAAGAGGGATAAGTCTAGCTCTTTTTTTATACCCATTTTCTTCATAAAATTTGATATTTTCAACAATTCTTTTAGATGACTATCTAAATCGAGCGAATGAATATCCGATAAAGATCGTTCATCTAGTTCTATACTTGTTCCATTAAGTGTGAAAAATCCTATTTTTCCTAGTTCTTTAAGTGCCTGAGTACACTTTATAGCATCTGACAGCATATTAGGTCTTGAATAGTTAAATTTGGGTTGTACCTTATCAATATTAAAAGATATTTCAAAACCTTCACCAAAATGAAGCTGTACATTACCATCAGGAAAATAATGTCTCTCCACATCTTCAAAAATATAATCCCCAATCTCAATAATTAAATCTGTTGCTTCGAAAGTTTCAACAATCTCTATTGAATTTTCCAGTGGAATCTCGATGCCAGTTTCAGGATCCTTAAGGTAAAGAAAGAGGTCGTGTTCCATCTGGTAATTAAATATCCCCTCATGCCCCTGACCATAAAAGTAAAGTTTAATCTCTTTATTATTGGGTATGTTTTCAATTGACATCCCATCGATATTTATAAAACTATACTGTTTCTGACTATTAGTAACAAAATCAACTAACATTGGATAAATTTTTTGTTCATCTAGTTTATGAATCTGTAACGAAAGTGTTTTATAATTTGCAGACTTATTTTTCAATTTACTTATTTTAATTAGCTTCTTTATAGAAAAAGGTGGCAGCGACTTATAAAAAATATCTTTTAAATTACTGTTCTCATCTAACCAAACTACGAATAAAACTACCCCACCATTTTTTGAATACAATTCTAAATCACGCATATCTACTGGAAAAGATTTCATTGAATTGTTCTTTCGTTTAGTTGCTTTAATTTGGACAGGTACTTTTCCAAATATTTCGCTCTTTTTTTCACTAGCATTTTTAAGAACATGAATTTCTCCATCCCATGCTGGAGTTTTATCATTGTTATCGAAATAAGTCTGAAGCAACTTATTTCTGTTAATAAATGTTTCCAGATATGAAACACCTAACGTTTCAATTTGCCTATTATTTGCCAAATTATCACCTCATGACATAACACTATGTATTAAATATTATATCATCAACAACCCAAAAACTTATATCTTACTATCAATGCAAATTAAAATAAGATATAAAAATATACTAATGAATAACAATTTCTTATGTACTATAAGAATTAAAAAAGTACAAAACAATTACTTCAATTGGATAATATAACGAACTATAAAACATACAAAATAATGCAAAAAAACAAAAATAAGTACACTTTTTAAAGAATGTACTTAATGCTTCTAATTCAGTTCAATCAACGCCTTAACCCTTGCTTAGTCAATTATACATAAAACTTTTTTTAACGTACAATCAAACCAAGCCACTTTTTACATTCATACATTATTAAAAATGCAAATGAAAATTTAAGCAATAAAACATTTCAAAACAACACAGCAAGTTAAAATAAGGCTTTGCCCGTATCCAACTTGAAAAAGTGCGCACCGATTCTGTGCTTTTTTGTGCTTATTTTCATCTATCCCTAATTAGTCATTATATTAACTACATTTTACTCCTTCCTTCCTCAAAAATCAATTCATTACATAGAGATATTCCATCATCTTTTCTTGACTTTAGATTTACACACAAAAAGGAACTCGCATTCGAGTTCCTTTAGAAGGTTGATAAACTCCTTCTTATATAAAAATTGCAGTTTATTTTCTGTAGAGACTTTTCGCTGTGAAAAAAGTGCCTGAAACTCAATCGTTTCAGGCACTCGGAATTCTTGAGAATAAAACAGTTTGGGAAACTGTTTTAGCCTGAGCCTAGAAATTAAAGAGCGAAGAGGCTCAAGAATTAGTCATGGAACTTCGTAGAAGTTCGTTGACGTCCGTCCTCTCCTAAGGAAAGTCTCGAAAGAGGAATTTCTATTCAATAAGAAAAACCACAGAATCAAATGTTTATGTCCCCTGCCGGAATCGAACCAGCAACTACTCCTTAGGAGGGAGTTGTTATAT
>ERZ773233.2236-NODE-2236-length-10844-cov-9.123737_pt1 | contig 10844 bp, 10 predicted proteins | sample MGYA00580991_ERZ773233 | MGnify/ENA primary metagenome ERZ773233 (study PRJEB29015, sample SAMEA2738178) | human oral metagenome | biome: human oral; feature: human-associated habitat; material: saliva | place: China | collected 2161 ...
TATCTGAAGCAAATTTGCTAGCAGTTTGAACCAACAAAGTTGCTGGACGTGCGTGAATACCTGTTTCTGCCACAATGTGGAAATCTTTAGAAGCCATAGTTAGACTCTCCTTTAAAATAATTCTTTTTGAGTTAAAGTGATAACCCTTACAAGTTGATATTATATCACTTTTTGAAATCTTTTTCAAGAATTTTATAGCCCGCTTACAAAATATTTCGTTAGAGTTTGAAAATGAATTCTGTTTTAAAATAGTAGATTCAATCGTCAGCTCCCTCTCTTTCCGAAATAATTTCAAGGCTTTCTTCCTTATAATGAATTCTTCTTGGTCTAGCTTCGCTTAAAGTATAGTAAGCGCTGTGACTCCTTGTGGTTATTTCTCTTTGTTTCGATGTTTTATACACTATATATTGTATCTCTATAGTTGCTATAAGAAAACATCATACAATATTTAGTTCAAAACTGTTGACATCGAATTCGCTTTTAGATATACTAGTTTCAGATTTAAATTTAAGAAAATGAAAGTATAGAGGAATCATCTAATGGTAACTATTTACTCTAAAAACGATTGTGTTCAATGCAAGATGACCAAGCGTTTTCTTGATACCAACAATGTGGAATATCGCGAAATCAATCTTGATGAGCAACCAGAATACATCGACCATGTTAAAAGCCTCGGTTTCAATGCAGCGCCTGTTATTCAAACGCCAACTGAAGCATTTTCTGGTTTCCAGCCTGGTAAACTTAAAAAATTATCATAATCTCACCAGTATTTAGAGCTTTGTTGCCGCTCCTATCATTCGTAGGAGCCGTTTATTTTGTAAAAGTAAAAGACATTTTAGAAAAAGGAAAATTATGGGACTCAAACACTTAGAAGATGTGACTTACTTCCGTCTAAATAACGAAATCAATCGTCCAGTCAATGGGCAAATCATGCTTCACAAAGACAAGGAAGCTTTGGAAGCCTTCTTTAAAGAAAATGTTGAACCAAACACGATGAAGTTTGCTTCTATTACTGAAAAAATTCAATATTTAATCGAAGAGAACTACTTGGAAAAAGAATTTATCCAACTCTATTCTCCTGAATATATTGAAGAGTTGTCTGCTTTTATCCATGCTCAAGATTTCAAGTTCAAATCTTTCATGGCTGCCTATAAATTCTACAACCAGTATGCACTGAAAACCAATGATGGTGAATATTATCTCGAAGGCATGGAAGATCGGGTGCTCTTTAATGCCCTCTACTTTGCCAACGGAGATGAAGCCATTGCCAAGGATATCGCCAATGAAATCATCCACCAGCGCTATCAACCGGCTACACCAAGTTTCCTCAACGCTGGCCGGGCTCGTCGTGGCGAATTGGTTTCTTGCTTCCTCATCCAAGTAACAGATGACATGAACTCCATCGGCCGCTCCATCAACTCCGCCCTGCAATTGTCTCGTATCGGAGGCGGAGTCGGTATTTCCCTCAGCAATCTGCGGGAAGCTGGAGCGCCTATCAAGGGTTATGAAGGAGCTGCATCTGGCGTTGTGCCTGTTATGAAACTGTTTGAAGATAGCTTCTCCTACTCTAACCAGCTGGGCCAACGTCAGGGAGCTGGGGTTGTTTACCTCAATGTCTTCCACCCAGATATCATCGCTTTCCTTTCTACCAAGAAAGAAAATGCTGACGAAAAAGTTCGTGTAAAAACCCTATCACTCGGTGTTGTCATTCCAGATAAATTCTACGAATTAGCGCGTAAGAATGAAGATATGTACCTCTTCAGCCCCTACTCAATCGAACGTGAATACGGCGTACCATTTGCCTATATCGATATCACAGAGAAATACGATGAGCTAGTTGCCAATCCTAATATCACCAAGACTAAGATTAAGGCCCGTGATTTAGAAACAGAGATTTCTAAATTGCAACAAGAGTCCGGCTATCCTTATGTCGTAAATATTGATACAGCTAACCGTTCAAATCCAATCGACGGTAAAATCATCATGAGCAACCTTTGCTCAGAAATCCTACAAGTTCAGGAGCCTAGCCTCTTGAATGATGCCCAAGAGTATCTACACTTGGGAACAGATGTATCATGTAACTTGGGTTCTACTAACGTCGTCAATATGATGACTTCGCCTGACTTCGGAAAATCCATCCGGACTATGACACGTGCCTTGACCTTTGTCACTGACAGCTCACACATCACAGCTGTGCCTTCTATCGACAACGGTAACAGTCTGGCGCATACCTTTGGTCTGGGAGCTATGGGACTGCACAGCTATTTGGCGCAACAACTGATTGATTATGGATCTGCGGAAGCTGTAGAGTTCACCAGCATCTACTTTATGCTCATGAACTACTGGACGTTGGTTGAGTCTAACAATATCGCTCGCGAGCGCGGTGTAACCTTCCATAACTTTGAAAAATCTGACTATGCTAACGGTACTTACTTTGACAAATACCTGACGGGTGAATTTGTACCTAAGTCTGACCGTGTGAAGGAACTTTTCAAAGATATCTTTATCCCAACCGCTGCTGACTGGGCAGAACTTCGTGACAAGGTCAAGGCTGATGGTCTCTACCACCAAAACCGCCTAGCTGTTGCACCAAATGGTTCTATCAGCTACATCAACGATGTTTCTGCTTCTATCCACCCGATTACGCAACGTATCGAAGAACGCCAAGAGAAGAAAATCGGTAAAATCTACTACCCTGCTGCAGGTTTGTCAACAGAAACTATTCCTTTCTACACTTCTGCTTACGACATGGATATGCGTAAGGTGATTGATGTTTACGCTGCTGCAACAGAGCACGTGGACCAAGGACTTTCACTCACCCTCTTCATGCGTAGTGATATTCCAAAAGGTCTTTACGAATGGAAGAAAGAAAACAAACAAACGACACGTGACTTGTCTATCCTTCGTAACTATGCCTTTAACAAGGGTATCAAGTCTATCTACTACGTCCGTACCTTTACAGATGATGGTGGAGAAGTCGGTGCCAACCAATGTGAAAGCTGTGTGATTTAATGATTATAATATTTGCAATAATTATGTACACTTTGTTTATTATTCCTTACAAAGATACTCTTAACGAATTGAAAGAATTGTCACTTTCAATAAAAGAAACTTATAATTTTTTTAAAAAAAGGTTTAAAGAAGCCAACAAAATTGGCAAAGTTGGTTATTCTATTTTGTTAATAATTATTTCTCTTTTATCGTTATTTCTAAGTTTCTTTTATATCTTATCTTCAGTATGTTACAATACTCTCAAGAAAAATGTAAACAGTTTTCATGCTAATATCTATCAATATTTTATCGTACCGTATCTAATTACCTATTATCTTGTACACTTTATGGGAACAGATGATAGGTACGGTAAAACGTTAGGAATAATTACAGAATACTTTAAACAATTAAATGATTTATTTACTCAAAAATCTGTTATTGAATTTTATATCATCCTAATTATAATTGCTTTAATTTCATGCTTCTTGTATTTTTATCCTAAATTTATTTTTTCAGATAAAAACACTATTGAAAAGTATTTTTGGGATCTTTTAAATCTATTTTACAACAGTAGTATGCTCACTATAATTTTTCTTTTATTTTTAGGATTTTTCTTTATATTGACAGATACGGTTACAAGTGATTTAACTCAGAAATTTAATATTGGTTTTTTTGATGTATACTCTACACTATCATTGTATTACGCTAGTTGTATTTTACTTGTAAAAATTATCTTCAACCTTAGTATAAAACCATTTATAGAATCGAGAAAGCAAAATGACGACTTACTACAAAGCCATTAACTGGAATGCCATCGAAGATGTCATCGACAAATCAACTTGGGAAAAGCTGACCGAGCAATTCTGGCTCGATACACGTATTCCCTTGTCAAATGACTTGGATGACTGGAGAAAGCTATCAAGTGTAGAAAAAGACTTGGTTGGAAAAGTCTTTGGTGGTTTAACCCTTCTAGACACTATGCAATCTGAAACTGGGGTTCAAGCCCTTCGCGCGGACATCCGTACACCACATGAGGAAGCTGTTTTCAATAACATCCAATTTATGGAATCTGTCCACGCAAAATCTTACTCATCAATCTTCTCTACCCTGAATACCAAAGCTGAGATTGAAGAAATTTTCGAATGGACTAATACCAATCCTTATCTACAAAAGAAAGCTGAGATTGTCAACGAAATCTACCTAAACGGTAGCCCACTTGAAAAGAAAGTAGCCAGCGTCTTCCTTGAAACCTTCCTCTTCTACTCTGGGTTCTTCACACCCCTCTACTATCTCGGTAACAACAAACTAGCTAACGTTGCAGAAATCATCAAATTAATTATTCGTGATGAATCTGTTCACGGAACCTATATCGGGTATAAATTCCAACTTGGTTTCAATGAATTGCCTGAAGAAGAGCAAGAAAAACTCAAAGAATGGATGTACGACCTGCTCTATACTCTTTACGAGAATGAAGAAGGCTACACAGAAAGCCTCTATGACGGTGTTGGTTGGACGGAAGAAGTCAAAACCTTCCTTCGCTACAATGCTAACAAGGCTCTCATGAACCTGGGACAAGATCCACTCTTCCCAGACTCAGCTGATGATGTCAACCCAATCGTCATGAACGGTATTTCAACAGGAACTTCTAACCATGACTTCTTCTCTCAAGTAGGAAATGGTTACCTCCTTGGTGAAGTTGAAGCCATGCAAGATGATGACTACAACTACGGTTTGGACTAATTCAATTATTCCAGAACTGATAACAAATATCATGGTTTGTTTAAAACAACCATGATATTTTTGTTTTTGTTTTCTTTTGTTTTTTTAATTGATTGATTGCATACTTTATGATAAAATAGTAATAGAAATAGAGGTGATAACGATGTTAAAGCAGGAAAAACTAGATAATATTCTAGAAACGGTAAATACAAAGGGAACTATTACTGTAAAAGAAATCATGACTCGCTTGGATGTATCAGATATGACTGCTAGACGCTACTTGCAAGAGTTAGCAGACAAGGATTTACTTGTTCGGGTGCACGGTGGAGCTGAAAAAATTCGCACAGGTTCCATTTTAAATAATGAACGTTCTAATATTGAAAAACAAAGCTTACAAATTGCAGAAAAACAAGAAATCAGCCGTTTTGCAGGCCATTTAATTGATGAAGGGGAAACCATTTTTATCGGCCCAGGTACGACCTTAGAATCTTTTGCCCGTGAACTTCCAATCGATAATATTCGTGTTGTAACAAACAGTTTACCAGTCTTTCTCATCCTAAACGAACGAAAACTAACAGATTTGATTTTAATCGGTGGAAACTATCGCTCTATCACTGGAGCCTTTGTGGGAACACTAACCTTGCAAAACCTAGCCAATCTCCAATTTTCTAAAGCTTTCGTTAGCTGTAATGGTATTCAGGACAATGCGATTGCGACCTTTAGTGAAGAGGAAGGTGAATCACAACGCATCGCCCTCAATAATTCCAATAAAAAATACTTACTAGCTGACAATAGTAAGTTCAATAAATTTGATTTTTATACCTTCTACAATATCTCTGATATTGATACCATCGTTTCAGACTCTAAACTAAGCAAAGAAACGTTTGAACAACTTTCAAAACAAACAAAAATTATTCTTTCTAAACCATAAAACTGAGGATTGATAAAAAATAAAATGCGTCATATCAAGAAAATAAGAATCTTGATATGACGCATTTTTTGATGAAAACTTTTACAAAGAGTTTCCTAGATTATTTATGATTGTTGAAACGGCATAAAATCTGAATCAAAGGAGATATTATCCCATTCTTCAGGATTGATAAAATTTAAAAAGATATTTTTAAATTCTTCCAGCTCATAGTCTGAATGGCAAATCCATTCTTTACCGGTAGAGACATACCATTTCCCAAGTTTTTTCAGCTCCTCATTAGTCAAACAAGGTATTTGAGAACATTTATCAAAATTGATAATATAAACTTTTTCATAAATAGATTGGATAAAATCTTTGAACATCTTTTTGCCTCACTAGAATTCTATATCTAATTACTCATTCTACTACTCAATCACTTGAGTTTCCGCTACTTTCTTGTACCAGTGAGCTGATTTCTTCGGATAACGTTCTTGAGTTTCAAAGTCTACATAGAAGAGACCGTAACGTTTTTCATAGCCGTTTGACCATGAGAAGACATCCATTAATGACCAAATGAAGTAACCTTTTACATTAGCTCCATCTGCAATAGCATCAGATAATACTTCCAAGTGTTGTTTGACATAATCAATACGGCCATCATCGTAAACAGTGTTATCAACGAACTCATCTTTATATCCAAGACCATTTTCAGTGATGTAAATCTTCTTGTAGTTAGGATAATCTTTCTTCACACGCATGATTTGGTCATACAAACCTTGAGGGTAGATAATCCAATCCCAGTCCGTACGTGGTACATAGTCTGGAGCTACACGGCGACCAACACCTTTGATTTGGTACTTCGAGCTTCCTTTCTCACCCTTACCGTTATGGATAATTTCAGTTTCTCCATCAAAGGCTTCCATCCAGTCACTCATATAGTAGTTGATGCCTAGAAAATCATTCAAGTCTTTTGCAGCTTCTAATACTGTAAAATCTTCTTCACGAAGATCCAAGCTACCACCATTGACTGATAAGATATGGTTAACACCTTCCATCGTTTCAGCTGAATAGCGGCCTAGATAAGTTGCATCCAAGATAAATTTATTGTGAATGATATCTTCCAACTCTGCTGCACGAACATCTGCTGGATTTTTAGGATCCAAAGGATACTTGGTTGGCAGTGCGTGAACAACACCAATTTCACCTTTATAACCTTTATCTTTATATAGCTTGACTGCGCGTGCATGAGACACCATCATATTGTGGTGCGATTGGAAGACTTTGGCAAGGTCGTACTGAATACCTGGAGGGAATTTACCAACCAAGTATTGACCATCACCAATTGGTCCAATTTCATTGAATGTTGTCCAATAGTTTACTTCTGGAAATTCTTCAAAACAGAAGGCAGCGTAGTCTACAAAGTGTTCAATATTTTCACGGTTTAAGAAGTCGCCATTTGAGTGGAGAGCTTCTGGCGTGTCAAAGTGATGAAGAGTTACAAAGGGCTCAACATGACGTTTGTGGCACTCGGCAAATAAATTATGATAAAACTCAACACCTTTCTGATTTACTTGACCATAACCAGTCGGGAAAATACGTGACCAGGCAATAGAAATTCGAATACCATTGACACCATACTCTTCTGCTAGCTTGAGGTCAACTGGATATCGATTGTAAAAATCACTGGCTGGTTCTGCAGTGTACCAGTAGTTATCTTCAAGATATTTATCCCAAGCAACTGGTCCTTTTCCATCAGTATGTGTAGCACCTTCTGCTTGATAAGCAGCTGTTGCTCCACCGAAAATAAAGTCTTTTGGAAGTGTTTTTGTCATTTTTTTCACCTATTTCTTGATTTAAATAAAGTAAAAGTGAGAGGAGAGGAGTCAGTGAGCCATCCTTCTCCATCTCACTTCTTGTACCAAGTCACCGAATTGTGACATGAGAAGGTAAAAACGATATCTTTTTACCGACGAATTAACAAGGCGATTAGGAAATTCGCCATAGCGATTTCCATAACGATAGGAGACTATTTCAGAGTCCCTAGCCTTAATCGAATTGTGACATGAGGAGGTAAAAACGATATCTTTTTACCGACGAATTAATAAGGCGATTAGGAAATTCGCCATAGCGATTTCCGTAATGAGAGGAGACTGTTTCACAGTCCCTATCGTTAATCGAATTGAGCTTGTACAAATGCTAGAGCACCTTTTCCATCACGAGTTAATTTGATGTATTGAGCGCCTTCTGTTTTCGCAAGTTTAATACCGAGCTTATCTGTTTCTGCTTTCATATCTTCAAAGTTTGAAGCAACTTGAGGGGCAAGGATAACAAGATCAAACTCTGGCAACATTTCACGGTGAGCACCATAGCCACCTGCTGCTGCTTTCACAGGAACATTGTATTCTGCAGCTGCCTTGTTCAAAGCATTTGCAAGGAGACCACTTGTACCTCCACCTGCACAGAGAACGAGGACATTTGTTTCTTCAGTGATGGTATTTTGTGCTGTATCGACACCCGCTTTTTCAAGAATAGCATCCGCTTTTGCAGTGTTGAAGTTTGCAGCAACTTTTTCTTTCAATTCATCATTAGACTTACCTGAACGTTCTTCTTCAAGAATTTGTTCATCATAGACCTTAAGGAATGGATAGTAAATGACAACGTCAACCACAATTAGAAGGGCAGCAAGAATGAATGATAGAACTTGGAAGTTAGTACCAAGAACTAGACCTAGTGGAGCTGGGGTTGTCCATGGTAGATTAGCAGTAAATGAATTCATTCCAAGAGTTTCAATGAAGAATTTAAAGATCCAAACGTTTGCGATAGGAGCAAAGATAAATGGAATGAAGAAGATTGGGTTCAATACAAGCGGTGCACCAAACAAGATTGGTTCATTTACACCAAAGAAGGTTGGAACTACTGAAGCACGTCCGATTGCACGGTTACGTTTTGATTTTGTTAACCACATGAACATGAATGGAACAACCAGTGTCGCACCAGTACCACCCATGGTAACGATAAACATTTGTGTACCAGAAGTAAGAATCTTGTCAGCGTGCATACCTTGTTGGAGAAGGTTCAAGTTGACTTCGGCATTGGCATAGGTAATAGCTGCGATAGCAGGTTCAACGATAGATGGACCATGGATACCAACAAACCAGAAGAAGGCAAAGGCACCAAAGATAATGGTGATACCTAGATAACCATCAGCAGCAGAGAATAATGGTGCAAAGAATTTACCGATTGATTCAGCTACGCTTGCACCCACAAAATGACGTGCTAGTAAATCAAGAGCATAAAGAGAAACAACAGATAGAGTGAATGGAATCACATCTTTAAAGACTTGTGAGATATTTGGTGGAACTTCGTCAGGCATACGAATAGTGACATTGTTCTTCACACAAACCTTATAAATAGCTACAGTTACAAAGGCTGCTAGGAAAGCTGAAAGCAAACCTTTTGTTCCGAGGAAACCTGTTGCAAAGCCCCCTTCAATTGGGTCAGCTGCCAAGATCAATAAACCAACAATAGCAGCTAATAGCGTTGACATATAGTTAATTTGATTGGTTTTCTCCATGTTACGGTTAACAGAGTCTGTTAAGGATTTAGCTGTTGTACCAGCAACCAAAAGTGCGAGAATACCCATTGAATAGCTATAAGGTTTCATCAAAAGCGCTACAACATCATCAGACCATACAAATCCCCATGAATTAGGCACAAAGGCAATCAAGATAAAAATACTTGAGAATAGAATGACTGGCATCCCAGCGATAAATCCATCACGAATAGCACGAAGATAGATATTTCGAGATAGTTTTTCAAAGAAAGGTTTTCCTTTCTCGATAAAGGCAATTAACTTATTCATTATTTAGCTCCTCTTTTATAAAGTTCAATTAAATGATGCATCAAATCTTTTAGCAAGATTGTTGTCATCAGGTGATCTTGGCCATGCATCATGGTCACGCTATAGGCTAAATCTTCACCTGCAGCTTCCTTGGTTAAAAGACTAGTTTGCGCGTGGTGAGCCTCTGCGATGCAAGCACCGGCTTCTTCAACCAACTCATCTGCTTTTGCAAAATCACCAGCTTCAGCAGCTTTCAGAGCTTCTAAGAGTTTTGAACGAGCATCGCCAGCATAGGCAACAATCTCAAAACCTAACAATGTTACTTCTTCTCTATTCATGATAGATTTCTCCTTATATTTTTTTAATAAATGTTATGACAATAAACGTTGAATATGTAGAACAAGGTAAACTCGTTCACTCTTATAAAGGTCTACCCCAGTTTCCTGTGCAATAACTTCATAAATTTTGCTACCAATTTCAAATGCTTTTGGATAGGTATTTTTTATATGTTCCTCCATATCAAGCAATGATTGATTATCATCCCGACTTCGATCAAGGTAATCCAAGAAATAATTTAGATGAATCATAAAACGGTCATAGAAATTATTATTTTCATGGGTTCTTTGAATGTCATAGCTCCTGAGAAGACTCTCAACCTTCTTTATGATTTCCTTTCTCTTATCAATAGCTTCTGCAACTTCTACCTCATTCTCACCCTCGGCATTAATAAAGTGGTAGGCTATTCTTTTTATTTCATCCTTTGGTAAATTACCAGATAGTTTACTATTATAGATTTCAAAAGACTCTTGAGCTATTTGAAAAGCAATAGGATACTCCTTTGAAATATCAGGTAAATTACTATCCTTATAACGTCCTTGGCTAATCGCTTGATAAGAACAATAGATATGGTCTGTTAAGGTTACGTAGAGGTACTCTTGAACAGGATATTGGTATTTTTTTGAAAGATTATCGATAATTTCATAAGTAACGGTAATAAAGTCTAACGGAACATCCTTGAGTAGAGTCATAAAATTTTCTCGAGATTCTTCAGTCTTCATCCGAAAGACTTTTTCAACCTGATCCTCAGAAATCAAATCTCCCTTCTTCTTACCAAACGAAATACCCTTACCAATTACGATCAACTCCTCTCCCTTGCTATTCCGCACAAGAGAAACATTGTTATTCATTGGATTTAATATCCGATACATGTCGACCTCCTTGTTCTGTCGTTTAAGAGCTAGAGCATAAAAAATGACCACAAATGACCCTGAAAATAAATTTCTGAGTCATCTGTGATCATGCCTAATATTACTTAGTAACACTCACTCTTATTAACTTGTGACTTAAGTATAGCACAAGATTTTTATTTTGTAAACCTTTTCA
>ERZ773233.2240-NODE-2240-length-10833-cov-3.879291_pt1 | contig 10833 bp, 10 predicted proteins | sample MGYA00580991_ERZ773233 | MGnify/ENA primary metagenome ERZ773233 (study PRJEB29015, sample SAMEA2738178) | human oral metagenome | biome: human oral; feature: human-associated habitat; material: saliva | place: China | collected 2161 ...
TATTGTTGTATTTTTTATTGATTCATATAATTTTACAAATTTGCTTTCTTGATGCATTAATCTCTTAAATATTTCATGCATTTCATGATTTAACTTTGCTACACCATCTATTTGTCCATTTATTATAGTTGTTAATGTTATTACTTCTTCTAAATTAATAATTACTATGTTTTTGTTTTTTTGATTTTCTATTAAGTTTTGTAATGATGTTGCAATTGGTGTTATTTTGTTTATAATTGATGGATCTTCAAATCTTTTATAAACATTGTATAAACTATTTGCATAATTATAAATATATATCGCTTTTCTTTGATTATTATTTTTATCAAATATGTATCTACCTATTATTTCATCATTACAAATATTATTTTGTATGCAATATTCAGAAAACTCAAATTCTATATCCTGTTCATTTATCTTTTTGTTTGTATAAACCCTAGAATAATAATATTCTTCATTTATTGTATTTGTATTTATTATTGCTTTTTCACTTTTAGTTTCTTGGATAATTTGATTTATGACTGCTTTTGGATTACCATCATACACTTTGACTCCCAAGGCTTTTGCAATTATTTTGTTCCCGTTATTTTGAATTTTGGCATATCTAATAAAATTATGGGATATGTTTAATCCTAGGCTCTCTCTCATAATTTTTTCTCCTGCGTATTTTATGTTTTGTTATATTTTTCTTGACACAATATTATAATTAATTTTATAGTATTAGTAATAAAAGTCAATAAAAAACTTCTTTTTGTAAATTATTTGTAATCTGTAGTATTTTTATTTTTCTCTATCATATATTTGTTCAATTTCTTCATTTGACTTATATTGATGTTCGATATTATCTGTTAATGTATCTACTTTATTATAGATTCTTTCTAAATAATCAACTACCTTTTCATCTTTTGAATTTATCTTAGTAATTAACTCTTCTTTTTCTTGATTTTGTAATTGAACTTTTCCGTATATAATTTTAAATCTTAATTCTCTTTCAATAAATGTCTTTATTGGCGGATATATTTCTATTGCTGTATTTGTATATATTATTGCTTTATCTATATCTCCTTCAATTATTGCTATTTTTGCTAAGTAATAATATGCATATGATGCTATTTTCTCATCTTCTGACTCTTTTTGTTCAAAGAAATATTTTTTTGCTTCTTCATAATCTCTCAATATCATATTTATTTGTCCAATATTTAATTTTGATATTGCTTCATATGAATTAATTTGTGCTGCTTTTTCATAATTTTCTTTTGCGGCAATAAAATCATTTAGCATTGTGTATGTCATTGCCATGTTATAATATAAATCATAATCTCCAATGTTGATTTTTAGCATTTTTTGATACATGTTTAATGCTTCTTTATATTGTTCATTATCATAATATGCTATTCCTAACATCATTTTGGCTTTGTAATTTTCCGGGTCTATTTTTATTAAGTTTTCTAATATTTCTACTTGTTCTTCTCTTTTATTTTGAATTTTCAAAATTCTTGCCAATTCGCAATATGCTTCAAAATTGTTTGGTTGTTGTTCAATGACTGTAAAATACTCTTCTTCAGCTTTTTCATATTGTTTGTTTATTTCATAGTATTTTGCTAATCTTTTGTGCCACACTGGACTTATTGGATGTTGCTCTATTTTTTTTAATATAAAATTCCTTGTTTTTATTGAATTATTTGAAAGTTTTAGACTATAGTATATGTCCATTATGTTTGTTTTTTTGTACGTTAAAAATTTTATAAATATTGGCGCTATTATTCCGGTAATTATTACTATAACATTTATTGTAGCCACTTTTTCTTTTGTTATTAATAATCTTTTTTCATTATTTGATAAAATTACTTCTTGTTTTATTGATGAATTTATATAATCTTTTACATTTTTTGAAAGTTGTGTTGAACTTCCAACAATTAAAAAAGATAATTTCCTTAATTCATCTTTTAATAATGGTGGTAAAAAGGCTTTTCTAAAAGAATTCTTATTATTCTTTTCTTGATAATCTTTTAACTTTTCATAAAAAGATAAAATTTCTTTTTGAATATTATTTAATTCTTTTATATTTATTCTATTGTTGAACATTTTTAATGTAGATCTACCTATTAAAGTTTTCATATCTTTATTAAAATTTTCTTTTCTATCCTTATTAAAACTATTTTTTTTATCTTCAGTTTTAACTTCCTTTTTTTCTTCCTTTTTTGATTTTTCAGATTCAAGTTTTCTAAAATGTCCTATTACTACTTCTAAATCTTTACCTTCAAGAATTGACATATGACTTTTAACATCAACTCCTAAACCAGTAATTATATTAATTAATTCCTTGCTTTGTAAATTTAAACCTTTTGCAAGTTCATGTACTCTAACTTTACTCATACTAGCACCCCTTTGCTATTCAATAGAATCTACATATCTTTTCAGTTCGTCATAAAATTCACTATTTATCTCTGATTCTAATGCAACATTTAACCTCTTATTCTTCTTAGCCTTATCTATACATTTACTAGAATTACAAATATAAGCACCTCTTCCGTTCTTTTTACCTGAAATATCTAGTAAAATACCTTCTTCTTTATTATTTACAATTCTTAATAATTCTTTCTTTTCTTTTTGTTCACCACAGGAAACACATTTTCTCATAGGAATTTTCTTTGCTTTCATATAATCACCTATAATTCAAATCCATTATCTATAAATTCTTGTTCTCCATCAAAACCTACTTCAATATTTCCATTTCTTAAATCTTCTTTATACTTTTCTAATCCTTTAATATCTATTCTCCAATTAGTTAATTTAGCTGCTAATCTAGCATTTTGTCCTTCTTTTCCTATTGCTAATGATAATTGAGAATCTGGTACAATAATTCTTGCTCTATTTTCACTTTCATTTGTAAAAACTGCTATAACTTCTGAAGGACTAAGAGAGTTAGATAAATATTCTTTTACATCTTTACTAAAAACAATAATATCTATTTTTTCTCCTTTTAATTCATTTATAATTGAACTTACTCTTGATCTCTTATATCCTACACATGCACCTACAGGATCAACATCTTCATTTTTAGAAAAAACGGAAATTTTTGTTCTACTACCTGGTTCTCTAGCAATTGACTGTATTTCTACCGTTCCATCTAATATTTCAGGAACTTCTAATTCGAATAATCTTAAAACAAAATTAACATCTGATCTAGAAAGCAAAACTTGTGCCCCTTTTGTTGTGTTTTTTACTTCCTTAACATAAAATTTTAATCTTTCACCAACACGATAAACTTCATTCTTAATTTGTTCAGGTGGTGTTACAATTGCTTCAAGTTTTCCAAGATTTACAAATAAATTGTTTCTATCAATTCGTTGAATTTGTCCGGAAATAAGTTCTCTTTCTTTATCTTGGAAATCATTGTATATTACTTCTCTCTCTGCATCTTTAATTTTTTGTATTACAATATTTCTTGCAGTTTGAGCAGCAACTCTTCCAAAATCCATAGTTTTAAGTTTAATTGAAACTTCATCACCGATAGAATACTTTGAACTAATCGCTTTAGCATCTTCCAAAGATATCTCCGTTATATTATCTTCAACGACTTCAACTACTGTTTTTAATGAAAATAATTCGACTTTACCATTTGTTCTATTAATATTTATTTTTACATTTTCATACTCGCCAAAGTTTTTTTCATAACTTTTTAAAAGTGCTTTTTCTAATGAATCAAAAATTATTTCTTTTGATACACCTTTATCACGTTCTATTTCATCTAATGCTCTTAAAAAATCTGTTGTTCCTTTCATAATTAACTCCTTAAATTTCTATTTGTGATTTTATTATTGCTATATCTTTTCTATAAAGAACAACTTCTGATTGCCCCTCATTCAAAGTTAAGTTTTCTTTATCAAAAGATTTTAAATATCCAATAAACTCTTTTTCATTATTTATCTTTTTATAACACTTTACTAATATCTTCTTATCAATATATTTCAATAATTGTTCATCGCTTTTTATTTCTCTCTCAGCACCAGGAGATGAAACTTCTAAGAAATATGAATCATCTATTGGATCTACTTCATCTAGCCAATCGCTAACAAGATTACTAGCTATCTCACAAGAATCTAAATCAACACCGTCATCTTTATCAATATATATCCTTAGTACATTTCCCTTAGGTTCCTTAACATACTCTACATCAACAAAATAAATACCTTTTTCAAGAAATAACTTAGTAAAGGTATCCTCAATAGTTTTTAATAATTCATTTTCTTTTTTCAAAATTATCTCCTTTTAAACATAATTTAAACTAAAACGAAAGAGTGGGCTTACCCACTCTTCTCATAATAAGAATATTTTTTTATTATTATAACACAAATCATATACAAAATCAAGCAATACTATAATAAATTACATATCTCTTGTTGCTATAATATCAGCACCTGTATTTAGTATATTTTTTAATACCACATCACCAACTTTAATTGGAGATGAAACTTCTAATTTATTTAATTCTCGCATGATATCAAAAATCATATTTTTCGGAATTTCTGTAGAAGTTTTTACAGGTAGTCTATTATGAATTGCGTTTTTTATCTTAATAGTTGAAGTGATAGTTCTTGTTGGAAAAGTCAACTCCTTTTTTCCGTAAGTTGCTCCTTTTGGGCACTTATTTCCAATTACTGAATAATCATTTTCTTCATCTACAGAGATTCTACACCCAACTGGACAAACAATACAAACCATATCTTTCATTGTTATTCTCCCTTTTTCATTGAAATAAACACCTTATTAGTTGATACCATCTCAAATTGTTTTTTTGTTAATGTAATTTTCTCCATTTCAGCAGGTGCAACATGAGGTTTTTTAAATTCTTTTAGTATTTTACCATCTTCATCAGTAACTGAAATAATTACATTTTTTTCAACGCTTTTAACTCTAAAAAATATTTCAAGCTTACTATCCATATTTTCAACTCTAACTTTTTGTGGAACAGTATAAAAAATGCCTTCTCCATTATTAATTTCAATAGTAGTTACTTTAGAATTAGAAATACCATTAATATACTTCGCAGCTGATCTTCCAGCTTTTTGACTTTCTCCAGTAACAAAATCAACTAAATCATGTACATGACATACATTTCCACACGCAAAAACTCCATCCATACTTGTTTCCATATTTTCAAATACAAATGCACCTTTTGTTCTCGTATCAATATTAATTCCTACTTCTCTAGTAATTTCATTTTCTGGAATTAGTCCAACAGATAATAAAAGTGTATCACATTCTAATTCTATTTCTGTACCTTTAATTGGCATTCTATTATCATCAACTTTACTTATGACAACTTTTTCTAGTCTACATTTACCTACTATATCAGTAACAGTATGAGACAATAGTAAAGGAATATTATAGTCATGTAAACATTGAACAATATTTCTTGCTAATCCATTAGAATATGGCATAAGTTCAACACAAGCAATAACTTCAGCCCCTTCTAAAGCTAATCTTCTTGCCATTATTAATCCAATATCACCAGAGCCTAAAATAACTATTTTTTTTCCACACATAAGACCTTGCATATTTACATACATTTGTGCTGAACCAGCTGTTAAAACTCCAGAAGGTCTATCACCTGGAATTGAAATAGCACCTCTTGTTCTCTCTCTACATCCCATTGCAAGTATGATAGCTTTAGCTTTAATAATTTGATAGCCATAATCTTTACTTACTGCCTGTATAATTTTTTCATTATTAAACTCTAATACCATTGTATTTAATCTAATTTCAACTTTGTACTCTTTAGCTAAATCTATAAATCTCTGTGCGTATTCTGGTCCTGTAAGTTCCTCTTTGAAATAATGAAGTCCAAAACCGTTATGAATACACTGATTTAATATTCCACCAGCTTCTTTATCTCTTTCTAAAATTAAAACTTTATCTATTCCATTTTTCTTAGCTTCACAAGCAGCGGCAAGTCCTGCTGGGCCACCTCCTATTACAACCAAATCATAAAATTCCATATTAGCTAATTTGCTCCTCTTCTTTTGTCTTTCCAGTTATAATATAACTACCAAAATTTGTATTATATACCTCTTCCGGTGGAATATTTAATTCTCTTGAAATTATTTCTAGCACTTTAGGTCCACAAAAACCACCTAAGCAACGTCCCATGCCAGCTCCTGTTCTTTTCTTTACAGCTCCAAGTGTTCTTGGAGGTAGAGGCATCCTTAAAGAGTCTATTATTTCTCCCTCAGAAACCGTAATACATCTGCATATTATATTACCATACAGTGGATTTTCTTTAATTTTTTCAGCTCTTTCTTCTGGAGACAAATGTTTAATTCTAATTACTTTTCTACTATCGTTATAGCTATCTTTTTTAACAAAAGTTACTCCAATTTTTTTTAATATATCTAAGCACATTAAACCAATGGCAGCACATGAAGCCAATCCTGGAGATTTTATTCCAGCTAAATCAATAAAATTCTTACAAGTTTTTGCTTCTCTAATAATAAAATCCTTCTCAGTACTATTAGCTCTTAAACCAGAAAAATTATTAATATTTTCCCAATACGGAACATTAGATATTGTTTTTGAAACTTTATCTTTTACTTCGTTAAGACCTTCAAATGTTGTTGACTTATCATCAACTATAGAATTACTTTCTGCATTTGGTCCAATAATAATATTATTATGTGATGTAGGAGCAATTAATACACCTTTTCCTACTTTTGAAGGACATTGAAATAAAACATGTTTTACTAAATCTTTTTGACTTTTATCTAAAATGTAGTATTGACCTTTTGAAGGAAGTATTTCAAACTCTTTTTCGCAAACCATATTATGAACTTTATCAGAATTAACTCCAGCTGCATTAACAATATATTTTGATGAGTAAGTATTATCTTTAGTTTTTACAATAAAATTATCACTTACTTTTTCTATACTAGTTACCTCACTGTCTAACTTAATTTCTACTCCATTAGAAACTGCAACTTGTGACATCGCTATACACAATTCCCAAGGATCAATAACTCCAGCACCAGGTGAAAATAGCGCTTTGGTAACTGTTTTATTTATATTTGGTTCAATTCTTTCAACATCTAATTTATCAATAATTTTTAAATTTTCTACACCATTTTTAATTCCATTATCTAGTAATTTTTCTAAAGTTTTTTCATCTTCTTCATTAAATGCTAAAACTAAAGAACCACATTCATTATATTGAACATCTAATTTTTTTACAATATCTTTAATCCTTCTTGAACCTTCAACGTTAAGTTTTGCCATTAATGTTCCTGGTTCCGGGTCATAACCTGAATGAAGTATACCGCTATTTGCTTTTGTGGTTCCCTCAGCAACATCTATTTCTTTCTCTAACACTAAAACTTTTAGATGATACTTTGATAATTCATATGCAACATTACTTCCTATTACTCCACAACCGATTACTATAATATCATACATCTTTTGTATCTCCTATCAACCATTTAAATTCTTCATAAATGGATTATTATTTTTTTCAAAACACAAATTACTTTCTGCACCATGCCCTGGTAATACTCTGTAATCATTTTCTAAATTAAATAATTTTTTTACTGAATTCATTATTTCCTCAGTATTACCTGTTGGAAGATCACTTCTTCCAATACTCATTCTAAAAAGTGTATCTCCTGAAAAAATTACATCTCCAAATAATGCACATATACTTCCGTCTGTGTGACCTGGTGTTTCCATAATCACAAGAGTATCTCCATAAAAATCTATTTTCTCATTATCATACAGCCATCTATCCGCTTCTAACTCAATACCTTTAAATGGTGGAATAGACTTAGATAAATTGATTATACAATTATTTAATAATGATTTTTCCTTTATACTAGCATAAACTGGTAAATTATACTTCTCCTTTAACAATTTCACTGCTCCTATATGATCACCATGTCCATGAGTAAGTAATATAAAATCTAAGTTAATATTTTCTTGTTCTATAAAATTAATAATGTCCTCACTATCTCCACCTGGATCAACTATAAATCCTTTTTTGTTATCATTAAATACTATATAGCAATTTACAGCATAAACTCCAACAACTATTCTTTTAACATTCATAACTAACTCCTAGTAATTTTTTTTAGAATCTAATTGTATTGTAACAGGTCCGTCATTTTCTAAAAGTACTTTCATATCAGCTTGAAAAATTCCTGTTTTAATTGAAATATTATTTTCTTTAAATATCTCTAAAAATTCCTCATATTTTTCTCTAGCTTCAATACTAGATAAACTATTATCAAAACTAGGCCTATTTCCTTTTCTACAATCACCATATAGAGTAAATTGTGATACAATTAAAATTTCATATGATTTATCAATAACAGATAAATTCATTTTAGCATTATTATCTTCAAATATTCTGAGATTAACAACTTTTCTAAAAATATAATTTAAATCTTCAATAGAATCATTTTTTCCAAATCCAACAAAAAGAAGAAGTCCATTATTTATTCTTGACACTTCTTTTTTATCAACTTCTATACTAGCAAAATTAACTCTCTGTAATATAGCTCTCATTAGGCACCTACTCTATAAACATCAAGAATACCTTTTAAAGATTTTATTTTATTAATTAATCTATCAAGTTCATCAAGATTCTTAATTTCTACAACAAAATTTGTTATAAAAGTCTTATCTTTACCTGTTTTCGCGGTGATTCCTACCAAGTTTAACTTTGATTCTGAAATGATATGAGCAACATCAGCTAATGCTCCAACTTGATCTAGAGATATAACGGCAACTTCAACTTTATAATATAAGTTTTTAGCATTTGTCCACTCTACAGAAATTAGCCTATCTCTATTTGAAATACTTTTCACATTAGGACAATTACAATTATGAACGGAAATTCCTCTTCCTTTTGTAATATACCCAACTATTTCATCTCCTGGAAGAGGATTACAACATTTTGCAAAACTAACTTCTATATTGTCAATACCTTTTACAATTACACCTTTTGAATTAAGCTGATTTCCTGATTTTTCACTCTTAACTCTATTAATAATATCATCAGCAGATTCTTGATAATATTCTGTATAAAACTCTTTTAATTTTGGTATAATTTGTTTTATACTAATGCTTCCAAATCCTATACCTGCATACATTTCATCAATAGTATTAAAACTTAGTTTTTTTGCAATCTGTAATAACCACTCATCTTTTAAAATTTTACTATAAGTAAATCCTAGTCTCCTAACTTCTTTTTCAAGCATATCTCTACCTTGAACTATATTTAAAGCTCTATTTTCTTTTTTGAACCATTGTTTTATTTTTGTTCTTGCTTGAGAAGATTTTACTATTTTAAGCCAATCTTTACTAGGTCCAGAAGAATTTGGATTTGTAAGTATTTCTACAATATTTCCATTTTTTAATTTGTGATTTAATGGTACTATTCTTCCATCTACTTTTGCTCCTACACAGTTATTACCAACTGCAGTATGAACTTTATATGCAAAATCAATAGGTGTTGCACCAGCAACCAAATTAATAACATCACCCTTTGGAGAAAAAACGAATACTTCATCAGAAATAAAATCCTCTTTAAATGATGTAATAAATTCTCTATTATCATTTACTTCTCTTTGCCAGTCCATAAGTTGTCTAAGCCAAGTTAATTTATCATCAAAACTGGTACTTCTATCTACTCCATCTTTATATTTCCAATGAGCAGCTATTCCATATTCAGCAGTTTTATGCATTTCAAAAGTCCTAATTTGAACTTCAAAAACATCTCCTGAATTACTTATTAAAGTATTGTGTAATGATTGATATAAATTAGGTTTTGGTACTGCAATATAATCTTTAAATCTTGAAGGTATAGGTTTCCATTTTGAATGAACAATTCCTAGAACTGCATAACAATCACTAATAGTAGGAACAATTATTCTAACAGCAGTTAAATCAAAAATCTCATCAAAACTTTTGTTTTGTTTATACATTTTTTTATAAATGCTATATAAACTTTTTGGTCTTCCACTAATTTCACCTTGAATATTATGTTCTTTTAAACTAATAGTTATCTCATCAATAATATCATTAATTATTTTTTCTCTTTCGCTTCTTTTTTTCTTAACTCTCTCAGCTAAATCATAATAGATTTCTGGTTCAAGATATCTTAGAGATAAGTCTTCTAATTCCCATTTAACATTACTCATACCTAATCGATAAGCTAAAGGTGCATAAATTTCTAAAGTTTCTTTCGCCTTTTCTAATTGCTTAGCTTTTTTCATATATTCTAAAGTTCTTATATTATGAAGTCTATCTGCTATCTTAATAATAATAACTCTAATATCTGAATTCATAGCTAATAACATTTTTCTTAGATTATCTGCTTGAGATTCTTGTTTACTTTGATACTTTATTTTCTTTAATTTAGTAACACCATTAACAAGATTAGCAATTTCCTCATCAAACTTTTCTGCAATCTCTTTAAATGTTACTTCCGTATCTTCCAAAACATCATGCATAAGTCCTGCTATAATAGTAGCATCATCCATATATAAATCAGCTAAAATATTAGCAACAGCAACAGGATGAATAAAATATGGCTCTCCTGAATTTCTAAATTGTCCTTCATGGCACTCCTTTGTAAAATTATATGCTTTTGAAATTTTTTCAAGATCTGAATTAGGGTTATAGCTTTTAATTTTTAATAATAATTCATCTAACATTACACTCACCTCCTACCTTAAATCTTTTATTAATAATTGAATAGACTTTGTATTCATATATTCATTAATTACAGGTGTATACAAAATATCTATAAATTTATTTTTTATATACAAATCAAATTCAATT
>ERZ773233.2245-NODE-2245-length-10824-cov-2.796731_pt1 | contig 10824 bp, 2 predicted proteins | sample MGYA00580991_ERZ773233 | MGnify/ENA primary metagenome ERZ773233 (study PRJEB29015, sample SAMEA2738178) | human oral metagenome | biome: human oral; feature: human-associated habitat; material: saliva | place: China | collected 2161 ...
CTATGCTGATGCATTTACCTAATCAATGCTTAAGTCTCTTTGGGAGACCTATCGCCGTCGTGATATTCAACAGAGATTTAACCAAAAGAACTGAATCACTCCGCATATCGCCCTATCAAATGTAAAGGAATTAGAGACAGTAAAGACTGACTTGAGCCTTGATCAGGATTTTTGATCTCTTACTAGAGGAAAAGTAAAGAAACTCAAGAGAGCAACAAAAGCCGAGAAAGAGATCATTCTCAAGGATCTTAAAATTCAACTTGATGAAGCGATAAAATCTCGAGAATTTGAGAAGGCGGCACAAATCCGTGATCAAATTAAAGAAATTTCCGGAGAATAGTATCATTGGATGTCGGGTTGAGGATACCTTAGAGAAAAGAAAAAACCTGAGTCAGGAGCTCAGATTTTTTTTCTTTTTTTAGATTTATAAGAACATTGCTGTCAGTCCTCTCCATATCGCAAATGAAAATACGAGGATAAGGACTCACTGAATTGCACGCTTGATGGTTTCTTTTGCTTTGTTCGGATCTCAGAATCCAAAGATATATCCTGCATATTGATATCCTGCATAGAGGATCATAATCGCACCTATGAGTAGTCCTATCTGAGAGATGAACCTTAACAAATATGCAATGTATGATATGATAATATTTCGGTTAAAGACTCAGGTTTCAAATGCTGCTCCGATATCTCCTTTTTGTTGTAGTCAGGATGCGGCATTATTATATCTATCGAGAACTGTTCCTCAGGATATCTCAATGGTTCAGATATTTTTAATAATATCGCTTGTATCCTTTTTTGAATAGGTGGTTTCTGGAATGATGTGGAGATTATTCCTTGTCCTATCGATATTTGCAGAGGTATATAGTCAGAAAAAACTGACTACAACTAGGAGGAGAGTAAATATTCTTTTCATATTATTTTCGCAGGAATTAAATCTTTTAGTAGGTGCAGAGCGGGACTAGTTTTGGAACTTGTCTCGCTACACCGAGCCATTCAGTTGAGAGCGTTGCAAGTTTATCCATCAAATTTTGAACTCTTTGTCCGAAATAGTTGTTTGCATAAAGCTGAAGGGTATCTCTTTGGAGTTGATCAGCGTAATACATAGCAATCAGTAGTAAAATTGTAATGATAATTGCTTTCCTTCTTTAGCATGTTCTTTGTCTGGAGAGTGCATTGTTCTCGTGCATTTTGTGCTGGGTTGTTCATGTTATTTGGAGCTAGCAACATCATTAGATAGGTGGCTACTGAACATACATTTGAATAAGCTGTTCTAATGCTCCAATCTTTATAGTTCTTGAGCCTGTCCTCATTATCTTTACTTTTTATTGTTTGTATATAGCTTAGAGAGTTTGATTCATTGTAGCCAGATAGTAGATATTGGGGTTGTAATTTCCGATATTTATCATATTCATTCTGGAATTCGAGAGGAAGGATTCCTTTAGCTGCTAGCATAAGTGAATCAAGTTTATTATTTCGCTCCTCGGATTTCTTTTCTGGTGGGAGTCCAGCATAACTTTTATCATTTGCTAATCTCCTCATAAGAACATCCACAAGATGATCAAATAGGAATGTTGACTGAGGGTAATTTACCCTATCTTTCCGATCTGAGGAGGATTTCTTACAACCTGTTCCATTCTTACTACTCTCATTGCTCGTGCAACAGTGAGCTTGTAGATTAAGCAAGGCTCTATGAATAGCCTGTTCTGGAAGTGCATTTAGGATAGGATCGTCTTTGAGGATAGTTGGATAAATGCTATCTTCTCGACTGAGGAGTCATTTTTCATTGAAGAGATTACAGTCGTGAGCTGTGCTTATTCCTCATATTCCTATCCCGATTATTCCAATTAGCAAAGTTAATGCACTTTTTTTCATCTTAGAATATCTGATAAACAGTTAAAGTATATCTGATTTTTAGTTTTTTGCAAATTTTTAGGGAGATTCCCAGAGACTACAGAGGTAGCGTTGTGACTTCTACCTTTGCAATCTCTGAGCCAAATCTATTTTCTTTGATTGTATAGAGCACTGTTTCTGTTGTTTTATTGAAGCTATAAGTTCCGTACAGCTCCTTATTTCCCGCGATTAATCCGTTTTTAGAAATATAGAGGAGTGGAAGCTTATTGAGAATGAGTGCTTGTCCTCAGTTGAATGCTCAATATTGGGCTCATTTGAGAGGGCGAAGTTCTCATTTGAGAAGCTGGATATTTTTGAGTTCCTTTGGAGTTAGAGAGATATCAAAGATACTGACTCAGTTTTCTTTTATCTTTATGGTTGGATATCCCTTTTCAAATACTACTTCTAGACTGGTTTTATTTTGATAGCTCGGCTCAAATGTAATTTCTCCATTCTGGGCATTGACTTTTCCGAGTAGGGCACCGCTTGTGCTATAAAGTCCTATCATATCTCCGAAATCGAAGAATGCACCGGTGATATTTGTTTGGTCTGTGCTTACTGGAAAACTTTTTGTGACTTTTCATTGGAGTTGGGCTGAGATATCTTTTTGGATTCCGTTTCTCTTTCTCTGGAAGCTAACATCTCACTCATCAATATCAGTTTCTAATACAGAATGTATGATAATTGGATTTTTGATACCTTCTTTATAGCCAGAGAATCTTTCTACATTCTCGATAGATATTTCTGGGACCTTAATATCTAATGCGATATCTTCAATTGCCTCATTCCCTTCGCTATCAATTGCAGTCGCAGTGTAATGCTTGATTTGCTTTTTCGTGAAGAAAAGATTTTCTAGGCTAATAATTCCACCAGTTGAAGAAAGCACTTTTGATGCCAGAATTTTATTTCCTTCCTTTATCTCTACTTTTTCTACTCTAACACTATCTTCTCGCTTGATCTTTAGATCATAGTAGGTTCCTACGAATCCTTCTAGCTCATTACCATAACTTGTGACTTCAGACTTTTTACTTCTAGTAAGCTGGATTTCTGCGGTAGGAGGCTCAGAATCTCAGATGACCTGTCTTCCTCAGACAAGTTGATTTGATCGAGGCGATTGTTGAGTATAGACTTTATCTTTCAGCTTGAGACTACTCACTTGAAGATAAAGTCGGTTTCTTGGAATATTTCCAAGTCCGAAGTTTAGTGTTTCATTGCTAGGGTTATATCGATCTAAGGCATAGAGTTTTCAGACTTTTGCAAGTTGCTCGATACTTGTTTCTTTACCATCAAGTTGGATCTTGTAGCCTGTTATACTTGTTCCTCTTGGTAGGAAGAGTCCATATTTGTAGTCATTCTGTCCGAATTTTTCCTTTAGACTATCGATACGATTACTGATTCTGAGAAGATATCCATTATTTTTTACAGCCTGATCGTTTGTCCAAGAGAAGTTTAGTTCATCGAACGTTTGTCCCTTGAGTTTGAAGTCTTTTACCTCAGCAACTTCATCATAAAGTTTAAATTCTGAATTCTGTGTTTTTTCATATTTTTTATCTTTATTTTTGAGTGTCGGAGAGAGGAGGTAATAAGTAGTAGAGGTGTTAGTTGTTTTTTCTTCTCTATCGTCTGCATATTTTAGGTAGACATTATGTTCGTCTCGTGAGATGAGGTCTGGAATCTTATCGTTATTCATGTCCTGCTGATAATAGCTTTCATATTTTTCAGCATTGTATTCTGAATGGACGACATTGATCAGACTTTTATTATCTTTGCTCTTCACGAGGATACCTTTAATATAACTTGAATAGTCTGCAGAATTTTGGGTTGTTTTTTCAGGAGCTACTGAGCTTACTTGGGCATAGAGTGCTTTCTCAGAGTGCTTACCATCTTTTGTTAGTAGAGGCATAGTTCCTGCATATTGAGGAGTTTTGATAGAGTAGAAGTGGTCTACCTGGTCTTTGATTGTTTCTAGATAAGATTTTGCTTTTCTATGCGTCTCTTCTGACATATTAAGGCTAGATGGACTATTTTTATTGAGAGCATCGAGGTATCCGTTGACCTGTTTAGTTTCAGTGGCGATATAGGTATCAATAATGCTCTCGTTTTTTTTGATAAGCTCCTCAGCTACTGCGTTCTTCATGAGAAGCGGAGTAGTATAGGTTAGTTGGTAAGTTTTTTGCTTCTGATTTTGAGTATCTAGGCTAGCAAGGAAACCATCGTAGTCTTTCTTTATCAAATCAGCGATTTGATGAGTAGAGGTTTGATGAGTGTTTATGAGAGAAGAAATCTGATTTTTGATTTCTTGATATCCTTGTTTGTTTGCTTCTACTTTAGTTTCTGTTTTTACTAGGGATATTAGGGACTTTATCTGATTTTTCTCTTGCTCGCTGTTAAGACGATCAATCACAGATTGAAGTTCTTTTGCAAGTTGAGTTTTTGTAGTTAGATACTCATTTTTTCCACCTGTAGTATTGTCTGTTCCGATGAGAGCTGAGATTTTTGTTCTAACTGTTGTTCAGTCAGCCTTTTTGATTGCTTCATCTGCTTTATCCATGATATTTTGAGAGAACTCGTCTCCAACTGCTACCGCATTATTTGCTTGTGAGGTTATCTCGTTTACTGTATTGTTGAGACCATCAGTGAGTCCTTTGAGGAGTGTATAGAACCCATCGAAGCTATACTCAAGATTGACAAAGGCATCAATTTGATAGTCGAGTCACTGTAGCGGAGCTTGTCGTAGCTTTGCTGTTAGATCAATATTATCAACGAATGGAACATTATATGTTCTCTGAGTAAGTTGCTCAATCTTAGCTTTTACAGAGCTTTCTCCTACGAGTCCGACTTTTCCCTTTACTCTACAGATGATTTGACCAATTTTATTGGCTAAATTCAGAATTTTTGAGATTTTGTCTGGAAGTTGAGGGAGTTTTGGAGCTGGAGGTAGAATTGGAAGATTCATTTTTATCCTAGGTAAAAGCGATGGAAGCTCTGGTAGGCTTGGTGGTTCTGGGAGGAGTCCTATCTCAGGAATATCAAATCCTAGATCTACATCTAGAGACACCCCAATTGCTGGAGGTGTTGGTAGATTAGGTATCCTTGGAAGTTCGATGCTTTCAGGGATAAAATTGAACCTTGGTAAGGTAATATCAAGTCAAAGATCGAGATGTGAAAGATCAATTGTCAGATTTGGAAGTTTCATGCTAGGAATTGGGATCGGATCAATCTTTAATCCTCAACAGAGAAAACTGAGTTTACATGCATATTGGTCGTAGGCATCGTTAGTACATGTTCAACATTTTGCAGTTCGATTTGCTGAGAAATCTAGCATAACTTGGTAGGTCTTTACTACGGCTAGAATAGTTGTGATAGCATCGATATATTGAGAGAATCTGTTGGCATTGATCTCCATTCGGTAATTGATATATCCGAAGAAGTTGGTTATTACGCTAGAGAGCTCTGCAACATATTTATCTAGAACATGGATCCATTCATATATTTCAAATGGGAGTCTCTTATATTGTTCTAGAATCTGAATATTTTCATAGATTCTTTCGCTAGTTTTATCAAGTTTTACGGAGAATCTTGCTAGTTTTATATTCGCTCAATTAGCTGCTTCACATTCTTTTATCTTTGCTTGCAGTGTTTCATCGTTTTTCCCTCCTTTTTTGAGAATTTTATCGATCTCTGCAGGACAAGTGAGAACAATAGCTCAGACTTTTTCTTTTCGATTATCAAGAGTTTTTTTCTGAGTATTTAGCCATCATTTGAGGTAGTTACTGTATGCTTCGATGTCTTCAGAATAGATCCATGGGATCTTAACCGGGATAGTTTTCGTTGAGATCTTCACTAGATCGCTACGATTGAAGAGTCTTTGTAATTCTTCAAAAGGATTGTCTCCTCACATTAAATCAATGTTAATCACATCATTCTTTTGTACCTTTTGTGGGTTCTTAATTGCTTTTCGGATATTTGCTGGTATTGACTTTCTTGAGTCTTTAATTTGAGAGGCGATTTCTTTTCCTTCTTCTCATGCAAGAGCTTGAGATGCTGACGTAATGCTGGAAATCTGCTTTCAAATCTTTTTGATATCCGGTAGATAAAGTTTCAGATTCCAGCGGAGGAGATTGTTTCTGATGTATTCAATCTGATTCTCTAGGAATCCCATGAGGATTGCTGGAATTCCCTTCCCATTTGGATTACGGATTTTATTCTTCGTGTCATTTACTCCGTCTATTCTTGTAAATCAAACTCAGATTGTATTTTTCCCAACACTGAAATCATTATTTCAGAAGTTTGATGGTTCGTAGTGTGGAGTGAATGCATTGAAAATACCTATGACAGGGAGTTTTATCTCAGTATTTTTACTTATTCAATTGAACCCTACATTACGAAGCGGGCTTCCTGTATTTGTTGAGTCTGAACAGGTGTTTGTAGATCAGTATTCTCCTGCCCAATTATCATATCATTCTCCGTCTCCGCTTGAGTTGCCATCACCTTCTCAGTCTCAGCAAGGAAGACTAAAAGCTGTCACAATACAGTTTCCTCCTAAATCAGCGAATGGAGATTTCATAGCTAATGCCAGTTTCTGAGGTCCCGCACAGATAGCTAGTCCCAACTGGGCTGTGAGTGTAGGGGCAGCATAGATTCTGATCAAAGATGGATATATTCATCATCCTACCCAAAGAAACTCATCTCATGGTCCCTTTTGTCCTCGAGGGAACGGTATGTTTCCAACTGGTGTTGGTAAGGTTCCAGGGAAATGAAACACGGGGATTCCTCTTCCGAGTGTCCTAGTAAGTGGAGGAATTGGGATACATCACATTACATGATAGTCTCAAGGTGCAAGGAATGCCTGATTGAATGGAACTGGTAGTCCTTTACAAGATTTTTTCCCTTTTAGTCCGAAACTTACTCATTGACAGAGCATATCAAGCCCTTTATTGATGTTTTCCGATAGTTTATTAATATCAGTGCTGAGTAGTGCTCAAGCAATATCGTCGATTGCTCATCCGATATTGTAGACTCCAGATGCTTTGAATTTTCAATTTTTGAATGCTTCTAAGATCTGATTTCATGCTGATTCTCGGCTACCATCTCCAGAGAGGAGCATCCTAAAGACTCCTTTACGGATTTCCTCATTAGTATTCCATGCATCTTCACCCACTCTGCTAATTTCTTCTCCAATTTTCTTAGCGAGCTCAAATGACTTGAGTAGATTGTTCTTTACTCATTTTTCTTGATCTGGATCTTTAAGGACACTTGAAAGTCAGTTTTCTGTTATAGCTTTTTGATCTTGCAATTTTTTTAGCTGTTCTTCTCTAGCTTTATTCTGTGCATCTCTTGCCTCTTTCTCATATGCGGCTGCAAGTTCTTGTAGGTTGATTGACTTTTGATTATATTGTCTGCTGCTTCATCTTCACTGATTGAAGAGGACTCATTTTTGTTTGACACATCAGTCTTGAACTCAGAGAATAATATCTAGATACCCATCCTTAGCCATTCCATCTTGTGGTTCAGATTTTTTGATGATATCTTTATACTCATAATCTTTGATATTTACATCTTCGATTTTGAGAGAGTAAGGAGAAAGTTGGTCCTTATATTCAAATTTATAGCGATATACAAGCTGATCTCCGGTATTGAGACTAAAATCAGTTATTCCATAAGGATATTCTCAGAGATTTGGCTGGAGAATCGCCTTATTTTCTAAGAACTCTAGATTTTTTAGTAGACCTCCACTCGTGTATTCAAGATTTGCTGGAAGATACAACTTATCTAGGAAAGCTCCTGATGTGATTGCAGCATTTGCCTTGATTTTTACAGTTACTTCAACCTCGTCCTTGTCGATGAGATTTCCTCAGTTAATATCACGATAGCTTTTTGTTACCTCTAGTTTATCTTGTCTGTCAAGTGTATTAACAGCTATAAAAGCCTGATCCTTTTGTTTTAGTCCATCATTTAGTGACAGGCTGCTTGATTGAATCGGATTTTGGAGATACTTCGCATAATTTGAAAGTGTACTTTGAACGGCATTTGTCATGTCCAATTTTGTGACTCCTCCAATAATTGATTGAGGATCTACTGTTTGATTTCCATTCAACATTGCCTGGACGTTCCCTGGTATCTGATCCGTTATTCCTTGTGTTGCATCTTCAGAAGCTTTTGAATTTAGCTCTTCATTACTTGGTATTTTTAGTCCTCCTCGGCGAACCAAACTTCCATCTTTAACTGGTTGTGGATTGATCTCTACTCAAAGATTATGAATAGTTTTTGAAGAAGATTTTTGCCTATTATACCAGTTTTCATCACATGTATATTCATTCGTACTAAGGTAGCTATGGTTATTCTTATTACCGTTTCAGTAGAATATTTTGATATCTCACATATGGTCATAGGTCACAATATCTAGCTTTTTATCTAGGTCCATATCTTTGATAAAGACTTGGTATGTCCCAGAAAGATTGCTTGGATTTTTCGAGATTTCTCAACTTCTAACATTTGTATTTAAACAAGCGATTCTTCAGTCAACATCAAAGATTCAGTCTTCATTAAGGTAAGCTCTGAGCTGCTTTTTTGTATTTTTGATGAGAATGTCTTCATATCCATTGCCATCAACATCTCAAACATATACTTCTTCCATTTGTTCTGCAGTCATCATTAGTAGTTCCATATCCTGGAATTTCTTATCTGCATACTGTTTTTGAAGTTTGATTGATCCGTCTTCATAGATTACAAGGAGATCTCTCAGTCCATCATTGTTATAATCAATATCAAGTACCTTCCAGATAGTGTTATTAGGATCAGAGTATATTGTTTTTTCGATACCTCAGTTATAATCAGCATTTTCAATATTTGAGTTTTTCTCAATTCTTTTCAAAAGAGGATCTCCGATATTAACTAAAAATTCTGATCCAAAAGGAATTGTTGCTTCTCATACAGTTTTCCCTCATGCGAAGAGTGTAATATTTTTGAAATCTGCTCTAAATCCGATATATTTCTTGTAATCGTTACTATCTTGAATTGATTCATATCCTTGATAGGTTGTATCTAGTGTATTTTCTATATTAAAGATTCCCTTTGCTATCTTGCTGGTAGAACCTCATTGGTAAGTATTGTTGAAACTTCGTCTGGTATCATTCAGCTTTCAGTCTTTACTATCAACATAACTCTTTGCATAGTCTAGGTGAGGAATAAGCACTTTTGCTATAGATTTTCCATTCCAAATGAGGTTCCAAATAGGATATCATTCTTCTTTTTCGTGTCCTAGATTGAGAGAAAGGGCATCATCTCGGCTTGCGAGTCTGATTTTGTCTTTATTGTATAGTATTCACTTACTATAAGTATATTCATCTGCGAGATCATAGATTATAAGACTTGGATTCCTTGTTTCGTTCAATACTTGAGATAACATTGCCCCAGAATTCAGCATTTTGATGTTTTTTATGTTATCTTGAATGTTGATGTTTCATAACTTCCCGATATTTAGTACAAGTTTATTCCCTTTTAGGGCAGCTGAAATTGGGAGTTGGTCAATATTATCTAGTTTTCAGTGAGACTTTAGGATCAAGCTTGCTTTTTTTACCTTTTTCAGATCAGTAAGCTGTGTTGTTACAGCAAGGGTTTTCTCAGAATTTTTGAGAATTTTTTCACTATATTGCTCTTTATCAGAGAGATAACCTCGCTGATTTCCTCGGTCTGTTCAGAAAAGATTTAGATACATTATATTTAATCCTGAATTCACAGCGGAATTTAGCAATTTCTTTTGAACGATCAACCTTATGCTATCCTTAATTGGTTGTTTAGTTCATAGTACTTTTGCTTCAATTATACTGGATTCTTGATCTTCATCAAAAGTGTAGGAAATGTTTGCCTTCCCTCATGAAAGTGTTACCTTATTTGTGATAAGTTTTTGGCTATCTGCACTGGTTAATAGAATTTCTGTTCGCTTTGTGATAGCATTTCACCAGAGGTCCGTTAAGGAAATTTGACCGTTAATCTTTTCTCAGATTTCAGCCATTTTTTTATCCATATTGATTGTAAGTTTACTTGCTTCACCTGGAAGAACCTGAATTTGATAACTCTGTTCCTTTAGTCCAGGAATAATGAAGCTGACTTTTTCTTCTCCAGATTTGTTGGTTGGAATCAGATATATTGAGGCTTTCCCATCTTTAAAGGTGATGGTATCTGTTTGTCTTAGTAAGATCTCAGTTCCTGCTGTAGTATCTGAAGTTTCGTCCAAAACATAGGATTTAAATTTCCCATTTGAGATTTTTATGCTTGCTTTGGTATTAAGTGCTATGATATTATTTTTTTCATCATTTAGACTGAGGTCAAATTTGAGAACTTTTTCAGGGTTTATTTTTCTATTTTTTCATTCTCAGATGAAGACAGGCTTTTCTGTTAATTGATAATTTACGGGTTTTGTTATTTGTACTCAGTTTTGTTTTATTTGAAGGGTTGTTTTCACTAATTGTAGGTGTGTCTTTGCATTGATTCTTGCTTCCTTTGCCTTTCTGATACTTAGATTTACTTCTCAGCTTTCTTCAGGGAGAGATCTGTAGATGATATTTTCTCCATCAAAGTCTGTTATTTCGATCTCTTTTTGTAATTCTCATCATGCTAGGAATCCACCCTTATCTACTGCCAGAATATAAGGATCTAAGCTTCTAGAAACTGGATTTTTATATTTATCAAATGCTGTTAATTTAACTAAGCTATAGATACCAGCTCATAATTTTGAATTTGTATCTATCTTGATGCTATCGATGGTTCAGACTGTTGCATTGAAAGTCAGCGTTTTTCTTCCACATTGATCTTTATCATCTGTTGGACAAACTTCTATAGTTGTTGCAAATAGCCCTGCATTATTTGAGTGGAGTTTTATGTCGAGATTTTCTCAGTTTAGGCTTCACTTAAATCTTTTGCTAACCTTTT
>ERZ773233.2247-NODE-2247-length-10819-cov-9.626904_pt1 | contig 10819 bp, 10 predicted proteins | sample MGYA00580991_ERZ773233 | MGnify/ENA primary metagenome ERZ773233 (study PRJEB29015, sample SAMEA2738178) | human oral metagenome | biome: human oral; feature: human-associated habitat; material: saliva | place: China | collected 2161 ...
TTTTATTTCTAAAAGAGGTGCTAGTTTCTGACTAGTGCCTTTTTTGTGTTTATTACCAGGTATGCAAAAAAAAATTAAGGGGAGAATGCGTACACAAATGGGGGGCGCGGTCTTTTGTACCCTTTTCCTTTCGTGATTTCTCTAGGGGGTATACCCTAGAGATTACTGTATCAATAGACTTCATTGCTTGTTGGAGTGATGCGGTATGCTTGCTTATTGAATAAGTTTTACTACTTTTTACTACAAGTTAAATTATTTAAGTGAGTTACTTTAGATTGCTTACATTGTTGAAAGGCTTGCTTGCTATGATGCTAGTTGAGTTGCATCTCATTATGTTTCTTGCATCATCTTGCTGTTAGATTTTCTTAGCTCTTTATGATGCTGTTGATTACTGTTGCTCTCTCTTTAATTAGTCAGTTTATTTATTCATTTACAATTATTCAATCTAGTTTGTTATTACGTGATTAGATGCATTGATAGTTAAATAGCTAGATAGATTGCTAGTGCTTTAGAAAATGTCAACTTTTGTCAACAATTCCACGGTGTAAGCTGTTCGCTTATATAGTTTTTCATTCCAACATTTTCCAACAATTTCAGTTATCTAATCGTTCATCTATATAATATTTTACGCCAACATTTGCCAACATTTTCTTCTTAACATTTTACTTTCCAGTATTTTCCAGTAGTTTCTTTTACCTGTAAAAAAATAATTTCGTTTGATATTGATTGTTACTTATTCTTTCTCTAGTTACTTTGTCACTCAATCATTACGTTTAAAATGCTCTTATTTGCAGATTTTTGCCATCTGTTGCGTTTTGTATGTTTATCTTAATTACTAACTAATTTATAAATTAAAATCGCATACGTAACAAATATAGCAACAAGGTAGCCATAGCATCATAAACTGTATTTCTTTTTTACAGGCACAAAAAAAGCATACACTGGTTATCTATCCAGCATACGCTTTAGTTAATTTTTCTAGATTCATTTTTGTATTTTCTCTTTGTTCGCTCTTGGTTCAATTAAGTTTTCTTGTTTCGCTTTAAAGGCTCTAACCATTGTTTGCAAACGTTCTTTAGAAGTTAAATGATATTGGTCTATATATTCATCTACAAACTCGACTATTTCATAATTTTCTTTATCGTTTAAATTCTTTAAGTCATCTTCAATCTTTTGTATTGCCCAATATGCATGTATAACGCCTTGTAAATCTTCTTCTTTGATATTAGATTGCATTGGCTTCATACCTTGCAATGGTTCAGATAATAACTTAATAGTATATCTTGTTTCTATAGGGTCGGCGTCTATTGTATCGTCTAGGATTACGTAACCTTGTACGGCTAGAGTACAGTTTTTGATATTAAGGATAGCACCATCACGACTGGTAACTATAACTTTATCTATATACGGGCTGTTATAATACTTGTCGTACCATGGTCTTTCATGTTGGTAACCATCAACGGCAATGTCATAACCGCCACCTTCTATCTCTTTAGTTGTATACACTGGTTTAATTATTCCAGCATTTCTTGCCTGTACTACTGCTCCATAGATAGCATAATCTAACGTTGAATGAGCAGAAGAAATTTTATCCTGTTGCATAAATATATATGCTCCTTTCGGGGTGTTATTTTGAGGGTATTCCTCGATATATCATTTTCTTGTTCTGTTCCCCTTCTTTAAACAAACATACTATACCTATGCTCTTTCAATTATTGCTTTATTTCCTCTTTAAAATTATGCTTTTACCCTCATCTATATTTTACTAAAGTATATACTTTTTGGCTATTATTCTGCTGTTTTTTCGAGCTTCCCTCGAGCTTCAAAAAGGTATTTTCTCGGTGTTCCCTTGGCGTTCAATAAAAAATAGCTAACTTAAAAAATACCTTACTTTTTACCCCCTTTTACTAAATTTCTTCCGTGGTTGGAAAAAGCTCCTCTAATCGTTCTCCAATCATTTAGTGAGAATAATTTAAGGTGGGGGGTGGTATTCATTAAGTTAGCTACTGTATTGTTAAGCCTTTAAAAAAATAATTTAAGTTGTTAGTTTGTTCTAGTTTGAATTGTTCATATCTTATATTGTGTTCAGTTCATACTGTATCTAATATCTTTGTTATATCAATGCTTTTCCTCGTTTCCTAAAAATGAATTGACAAGTTTTGCGTTATGTTCAGTTCAGTTTTTTCTAAACAATGTGATGCAGATTTTTTCTTGTTCTTCTAATCCCTCTACAAAAAACTCCCTTACTTGTTCTAACTCGTTTAATGTGTTCCATGGGTATTCATTCTTAGCTTTTGCATCATAAACGATTGATAGAATATCTTCCTCTGTTTTCCCAATAAAAGAATATGATACTCCAATTAATCCATCTGTTTCGTATACTGAAATATTATCTTGTTCATATAACACCTTAGTTGTCATGTTAATTACTCCCCTTTATTTATTACTTTTTTAGCTGTTTTTCTTTTCTTGCTTTTCTTTTCTTTTAAGGATTGCATTGTATTTTCTGGAATGTCTAACAACTCAAACTTAATATATAGCTGTTCATATTCTTCATAAGACGCTATATTTAATTGCTTATCTGTTAAAGGTTTCTTTTTAGGATTACAATACTCCCATACTAATACTCGTTCATCTTCTAATTGGTCTAATGCTTTTTCTAATGCTTCTTTGATACGTCTACCCCATCTCCCATCTGTTGCTCTTACTGTTTCTATGTCGCTAATATCTGGTGCAGATTTTAATAATGATTTTATACTAATTATATTATGTCTGTCGTTTTGTATGTTACTAGCCATAGTATAATGTGATGATAATTTCCGTCCAATTACATAAACATTTTTGTTGTTATCTGATAATTTGAAAAGCCCTAGAGGTATTGAGCTAATACTACTGTTAATTAAATCGTGGCAAAAGTCAGTATTTAATCTTACTTGTATAGTTTCATTATTTACCCCGTAACTTTCTACTATACCTATTTCTAATGATTGGTACGCCGAGTTTTTTCCTTTACTCATTTTTATACTAGTGCGTTTCAACTTACTTAAGCTATCCTCAAGTTGTTGACGGTGTCTATATCTTACTTGTTTGCTAGGATTTGAAATTCCAAAGACTTCTAAAAAATAAGAAAGCGTAAAAGTAAGTAAATACTCGTTTGTATCAATTTTTTTATAGGTAGTTTGACTACTTAGTAGCATAATGCAAAAATCTAATATTTTTTTATCTTTGGTACTTAAGTTGCTATTTTGTTCATAGTATTGAGATATAGAAACAATAGTTCTTTCATTATTAAGAATAAATACGCCTGTAAGTCCATTTGTTTTTAACATTCTGTTTGGGGTTGCCTTGTCTTTCATAGATGCTAAATCTAATAATGATGGAGAATTGTAAGTAGAAAAATATCCCGTTGCATCATCATTTTTATTAATATCTGTTTGCGTTCTAAAGTTAGTATCAGTAGAAAGAATTGGTAGGTTAATAGTTTGTTTTTTTGCTCTAGCCATACTATTCCCCCTTCATCATACATAATAACGTTGTATCGTAAATATTAGGAAAATCGTATAACTCTTTGTTGAATATATCTAAATTCTTATTCAATGTTTGTTTAAATATTTTTGTTGTGCTCTTAGGAATTGAAACACTACTGAAGTCAATCTTTTTAAAAGTATGTTGAAACACTTCTAATTTAGCATCATAGCCTGATTGGTCTAATTTAGCCATCTTTGCAAAATCTTCTTCAACTTTTTCTAAAAATGCGTTAATACTGTTTATTCCTTGATTAATAGTGCTGTCAGTGAAAAGAGATATATTAATACATTCATTTATTTTTAAATTGTGGTCTAAAGTTTCTAGTACCGTATGGAATAGCAATAATGAAGTATAAGCCCTTTTTAATTGATTATGTAAGTTATCCATGATGCTTGTTATATCTCTTTCAGTTACAAGCTCTGATAATGTAAAATCACTATTTAAAAAGCTGTTAGTTAATTCAAAAGCTATATTACTTGCATTAATCAAAGGCTTATGAATATACGTTACTGCACCACGGTTTCCTAAAGTAGATTGGTTTATTGCAAGTTCTCTAACTGCATCTTGATAAATACCAAAGAGATTTTTTTTATAGGCTTCATTATAATTAGTGATTGGTGTTTCTAAATCTTTAAATGTATATGATGCATCTAATTCGTTATTGATTTCTTCTAGTGCCAATAAAAACAACTCTTGATAATTCTGTATAACTATTTCTTTTTCGGCTTTTGTAAAATCGTGGTGGAAAAAACTACCAGTTTGAGTAGCCTCTATAAATAAATCTTTTAAGTTATATTTCGTTGTAAATTCACTGTTATTAATTTTATTTAGATAGTCTATTAACTCTTGAGGTGCTTTAGTTTTTGCTAATTTCCTGATTAATCCATTAGATGCTGTACGTTTTCTAGGGCTATCCATGTAACGTTTAAAATACTTACTGTATACAATCATTTGTAACACCATTGCTAAAGTTAGCTTAATATCTTTTCTATCCTCTAAAAAATCTGGAATTAAACTTTCTGCTATTCCGTCAAAAGTTCTTTTATCCATAAAGTGAGGTTGCGTTTCAATTTGAAATAAATAATGCTCCATATCATAAACGCTTTTAACGTAAAGCAATATAGTTTTTACACCATCTAAAAATGCGTATAAAGCTCCTACATTGTTTGACACACTGATTTCTAACCAGTTTGTAAGGTCAATGTAACGGTTATAAACAACTATATCATCATTAGTTTTAAGTAAAGTTAATAATTGTTGCAATTCAAAATTGTTTAAATCAGGTATATAATTCTTACCTTTATTTTGAGCGTATAGTTTATTTACGGTATCAGATAAAATTATATTACCTACTTCATACCCTTTAGCTTCTCCACGGGCTAATAATTCTTCTACTTTCTTGTTCATATTGTCCCCCTCGTTTTAGGTACGTTTCTACTTCCGCTAATACTAATTTGCAGAAGTAGCGTTTGTTGTCCCGTTGTTGATAAAGTCTTGTAAGTTGGCTTCACTCACACGCCAATATTTGCCAATTTTGACGGCTTTAAGGCTTCCGTTTTTGATATAGGTATAAACTGTTCGTCTTGTTACTTGAATGATGCTAGCGACTTCTTCTAGCGTGTATGTCTTTAAATTATTCATTATTGATTAATCTCCTTTTCTAACAATTCATGTATAAAGTTATTTACGCTTTGACCCTTGCTTTCTGCTTTTGCTTTAATCGCATCATATACGCTAGGTTGTAATAGTAGTTGCAATCGTCTGTCTTTCTTTTCAATGTACTTAGGGTTTAATTTATACCCTTTAGGTGCTTCCTCTGATGCTTCTATATTTACTTGTTCTATACGTTCTATTGGTTTACTTATAAATTGTTCTGCAGGATTTTCAATATTAAAACTTTTCTTTGCCATGATGCTACTCCTTCTAATCCAATTCAATCGATTTTATTTCTGTTAAAACTTCTTCTAACAATGCTTGATAATCAATACTAGCGTTGCTCTTTGGTGCGTATTCAAATAGATTACTCTTTGTGGCTTGTGCTTCTTTTACTGCTATATTCTCTCTGATGCGTGTTTTAAATAGTTTAGTCTGTAATTGCTCTGCCGTACTCTCTAATAGCTCTGTTAATTCTTTAGTTAACGTTGACCTTGAATTATATCGAGTTAATACAACCCCTAATACTTCCAATCTAGGATTAGTATACTTCTTAACTACTTCAATCGTGTTGTGTAATTGAGAAATACCCTGCAAGCTATAAATATCTGCTTGAGCTGGTACTATTGCATAATCACTAGCTGTTAGTGCGTTAATCGTCAAAATACTTAATGCTGGTGGCGTATCAATGACTATGTAACTATATTTGTTTGATTGGGCAATATATTCAATAGCTTCTTTTAACTTATATTCTTTACCTACTGCCGTTAAAATACTATCTGCTCCAGTAAGTGCTGGTGTACTCGGTATAATATCTCCTAGTGGTGTTTCTTGTATCTCTTTTAAAGCTGTTTCTGGTCGTTGTAAGATACCTAATGAGTTATACCCGTCTGTTCTTCCACTTAGTGTATAGCTAATGTTTCCTTGAGCGTCTAAATCAATAAACAATACTCTTTCTTTTTTGTTCATTAATCCATGACCTAATGCTAATGCTGTAGTGCTTTTACCTACTCCACCTTTTTGGTTAATCACTGTTATTACTTTCATTGTGTGTATACTCCTTTGTGTATGTGTATATGTGTATACTTCTATCTGTATGATGCTAATTGCCTTTAAAAAATAATGTCTGCTATTGCTTCACTACACCCGTTTTTAGCTTTGTCTAGGGCGTGGTTGTAAATCATAGTAGTATTTAGGTTTGCGTGTCTTGCAAACTGCTGTACTTCCGTTATATCTCGTCCTGCTAACAACGCTAATGTAATAGCCGTATGTCTTAAGCTATGGGCTGTCAAACGTGAGCTATCATATCCTGCATTGATTAGAGTAGTCTTAACTATTGAGCTTACTGTACGGGTCGTGATTGGTTTACCTTTACTATTGTTGCTAGTGCTTGTAAATAATGGTTGTTCATCTTCAATATTGCCACGTACCTTTAAATAATCTCTGATTGCTTTTTCAACGTGTGGGCTAATTTTAATGTATTCCGTTTTTTCTTCTTTACCTTTACCTTGAATATAAAGTACGGTATGTTCCCCAACGGTTCGTAAATCATTTACATTAGCTCTAGCTACCTCAATCGTTCTTAATCCACCCGTTATCATTAAAGTTAGGATTGCATAATCCCTTAAGCCTTGTTCCCCCTCTCTATTTACGCTTGCTAATACTTCTTTAGCTTGTCTACTAGTTAGATAGTCTTTCTTATGGTTCTTATCTAGTTTAGCTCCTTTAATCTTTTCTGCTATGTTAGGGTATATACCCTCTTGAGCTGTCCAGTTAAAGAATAATCTAGTAGCTGTAATGTAATTTTGAATAGTAGTAGGTTTCAATCCACTATCTTTTAAATCATCTCTGAAAGCTAAAATGTCTTCTCTTTGTGGTCGCATGATGCTATGTACATTGAAATAGTTAAATAGCTGTCTTAACGCTTTAGTGTATGTTTCTATCGTTTTTTGTGATGCATCAATATAGTTTATAAATCTATTGAATGTACTTATATCGATTTGATTACTATTTACTAATTCATGATGATTAACTGGAATTACACTGACTTCTTGCATATTCAAACGCCCCCTTTTTCCGTGTGTGTATGCTTAAGTGTGTATACTGATATGTGTATATTAATATCTGTATATAGAATACACCTTTTAAGTCTGAATATCAAGTATTATTTTCATATATCGTCATAAATAAGTATAATATATTCCTTTATTTTATACAAACAAAAAAGCCCCCATTTTTAGAGGGCTTCTTTTCTAAATCTCAACATTTTTCAACAATTTTTATTTAGTTGCATCATATAGCTTACGCTCTATTCTAGTGTATAAAGTGCGTTCACTAGTCATTAATCCTATTATCTGGATTGCCTTTAAAAAAAGTAGCTGTATATCCTCTCCAGTATTTACTCCTTTTTCAATCTCTGTCAATAGCATTGTGCATTTACGCTTATTTTCTTGATATTCTTTTAGGACTTGATTACTCATTTCAATTTGTTTTTTAACGTTATCTGCTTTATTTTGCAATTTTTGGGGTATTTTAGGCGTTTCAATCTCTTTTGGTATATTTACACGTTTTTCCTCTTTAAACTCATTGTACCCCGTTTTTTTCGTTCCTAGTGCATTTAATTTAGTTAAATCTAAACTCATAGCTTACCTTCTTCTTTTTCTTTATCATATTCTGCTTTAGTAAGCATTCTAGTGCCATTTTCAGTATGCTCTATATAATATATATCCTCTGGAATAGCGTTCTCCTCTTTTTCCTTTTTGTTTTTTGCTTTACTAGAATTTTTCTTTTCAGCTTTAGGTTTCTTTAAATTTAACTGGAACGGTTTATCTTCTGGTATATAATCTAAAGACTCTTCAAAGAAATTAAATTTAGGATAAAAATCATAACGTATAGTATCTCCTACTCTACCATTACGATTTTTAAGGATAACTAATTCAACGTTTCTAGGTTCTTGTTTCTTAGCTTCTGTTGGGTCAAACTTCTTTTCTCCTGCTCCAGCAAGCTGTAACCCAATCAATATGTCACTTGAATACTCAATAGCTCCACTTTCTTTAAAAGATTGCATGCTAACACGATTAGAATAGTTTTCACGATTAAAACTAGAAATACCAATAACCGGTATTTTAAAATCCCTACTAATACGTTTTAATTCCATAACTGCTTTATCTGTATTTTGCTTATCTGTAAATCGTTCGTTATACGGTGCTAAAATTTGTAAATAATCAATTACTACTACTGGTTTGTTACCTGTAAATTGTACATGCTTTTCTACTGCTTCTCGTACTTTTTGTACTCCTAAATCTCCTATACCCTCTATGATATAAATGTGTTGAGCGTATGCATCATAATTATGAATTGCTGTATTAATTAAATCTCTTTCAGTTTGTGAATAGCGTTCATAGTTAGCATGTACTGTTATACCTCTGACTGTCTTAGCATTATTTAATGGTTGACCTGCTCCAAAGGCTTCTATGATTGTATTTCTACTGATACTCTTTGCTATGATTTCATTTCTAGCCATTTCTAAACTAAATATCAGTACGTCCGTTCCGTCTTTAGCTATTTGGTCTGCAATTTGAGTTACTAGAGTAGTTTTACCTAAAGATGAAATAGCACCAACGATATATAAGCCCTCATACAATCCACCATCTAATACGTTATCTAATTCTTTAAATCCTGTTGGTATGCTAGGCGTATTTACACTATCAGTTATTCCGTTAATAAAATCCTGTAAATGATGCTTAGTAGAAGTTTCTAAATACTTATCTGCTTCCGTCTTAGTAGCTTCCTTTTCCCATTTTATAACCCAATTCATAAACCCTATTCTGTTTTCTATAAGCATATCATTGCAATCTTTAACATTATCCCATAATTCAGCAATAGTATACTTCTGTTGAATTGCATCTAATCCTTTAGATAACTCGTCTTTAGCGTTTTCTCCTGCTGTATCTTTATCTAAAGCCAATATCAAAGGTCTATTTAAATTTAAAGGTATCTCTGAATTGTTTATCTGTTGTGCTAAAGCCTGTAAAAAATGTTTAACGTTGGTTGCGCCACTTAATGCTATTGCTTCTCCACCAACTTCCATGATACTCAAAGCATCTATTTCGCCCTCAACGATAAAAATCGGTTTATCTGGATTTCTTTGTAACGTTATAAAATTAAAAAGCTGTTCATTACCAACTTTTGACGCTTTTTGATTGGTGTTATCATTTGTAAATCTAACTATAAAGCTGTTTCTACTTTTTGGAATAACGATAGCAGGATAACCTTTGAAATTGTTAGTAGAATTAGGTTGTTTAAAGTTAGCATCATACCCAATTTTAAATCTATTGATTGTTTTATCAGTCAAACCACGTTTCACTAAATAAGATGACTTAGCAATATTTCTATGAGCTTTTTCATAGTATGCTAAAAAATCTGCAGGTTGTTTTACTGGTTGTGGTTCTTTTTGTTGAGGTGCTTGTTCTTCTTGCATAAAGTTAAAATTAAATCCTGCATCTTTGCTAAACTCTGTATAGTTGTTATTGTTTACATTTAAACCCATATCGAATACTTCTCCCAGTTTGATTAATCTATCTTTAAACTCGGGCATATTTTCTAAATACCCAACTAAATCGAATATATCTCCACCTTTGTCACAAGCAAAACATGTCCATCTTGTTTTGTCTTTTTTATCTATCGTAAATGCTCCAGTTTGATTAGCTCCCTTACCACTATCACACAATGGACAAATATAAGCATCTCTATTTCCTTTTACGCTATGATGCAACTGTAAAATATCATCTACATATTCCTCCAATCTATTCTTGATTTGGTAAATTTGTTCTTCACTAGCTATCATGGTATACCCCCTTTTCAATTTAATTTTAGATAGCCATTGCCTGTAAAAAAATAAGCAGGCGTGTTACATGGATAGTTTAGCATACCCCCGCATTTTAAATACGCGGGGTGTGTGCGTATAAAAGTTATAAAAGTTATAAGAAAAATGACCCCTTAAAAACCCAGTCATATCAAGGGTTTACAAAATCGCTACTGGCATGACTTGTATACCCTACTGGCATGACTTGTATACCCTACTGGCATGACTTGTATACCTTTTACGGTAAAAAAACTATAAAAAAACACTCTTATTTAAAATGGAAACGTTGAAATAACAATGTTTTAGTGTTGTTTAGATATAAAAAGATAGTGTATTTTTAATCTTTAAGTGTGGATAGCGTTCCCCCCCTTTATTGAGTAAAAATTTATCGTTTTTTTACGTGTTTTCTGTTTTAGTTTGTCTATGTTTGTAACAGGAAAAGATTATAATATAAACGATTATAAGGGGTAAAAGACTATCATCTTATTTTTTTAAAGGCTAAAAAATCTTTTAAATTTACCGGCATGAGTGGGTTACCTTTTTTACGGTTTATATCCCCTACTTTATTGTTATTTAGGGTAGACAGAAAGTCCGGTTTTTGTTTAGTCAATAAATGCTATCGTTTTGAGTTGATTAAAAAAATATATTTAGCTATACTTAGTTTATTCTCATTGTTACTTTTGTAGTTTAAATTGTCCTTATACACTGTAAAGAAGAGTTTTTATTTCTAAAAGAGGTGCTAGTTTCTGACTAGTGCCTTTTTTGTGTTTATTA
>ERZ773233.2248-NODE-2248-length-10817-cov-4.811095_pt1 | contig 10817 bp, 10 predicted proteins | sample MGYA00580991_ERZ773233 | MGnify/ENA primary metagenome ERZ773233 (study PRJEB29015, sample SAMEA2738178) | human oral metagenome | biome: human oral; feature: human-associated habitat; material: saliva | place: China | collected 2161 ...
CATATAATTATTTTTTTTTACAAATTCATTATATTTCTTTTTTTATATAAAATGTTTCACGTGAAACAATACATGAATATAAATTTTATGTTTCACGTGAAACATTTAATAAAAAAATTCTTCTTGTAACCTATTTGTAACTTTTTGTAATATTTTTGTAAACTTTTGTAATTTTTTTGTAACTTTTTGTTGACTTTTTTCAATAGGTAGTGTAAAATATGTCTATAAGTTAGGAGGTAGTTATGAAAATTAAAAAAGTTTTGACAACTTCTATGTTATGCGCATTAGTTTGTACTGCATTGCCAGTAGCAAGTACATATGCCGATGAGACTGAAAAAGTAGAAGTAAAAATTCATAGTACAAATATTGAGGAAATAAATAATTTTTTAGTTAGCAGTTCAACTCTAGTAGTAGAAACTCCTTCCGTTGTTGAATTAAAAAAATTATCAGATGATCAAGAAATATATTCATTAGTTACAGAAGAAGATACATTAATGCCAGAATTAGAAGAAAATGCTTTCTATATTAAAGAATCTGTAGAAGCTAAACTTGCATTAACTGATTCTGAGGGAGAAACTGTTAAACTTCAAAAAGGTTCAATCGTTAAAGTTGAAATGACTGGAGATAAGATGGCAACTGTCACAGTTGATGGTAAAGTTTTATCTGTTGATGTTGCATTATTAACTAAAGAAGTAGTTGAACCAGAAAAGACAGAAAAAGAAATTAAAGCAGAAGAAGAAAAAGTAGCATCAGAAAATAAAGCCGCTGAAGATAAAAAGGCTGAAGAAGAAAAGAAAGCTGCTGAAAAGAAAGCAGAAGAAGAAAGAGTAGCTGCTGAAAAGAAAGCTGCAGAAAAGAAAGCTGCTGAAGAAAGAAAAGCTGCTGAAAAGAAAGCGGAAGAAGAAAGAGTAGCTGCAGAAAAGAAAGCTGCAGAACAAAAGAAAGCTGCTGCTGCAAAGAAAGTTACACTTTATGCAACAGAAAACTTAAATGTTAGATCTGACCAATCAGCTACATCATCTAAACTTGGTATTTTATCAAAAGGTGAAAAAGTTACTGGTATTGATAAAGGTGAATGGGTAGAATTTACATTTAATGGAAAGACTGGATATGTAATTAAATCATACCTTTCAGCAACTAAACCAGCTGCTGAACAACCAAAAGCTAATAATAATTCAGGAAATTCAACTCCTGCTAAGACTGAAAAACAATCATATAGTTCTGATATAGATAAAGTTATTGATTTAGCATTAGCTCAAGTTGGTAAACCATACATTTGGGCATCTGCTAATCCAAATATCGGATTTGACTGTTCAGGTTTAGTATATTATGTGTATAAACAAGTTGGAATCAGCTTAAATAGAACATCATATACTCAAATTAATAATGGTGTAAGTGTAGATTCAAAAGATTTAAGAAAAGGTGACTTAGTATTCTTTAACAACGGTGGAGGAAGAATCAGCCACGTTGGTATCTACATCGGAAACAACCAGTTCGTACACGCATCAAGCCCAGGAACAGGTGTTATCGTAAGTAAACTTTTCGGAAGTTATTTTGGAAACACTTATGTAGGAGCAAGAAGAATAGTTAAATAGTTCATTAGAATTTAAGACGGTTATAACAACCGTCTTTTTTTTATTGTGAAACAACATAATTAATAATATTTCACATAAAACATAGGGGATTGAAACAAAAAAAGAAGGCTTTTAGCCTTCTTTTGCTTTTTATAGTGGTTTTTTCTTTATTTGTCCCATATTTCTTGGGAAATTATCAGGTGTTTTTCCTGTCTTTTTGATTATTAAAATATTTCTTTCTGAGATTTCACCATTTTGTTCAATCTTGAAATTTACAACTTTTTCTAATTTGCAATTTAATTTTTTAAAAGCATTTTTTGAATCTTCAACTTCTTCAAGATATGATGGGCCTTTCATTGCTAGAAATAATCCATTAACCTTTAAAAATGGAATTGTAAATTCCAAAAGTAAAGATAGGGAAGCTACTGCTCTTGAGCTAACTATATCAAAGCTTTCTCTAAAGCCTTCTTTTCTTCCGACTTCTTCTGCACGTCCATGAATTGCCTTTATATCTTTTAATTTCAAATCATCAATTACTATATTTAAAAACTTTATTCTCTTATTTAAACTATCTAGCATTGTAACTTTAAGATTTTCGTTATATAGTTTAAGTGGAATAGCAGGGAATCCTGCGCCAGTTCCAACATCTAATACAGTTTTATCATCATCAAAAAATCCCGTTTTTGTAAGTAATAGGCAATCTAAAAAATGTTTTGTATTCATAGCATCTTCATCAGTAATTGCTGTTAAATTTATTTTTTCATTCCATTCTAGGATTAATTTTCTGTAAATTTCAAACTTTTCTATAGCAATATCACTTAAATTGATACTTTCTTTTTGTGTTAAATTTTTTAAATTATCCATTTTTTCTCCTTTGAGTTTCAAGGTGGATTAGCAAAACATTTATATCTGCAGGGCTTACACCAGAAATTCTACTAGCTTGACCAACTGTTTCAGGTCTAAATTTTGAAAGTTTTTGTACCGCTTCAATTCTAAGACCTGATAGGGAATTATAGTCAATATTTTCAAGTTTCTTATTTTCAAGCTTCTTAAATGCTTCGATTTGTTGGCTTTGTTTTTCTATATATCCTTCATATTTAATCATTGTTTGAACTTGTAATTTAATCTCTCTATCCAAAGGCTCACGAGTTTCATCTAAGTCTTTAAGCATTTCGTAGTCAAGCTCAGGTCTTTTGATTAAATCATAAAGACTAACTGCAGTTTTTAATTTCATACTACCTAATTCTTCCAAAGCATTATTTGTATTTTCCTTTGGTGTTAGAATAGTGGACTTTAATCTTTCAATTTCATTTTCTATCAAAGTCTTTTTATTTAAACATTTTTCATAACGTTCTTTTGTTGCTAAACCTACATTATAGCTCTTTTCTGTAAGTCTTAAATCAGCATTATCTTGTCTTAGAGAAAGTCTATATTCAGTTCTTGAAGTCATCATTCTATAAGGTTCATCAGTACCTTTTGTAATTAAATCATCAATTAAAACTCCAATATATGCATCACTTCTTGTAAGTACAAAAGGCTCTTTTCCTAAGATATTCATTGATGCATTTATACCTGCGATAATGCCTTGACTTCCTGCTTCTTCATATCCTGAGCTACCATTGATTTGACCGGCAAAGAATAGATTTTTAATATCCTTATGCTCCAAAGTTGCTCTTAAAATAGTTGGATCAATACAGTCATACTCAATACCATAAGCAGGACGCATGATTTTAACATTTTCAAGACCTAAAATACTCTTATACATTTCTTTTTGAACTTCAAGAGGTAGGGTAGAACTAACACCTTGAACATACATTTCCAAAGTATCTAAACCTTCAGGTTCAATAAAAACTTGATGCTCGTCTTTTTCATTGAAACGAACAATTTTATCCTCGATAGAAGGGCAATATCTAGGACCTACACCATTTACAATTCCTGCATACATTGGACTTCTATGAAGATTTTTCTCAATTATTTGTTTTGTTTCCAAAGTTGTATAGGTTAAGAAACAGTTCTCCTTGTGATTTCCAATATCTTTACCTTCATTCATAAAAGAGAAAGGAATTATATTATCATCACCTTTTTGAACTTCCATTTTTGAAAAATCAATGGAATCTCTATGAACTCTTGCAGGAGTTCCTGTCTTAAAACGTCTAAGAGGAATACCTAAGTTTCTTAAACTCTCACTTAAATAAGTTGAGCATTTCCAATTGTTAGGACCACTTTCATAACAATTTTCTCCCATTAAAATCATGGATTTAAGATAAGTTCCAGTACAGATTATTACTGCTTTTGCAGGGAAAACTTCATTTGAAGTAGTCAAAACACCTGTTACAACATTGTTTTCGGTTAAAATTTCTTTAACTTCAGTTTGAATTAAATCTAAATTCTTTTCTTTTTCTAAAACTTTTTTCATTTCGGTATGATACATCTTTTTATCAGCCTGAACACGTAAACTATGAACAGCAGGGCCTTTTGAAGTATTCAACATTCTTGATTGAATAAAAGTTTTATCAATATTTATCGCCATTTCGCCACCAAGAGCATCAATCTCACGAACTAAATGGCCTTTACCAGTACCACCAATATTTGGATTACATGGCATATCTGCAACAGAATCCATACTGATAGTAAGAATTGCAGTTTTAAGTCCAAGTCTAGCGCTTGCAAGACCTGCTTCACAACCGGCATGACCTGCACCAATTACTACAACATCATATTTTTCATCTATAAAATTAGTCATTTTTTCTCCTTGTTAAAAATATACACAAATATACATATTATATTTTACCACAAAATTATAAAAAATTCATAAAAATATACAAAAAAAGAACTCAAAGAGTCCTTTTTGAATTTGTATTTATGAAATATGGGGAGTATTTGATGTATCTACGATACATTTACTTTTGCTAAAGCAAAAGTATGAGATTTCCGCAGTCGATTGTACTCAAATCAAAGATTTGAACAATCTTTGCGTAAGACCTACTTTTGTTTACAAGTAAACAAAGTTAGGGCTAGATTCACTACGCTTACGCTCCAGTCGAAATGACGTATAAGGTTTAATACTTTGTTTTATAGCTTAACGTTAAAAGGAGATAGACTTCAATAATTAATAAAAAAGTATTTTCAAAAAAATACTTCACGTCATTGCACCAAGAAGAATAAAGCCCTCAACACGTCATCTCGACCGAAACGAAGCAAAGCTGAGTGTAGCGGAGAGATCTCAACTATTGCTTGGATACAAGCAATAGTATTTCTGAAAGAAATAAAAAAGTCTTTTTTTATGTATCTAAGATACATAAATCCAAACACTACTCCTTAATATCTATCCCGTTTTCTATAAACTTATCTTTTAATTTTTTCTTTGCTATTTTATAATACTCCTTAACTGTATCTTCCTTTATTTTCATTCTTTCTGCAATTTCTTTAATCTTTAAATTCTCATAAAATTTATACTCTATTACCTCTTTTTGCTTTTGGGGGAGAGTGGACACAATTTCTCTTACCTTTTTAATCACTTCATTTGTTTCAATATCTTTTTGAATATCAATATTTTCATCAACAATTAATTCTAAAACTTCAACTGTTTCATCATCTTTTGTTTGATAAATTTTAGTATATGTTTTTTCGTTTTCCAATTTTCTTTTAAAAAATTTTTGCATATAAAAATATTTTAGTTGATATTTTAAATAACATTCAAGTGAAACTTTTCCGCCACCCTTATAGCTTTCTAAAAGTTCTAAAATCTTAACAACTCCGTCTTGATACGCATCTTCATAGCTTATGTAATTTGCGAAATACTTTTTTATACTCGATTTTATCAAAGGGCTAAAGTTTTTTATGATTTTCTCCTTATCGTACATCTTTCCTCCTGATATGACTAGACATGACGGTATTTTGCGTTGTTGGGTTAAGTTTTTTATTTAGTGATATCATTATACTACTTTTTTAACTTCAAGTCAATTAATAAGTTACATAAATTAATATAATTTTTATATAGTATCTTTATAAGTTACTACTTGACTATACTTTGGAAATATATTATTATTAGTTATATTGAATAGCAAATAAGGAGACTATTATGAAAATTATAATTGGTAATGACCACTCAGCTGTTGAGATGAAAAATGAACTTGTAAAATTTTTAGAAGAAATGGGACATGAAGTTATAAATGTAGGAACAGATGAAACTACAAGTGTAGATTATCCAGTTTTTGGAAAAGCTGTTTGCAAAAAAGTTTTAGAAAACGAAAACTCTTTGGGAATAGCAATCTGTGGAACAGGAATCGGAATTTCAATAGCTTGTAATAAGGTTAAAGGAATTCGTGCAGGACTATGTAGCGAAAGTTTTTCTGCTAGAATGACAAGAAAACATAATAATGCAAATGTTCTTTGTTTAGGAGCAAGAGTTACTGGAATTGAACTTGCAAAAGATATTGTAAAAACTTTTATTGAAGAGGACTTTGAAGGCGGTCGTCATCAAAAAAGAATTGATATGTTGGAAGAAAATTAGGAGATTTTATGAAAATAGCTGTCATAGGTTGTGGAAGATGGGGCAGTTTCATAGCTTGGTACTTAGATAAGATAGGAAATGAAGTTTCTTTATATGGTAGAGAAGCTTCAGAAAAAATGAAAAGTTTTTTAGAAAATAGAAAAAATGATTTTCTTGAACTTCCTATGTCCATTACTTTAACAACTGATATAAATGATGTTTTTAATAAAGATTTAATAATTATTTCAGTTGGAACTCAAAGTTTAAGAGAATTACTAAATGAAAATAAAGAAAATTTTAAAGAGAAAAATATTCCAATCATACTTTGTATGAAGGGAATAGAAATAAAAACAGGCTTTACACCTACAAAAATAGTAAAAGACATACTAGGAGAAAGCTATTCTTGTGGCGCTTGGATTGGGCCGGGACATGTTCAAGACTTTACAAATGGAATACCAAATTGTATGGTAATAGATTCTGATGATAGGGAATTAGTAAAAAGATTAGTTGATGATTTTTCAAGTAATTTAATTAGATTTTACTATGGAACAGATCTTTTAGGAAATGAAATTGGAGCAGCTTCAAAAAATGTAATAGGAATTGCTGCTGGTATGCTTGATGGCTTTAATTTAAGCTCATTAAAAGGAGCTTTGATGTCAAGAGGAACTAGAGAAATTGCAAGACTTATTGAAAAAATGGGGGGAGACAAAAGCTGTGCTTACGGACTTTGTCATCTTGGAGATTATGAAGCAACAGTATTTTCTGAATTTAGCAATAATAGAAAATTTGGAGAAAAATTCGTAAAAGGTGAAAAATTTGAAAAACTAGCAGAGGGTTATTATACAACAAAAGCATTAATGGACTTATCCGAAAAATACGATGTAGAATTACCGATCACAAATGCAGTTTACGAAATAACATATAATAAAAAAGATCCAAAAGAAATTTTGGACAATCTTTTCAAAAGAAGTATAAAAATGGAATTTTAAGGAGAGACTATGTTACCTTTGATATTATTACCTTTATTTTTTTGTGTCTTTAATATATACAGAAGGCTTACATGCTTAATAAAAGTAAAGTTTACAAAATACACATTCATATCTCTAATTTTTGCATTAGTATTTATGCTATTTGTAGCATATAGATATAAAAATGATATTGCGGGTTACCTTTTAGCGCTTTCTTGGTGGCTTGCATTCTTTACAAGTATTATGAGTGCAGGAATAAGTGAAATGGGAATAGTTCATCCATGGCAATTAGTTGGAAAACTCTACAAATGGGATAGAATAAGAAGTTTCTCAATAGAAAATAAAGGAAATACCGTAATGGTAAATTTTAAAATCTTTAGAGATTTAAGACAAGAATACGATAAAAGCAATTTAGAACAAATCAAAAAAATCGCTAAAAAGAATAAATTGATAAAATAAAAAAGGAGTGAATTTCACTCCTTTATTTTTTTTTCTTTAATTAGAATAAATGGAATAACATATATAGAAGGTGAGCTGCAACACCTGCTACTAATCCACCAATTGTGTGGCTGATTAATGCTTTTCCAGTTGCTTCTTTTGTTCCAAGTGCATCCATCATTGCGATATGAGTTGAGATATATCCACTCCAACACATACAAATTGCAGTAAATACTGCTATGTCATTTCCAGAAACTTTTCCTGCTGCTGCCATTTTTGCAACTGTTCCGATTGCTGCTCCTGTTGAGCCTAATGCTGTTATAGGTACTGCAATTGCTTCTGGTGAACTAAAACCGAATAATGGGCTAAGGATGAAAGATAATTTTCCACCTATCCAAGGAAGAACGCCAACACCTTCGTTAGCTGCTCCTGTATATCCATTTGCTCCAGGTCCATTTGTAAGGATAATAACTAATGTACAGATGATTACAACACCTGGGATGATTGAAAGACCCATATCAACCCCAACTTTTCCTCCGTCAAGAATTGATTGAATAAATCTTGCTCCAGCACTTCCTTCTCTAACTTGTCTAGAATTTTCTGGAATTTCTACTTTGGATTTAACTTCAACATACTCAGTTGTTCCATACATTTTTTTAGTTGCATGAATCATAAGTCTAACAGATACGATACTACCGATAATAGCTCCTAAGTTACCAATTAAAGCACTTGTAACAGCGCCTTCTACATTAAGTCCCATCATAGAAGTTGTAGTAATAAGTCCCATACCAAAAGCAGTTCCTAAGTTTGTAAGAGCTGGCATTTGATATTTTTTGAAATAACGTCTAAAGTTATCATCATGTGCTAATGTTAAAATAGCTGGGTTATCAGATAGGTAGCAGTTAAGCATACCTAATGAAGATGCTCCTGGTAAGTCATAAATAGGATGCATAACTTTTGATAAAAGTTTATTTACAAGTGCTATTACTCCGAATTCAGAGAATAAACCTGAAATTGCTCCTGCTAAAACGGCAATCGCCATTAAATAAAGACATACATTTAAAAGTAGATCAAAACCTGTATTCATCATAGTTTTAATCATGTTTATTCCACCCATTTTGCTACCAATTGAGATGAAAAATGCTAAGAATAAACCAATACATAGGAAGTTTTCCAATCCAATATCTTTTTTGAATCTTCCAATATTCTTTTCTTCCAATTCAATATACCTCCGATCAATAATACTGAGCTTATTTTATCACAAAAGATATAAAAAAACAATGGAAAAAAACCGTTTTTTGTAAGTTTATTAGTAAAATTAATTAAAAATATTTTTATCTATTATTTTTATTTATATATAGGTCATTGGTAAACTTTTTGATAGCTTATTTACTGTTAACGTTAATCTACTAATCGAAGCTATTTACTTATACATCATCTCGAGCGAAACGTAGCATAGCGAAGAGAATCTAGCCCTAACTTTGCTTGATTATATTTCCTTAAATTATGTATCTTCGATACATTTACATTTGCTTGTATTCAAGCAAATGTATGAGATCTCTCCACTACACTCAGCTTTGCTTCGTTTCGGTCGAGATGACGTGTCAGGAGCTTTTCTTTGCAAAGTATCGTGACGTGAAACATTTTTATTAATAAAACAAATAAAAAAACGACTGAGCCCAGTCGTTATGATAAAAATAATCCAAAACCTATTATAATAAGCAGTTTTGCTATTGAATAGGTAATTGTTAATAATATATTGAAAAATCTATTATTCTTTATAAATGCTACAAATAGGAAAAGTGAACTTGAAATTAAGAATAAATTACTTCCGAAAATCAAATACCATACTCCAGTTTTGTATGTTGAAATTGCATTTAAGATTGCTAAGATACAAAGTAAAGCGTTTAAAAATGCAAAAGCATATAAGAAAATAATATCTTTTTTAAAGTATTCACTGGCGTATTCATAGGATATGATTACTTCGAAAAATACTAATCCGAAATATGCTACCATAATAAATAGGGCAAGCAAATAGTTTAAATTTGAAATTTTTATTAATGTTAAAAGTTTTATTACATAAAAGGCAATTCCTAATATAAATAGAGGTATTCCCATTAAAATATTCTTTTTATTTCTTTTTGTACATAAAACATCTCCAATCCAGAATGCAAGTATTGCTAAATACACGAAAACATTATGGTGTTTAAATCTTAAAAAATAGAATAATGCTAGTATTGGCATTAAAAATATATTGAAAAAACTTAAAAAAATTTTAATATCTCAAAAAACTAACGTACTTTTGTAGCGTTATTATTACCGATTAAAATTATTAATTAAATACAAACAAAATGAGTTACAGAATTGAAAAAGACACTTTAGGCGAAGTGAAAGTCCCTGCAGATAAATATTGGGGGGCACAAACAGAGCGTTCTCGCAACAATTTCAAAATTGGTGCTCCTGCCTCTATGCCAAAAGAAATCATTCGTGGTTTCGCTTACCTCAAAAAAGCAGCTGCTTATGCCAATTTTGATTTAGGTGTGCTTTCTGCTGAAAAACGCGATGCTATTGCTCAAGTATGCGACGAAATCCTTGCAGGCAAACTCGATGACCAATTCCCATTGGTTATCTGGCAAACAGGTTCTGGTACGCAGTCTAATATGAACGTAAATGAGGTGATTGCTAACCGTGCTCAAGTGCTTGCTGGCAAACAGATAGGCGAGGGCGACCCTGTGTTAAAAGCTAATGATGATGTAAATAAATCGCAATCGTCTAACGACACTTTCCCTACAGGTATGCATATTGCTTGCTACAAAATGGTGGTAGAGAAAACGCTTCCTGGGGTTCAGAAATTGCGTGATACCCTTGCGGCTAAAGCTGAAGCTTTCAAAGATGTAGTTAAGATAGGTCGTACGCACCTTATGGACGCTACTCCTCTTACACTTGGTCAAGAAATCTCTGGTTATGTGGCCCAACTCGACCACGCCATCAAAGCGATTAAGAATACACTCGCACACCTTTCAGAACTTGCTTTAGGTGGTACAGCTGTAGGTACAGGGCTTAACACTCCTAAAGGCTATGATGTAAAAGTAGCGGAGTATATTGCTAAATTTACCGGTCTACCTTTTGTTACAGCTCCTAATAAATTCGAAGCTTTAGCCTCTCACGATGCGATAGTAGAGAGCCACGGAGCTTTAAAACAGTTAGCAGTAGCACTTAATAAGATAGCTAATGATATTCGTATGATGGCTTCAGGCCCTCGTTCAGGTATAGGCGAAATTCTTATTCCTGAAAACGAACCGGGTAGCTCTATTATGCCAGGAAAAGTAAATCCTACTCAATGCG
>ERZ773233.2252-NODE-2252-length-10810-cov-100.775453_pt1 | contig 10810 bp, 9 predicted proteins | sample MGYA00580991_ERZ773233 | MGnify/ENA primary metagenome ERZ773233 (study PRJEB29015, sample SAMEA2738178) | human oral metagenome | biome: human oral; feature: human-associated habitat; material: saliva | place: China | collected 2161 ...
TTTTCGCCGCGGACGCCGAGTCGCTGGCGGGGGAGGACGTGCTGCGCTCGATTTATGAAGTTTTCAACCCGACTTGGATACAAAATAGTGGCACAATCGTGCTGGCTGCGTGAGTGGTTCAAATGGGAGGCCATTGGTTCAGTTCAGGGAGAATGAGGTACTAGGGTGAAGATTTGCTGTGTGGATGGGTGCGGCCAACCCGGAGCGTTTACTACTCGCACGCGGCCGACGTGGTGTCTCGATCACCTCCATCAGCTTTACTCTCAGGGTGGCCTTATCTTGCTTGAAGAATTTACCAAGGCATCTGCCTACTTGCTGACTCGGTGTTTGCGTTGCGGCTTTGAGGGGCACTACCGCTTCGAATATGTTCTTGACCGGTTGCAAGCCGGTGATCTTGTTTGCCGAGCTTGTTACTGGCGTGCGTGGGCGAAAGGAGCCCGCGCCATGTCGGGCTGTTCCGATCAGCCCGTGGAGATATCTTCCGTCAAGAAGAACGCCGAGGCTCATGGCTACACATATCTGGGGCCACTGACGAATCCCAGCTTGGAGGATGATCCTCACGCCACGCGCTGCAATTTCTGCGGCAGGATCGAGGCGCAACGCAATGGGGATATTGGTTGGGGTTGTCCCTGTCGACGGAACCCGAAGTCCGCAACTGCAGGAACGAAGAAAGCACGAGGCACTAACCTGCTCAAGAACTCCAGCAACCGAGCTGTCGAATGGTGGGATCACGACCGCAATCCGGAATCCCTCTGGGACACAGCTACATTAAAAGCGCGCCGAGAAGCATGGTGGACCTGCCCTGAAGGGCATTCGTTCAAGGCTCGCATCCTAGATGTCACGAACGACTATTTCTTCTGCCCTGAGTGTCAGGAGATTCGACGGGTCGCCTGGGAAGAGAAAAGAGCTTCTTTTGCAGGTAAGACTATCGCTGATGTACCTGAGCTGCTGGCCGCTTGGGACGACGACCTCCCTCCTGAGAGTGTTCGAGTCGACGAGAACCACTGGGGTTCGGGTTATAGATTCCGGTGTTCTGCTGGTCACCGAAACACGCGCCAACCTCTCAGCTATCTGTTTGGGGGCTGTTCTGCTTGCAAGGCAATTAAGACCAGAAAAGCTAATGCGGATGCTGCGGCAGCTGATCCCTCCGCGAGCAGGTTGACACCAGAGATCGGCAGTCAGTGGCATCCCACCAAGAATGGCAATTTGCGCCTTGCAGACGTCTCTCCCGAGTCTCGTCGCGTTGTCTGGTGGCGAGACCCTGTCTGCGGACATGAGTTCCAAGCCACTCCCCGAGAACGCGATAAATATGAGCGGTATCGCTGCCCTGTGTGCCATACCATCCTTGATTCGCTGGCATACCATTATCCAGAGGTTGCCGATGAATGGTCGCCTGATAATCCGCTCTCTCCGTGGGAAATCCGTCCGAACACCGCACAGCTAGCTGAGCCGCCCCTGTGGGTGTGCAAAAACGATCCGGCTCACAGGTGGCGGGCTATGCCAGCAGCGCGAGTCAATGGGTCACAATGCCCGGAGTGCATCGAAACAGGAAAATCACGGATCGAGACCGAGTACCATTCGGCAGCCCTTGCGCACTGGGGAAACGCGAAATCTGGTTCCCGCATTCATTCTGCAAAGTTCCAGGCTCACTCTTCCTGGACTGTTGATATTTGCGTGGATCTTCCATCTGGGAAACAGCTCGCTATCGAATATGACGGCTCGTACTGGCATCGGGCCAAGGCGGACGTTGATCGCGTCAAGAGCTTAGATCTCCTGGCATACGGGTTCATTGTTGTTCGACTCCGTGAAGCCCCACTCCCTTCGCTGAACATCGCACACCCGAACTACCGGGAGATCACCGTATACCCCGGCGCCCAAGACCCTGTACGCGATGTCGCAGTTATTGCTGAGACGATCACTTCTTGAGCGAGATCGCCTGCGAGCTTCCATCCCTGAACGTGAACGTGATGGTGCCGTCGACGCTAACTTCGGCGTGGTCGACGAGGGTGTGCCATAGGGGCTCTTTCGAGTTGAGTGTGGGTGAGTGGGTGTTGGTCGGGGGTTGCGGGTAGAGGTCGAGGTCCTTGATGATGAGCGAACTTCTACCCCCGCTTAACGAAGTGTCAACAACACAAGCCTAACCCCAGACGCACCGCCAGAGGCTACCGCAACCCCACCAACTACCAACTCCGAATGCTCCTCATCACAGGAGACCTAGACGCCTCCACCCACACTCAACTCTGAAGAGCCAGTAATTTCAGCTTCCACCGCGCGTGGATCAGGACGGCCCTGCTCGACGGCTGGGCGTCTATCGTGCTCGAGTTTGACCCGCCTGCCCGCCACCGATTCACTCAGCCCTCAATCCTGGCCCATAGACGCGATCGAAGGACCAGTATTCAACATCGGACTCGCCACATCATGATGATACTCCGGCGTAAAACGGCGACAAGCCCCATACAGGCACCTCGCTGGCCTGGGTAACACACCTGCTTCACGACTGCCAACAACACGGGCCTACGCCCGCTTGGGATGTGAATGTAACACTTGGCAGTGCCTCCATTGGCCACGTACAATGACAGTATGGTCAGGAAGCAAGTCGCCCGAAATCTATTCTGTTCGCTTGATGACCTTGACAACGAGGCCTCTGTCGAGCAGTTTTTTGTCTCGCGTCTTTTGGAGGATATGGGGTTCAGGGATTCACAGATTGCTCCTAAGGCTTCCTTGGAGGAGCTGGCTGTCAGCCAGGGGAGGCGCAAGTCTAAGTATCGACCTGACTATGCCATCAAGTACCGCGGCAAAGTGCGCTGGATTCTTGACGCCAAGGCTGTCGATGAAGATCTGGTCGAGTGGACTGGCCAGTGTGCCAGCTACTGTTTGGAGTTGAACAGCAGAGTCGACGACAATCCGGTCGGATACTACGTGCTCTCCAATGGGGTGTCGACTGAGGTGTATCGGTGGGACAGCGCGCAGCCGGTCTTGCAGCTTGACTTCGCTGACTTCCAGTCCTCAAGTGTGAAGTATCGTGAGCTGAAGGTTCTGCTTGGCCCTGACAGCTTTTTGGAAGAGAAGCACAAGCCTGGAACCCCCATGATGACCCTACGCCACAGGTCGGTCTCTGAAATTAACGCTGACTTCACATGGGCCCACCGCTTCATTTATCGCTCGGAGAACCTCAGCTATGGGTCCGCCTTCATGGAATTCGTGAAGGTCATTTTCCTGAAACTCCTATCTGATCGTGAGATACGTCGGAACCCCATGAGCGTCATAGGTGCCGACGGTTCAGTGACTGTACCTGCCTCCGAGGTTCACTTTTCAAAAGCTTGGATCCAGTCGTTGGAAAAGAGCCACCCGAATCCTATGGATGCTATACAATTCGCCAATCTTCTCCGCAGACTTGAAACAGCAATTCAACAGGGGAAGAAGAAGCGTATTTTCGCTACCGATGAGCATATTCGCCTCTCCAATGAGACGTTGAAGGAGCTTGCGGCCCGGTTCGAGACGACGGACCTCTACGGCATCGATGCGGACCTCAATGGGCGAATGTTCGAGACATTCTTGAACGCCACCCTGCGCGGCAAGGATCTTGGCCAGTACTTCACACCCCGCAGTGTCGCCAAGCTTGCGACGCAAATGGCTGGCTTGCGTGCTACGCCCGACCACACTGACGTTGTGCTGGATGCTTGCTGCGGGACAGGGGGGTTCCTTATTGAAGCGCTCACCGAGATGTGGCGCATGATTGATTTGAACCAAGCTCTCTCGGACAGTGAACGCAAGGAGCAGAAGCGTATTGTTGCTGAAGAATCGCTATTTGGTATCGACATTGCTCGTGACCCGGCCTTGTCGCGGATTGCCCGTATCAATATGTTCCTTCACGGCGATGGTGGGAGTCGCATCTACCAGCTCGATACACTTGATAAGCAGGTATCGGACCTGGATAGTGATGATGCTGAGCTGCGCCGTGAGAAGGATGAGTTCAGGCAAACTGTGAACTCTCATGCCGACGGTTTCGCTGACGTTGTGTTAACCAATCCTCCATTCGCGAAAGAGTACAGCAGGAAGCAAGCCGGCGACGCAGTGCTTCTTGACGACTACGCCCTTGGTTTCGAGACGGTTCGTGGTCGACGTCGTCCGGTCATGACACTACGCTCTAGCGTTATGTTCTTGGAACGCTACCACGACCTCCTAGTCGAGGGCGGGACGCTTGTCTCGGTAGTCGACGATGGGATCCTCGGGGGTGACTCTTATCGGAGAGTACGTGACTGGTTGCGCGAGCACTATCTCTTGCGTGCAGTGATCTCGCTGCCTGGAGATGCCTTCCAGCGATCTCAAGCTCGTGTCAAGACCTCCATTGTTGTCCTTGAGAAGCGGAAGACCGGCCAGTTCCAAGACCAGCCACCCGTCTTCATGTATCCATGCACCGCGGTTGGAGTGGACGATTCTCCCAGGCAACGTGTCCTTCCTATTGATCGGGTGGTCCGTGAGGCGGCTAGTCGGGAGATCAATGAGGTTGCAGATCTTTATAGGCGCTTTAGAGCGGGTGATCCCGATGCAGCACGATGGAGCGTGCCAGGCTCTATGGTTCAGGATCGGATGGACGTTAAGGCGGTCTTTACGAAGCCGGGAAATCAGGTACCTGCCTGGGAGGCTGCTGGCCTAGACGTTGTTCGGTTTGGAGATATCGCAGAGCCACTCGGGTGGGAACGCGTCCTCAACTGTGATGACCCTGAGCACGATGACTTGGTGCCCCGAGTCCGGGTACGGTACGACGGTTTCGCCGAGGCCGGCGACAAAGTCGATCCGACCGATCTGAAGGGGACACATTACGTAGTGTCCGAGGGGGACATTGTTTTCAGTCATATCAACGCGATCCACGGCGCAGTAGCGGTGATTCCTCCTGAACTCGACGGCGCGATCGTCACGAACGAATATACGATCTGCCGCCCGAAGGGCGACCTTGATCCGCGTGTCTTGTGGGCTCTCGTTCGATCAGTCGTGGCTAGGGCCGACCTTATGATCCTTAGCACTGGTATCGGACGTACTCGTATTGACTGGGACCAGGTGGCGGAACTGCAGGTTCCACTACCATCATTGGCTCAGCAGAGGAAGGTCATCAAAGCATGTGAAAGTGCGGAGGCAGCGGAGCGGCAGGCTCGGTTACTGCGTTCAAAGGCCAAGGATGTTGTGGAGCAGGACTGGCTCATGAATAGTCCTGAGGCGGAGAGAACGCTAGCTGCCTTCAAGCCGCCGCGATAAGGAACCACAAGACCTCTAGGTTCTAGTGTTGGTTGCAACGGATTTTGGTCAAGGAGTTTGGTGTCGTCAGTCGTGGCTGTGTTTCTCAAGGAACGTGCGTCATCACCGCGCTTGCGTTAGGGATCTGAAAGGCCGCTCGATCTTTCTGAGAGCGCTTGAGCGCTTGCTGATCGTTTGCAATGTCGATGGTCAGGGGGTGTAGCACCTCGTCGAGGAGCATGCGCGTCAGGCTGCGCGCGAGCTGGGCGTGTTGGTGGACATTAAGTAAGTCGTGCGAACTCCGACGAGGCCGTGGCCGGGTCGTCCGGGGGCGTGGCCAGGCTTTGCTGTTGTTGGTTGTCTGGCGTGCGGAAAATGAGGTCCTGATGATGATGTGACTTAACGGCTTGCGTTAATAACGTATCCCGATATATTGTATGTGTCATGATCCAGTCATTCGGGGATCGTCAGACCGAGCGGTTGTTTGCGAGGGAGCCTGTTCCTTCCCTCGACCCAAGCATCGCTCGAGTTGCGCTGCGCAAGTTGCGCCAGGTCGACGCTGCGTGTCGTCTCGAGGATCTTCGGGTTCCTCCGGGCAACCGGCTCGAGCGTCTGCGAGGTAATCGTGAGGGCCAGTACAGTATCCGAATCAACGATCAGTGGCGTATCTGCTTTAGGTGGGGCGACGCTGGTCCAGAAGGGGTTGAGATCGTTGACTACCAGTAAAATTGCTCCGATTCACCCGGGTGAAGTCCTCATGGAAGACTTCATCGAGGGCTTCGGAATTACGCAGCACAAGCTCGCCGTTGCTATCGGTGTTCCGCCCCGCCGTATCAATGAAATCGTTCATGGCAAGCGTGGGATTACGGCCGATACCGCGATGCGTCTCTCTCGCTACTTTGGTACGACCCCGGGGTTCTGGATGAACCTGCAGGTGCGCTACGAGCTCGATCGCGCCGAAGACGCGCTGGGGGATACGTTGAGCGGAATCGTTCCCCTTGTGACGGTGGAAGTCGCCTGAATCAACTCAGTCTGACGAGGCAATGGCCGGGTCACGCGAGGGCGTGGCCCGGCTTTGCTGTTGGGCGAGTGTGAGTGCGAATCGTGTCGCCGATCACCTGTGTGGTAGGGTGTGGCCATGACGACGGATAGCCAGTACTCATGGCTGTGCTTCTCAAGGAGGCAATGATGCAGACGACCGCTCCATTGCCTACGTTGTAGGCGAGCTCCAGTAGTACTGCCTGATCGAGTGCGAACGCGACGTCGTCGGCGACGCCTTCGAGACGTTCATCGGACCTTCCCTCAAGGGCGGCCAGGGGCAGTTCTTCACGCCGCGCAATGTCATGCACCTGGTGCGGGCATGTATGCGCCCGAAGATCCAGGACATGGTGCTCGGAGCTTTCAACCCGACTTGGATACAAGATGGCGGCACACTCGAAGCGGTGGCGTGAGTGGTTCAAAACCGGGGTCAGTGGTTCAACTCAAGTACAAGACATAATCGATGAAGGGACATGAGATGGCAGGAGAAACAAGAAAGCTAGAGGCTGCGGAGATCAATGTCGGGAAGCTGCTGACCAGCGGCGACTTTGAGTTCGTTATTCCGGAGTACCAGCGTCCGTATGCGTGGGGTGCTGAGGAATCGCTCCAGCTGCTATCGGATCTGCTCGGCGCGCTGGAGCGGGACACCGATGAGCCGTATTTCCTCGGCTCGATTGTTCTCGTGAAGTCTCCGAACGTAGCTCGATCCGAGGTCATCGACGGACAGCAGCGCATCACGACATTGACGTTGTTGCTGTCGCTGCTTCGAGACCTCATCGCCAACGATGACCTGCGCCGTGACATTCACAGTTTGATCGAGAAGCCTGCGGTGGAGTGGGATAACCAGCCCGCACGGCCACGTTTGAAGCTTCGCCCGCGCGACAACCAGTTCTTCTACGACTATGTGCAGACGGTGGGCAACACTGCAAAACTCATCGAGCTCAGCGACAATATTCCCGAGACTGATTCTCAGCGGGGACTGCGTGACAACGCGAAGGCACTTCACGACGAGTTGGTGCAGCTCAGTGCAGAGCAGTTGAAGGACTTGTTCCGGCTCATCGCTCGACGTGCTTTTTTGGTAACGGTCTCGACGCCAGATTTGAACAGTGCCTACCGGATCTTCTCGGTGATGAATGCTCGGGGTCTACCGCTTTCTCCGCAAGACATCTTCAAGTCCCAGGTGATTGGTGCGATCGACGAGCATGAAAAGCAGCACTATGCGGATCGTTGGGAGCAATTGGAGGAAAGCCTGGGTCGGGACGAGTTCGGTGATCTTTTCCTGTATATCCGAGCAATCAAGGCTCGCACCCGCAGCATGAAGAGCCTCCTGCAAGAGTTCCCAGAGCAGGTTCTCAATACTTACCTGCCAGACGACGGAAGCGGCTTCATTCGGGAAGTGCTCGAACCGTATGCTCGTGCTGACATCCGCTTGCTAGCCCAGGATTTTCAGGGCGAGCATCCGCACTGGGAGCAGGTGAACCACTGGCTCAAACGACTCGATCAGCTCGACAACGATGACTGGCGTCCACCGGCATTGTGGGCTCTGACCGAGCATGGTGAGGATCCAGAGTTTCTCGTCGATTTCTTTACCAAGTTGGAGCGCTTGGCAGCGAGCATGTTGGTTTGCCGGGTCTACGCGACCCCTCGGCAGTTGCGATACATGGAGCTACTCAAGCAGCTTGCTGATGGCTTGGGACTCGAGGCTCCGGCCTTCGAACTGACCGAGAGTGAACGAGCTGAGACACGAGACCGCCTCAATGGAGAGATCTATCTCGCCACGCGTGTACGTCGCTACGTTCTGTTGCGTCTTGACTCCATCCTGGCGAACGACCCAGGTGCGTCCTATGACCACCGCATCATCACCGTTGAACACGTCTTGCCTCAGAGCCCGGATCAGGACAGCCAGTGGGTGCGTGACTTCACTGAGGAGGAAGCCGCCACTTGGACGCACCGGCTGGGCAACCTGCTGCTGTTGAATCGCCGGGCGAACTCTCGGGCACAGAACTTTGACTTCGACGTGAAGAAGGACAAGTACTTCACCTCGGGCAAGGGAGTAGCAGTGTTTGCTTTGACGACCCAAGTGCTCACTGAGCCGGTATGGACTCCCGACGTTGTTGAGCGTCGCCAGGAGGAATTGGTGGGTCTGCTGGTCAAGGAGTGGCAACTCTAGCCGGGCGCTACTTCCCGCTGTGCTGCGTTTGCTTCGCACCGTCACGGAAGGTGAACGTGATTGTGTCGTCGGTGCCTACCTCGGCGTGGTCGACGAGGGTGTGCCATAGGTATGGGGTGAACTCGATGCTGGCCGGGTCGAGGATGGCGAGTTGTTCCTTGTAGTAGCAGTAGGCGGCTTGCCGTTCTCCAGGTTGCTGATCTGGGCCAGGAGCTGGTCGTACTCGTCCAGGAGCGCGGCGTGCTCGCTGGTGAATTTGTCGAAGCGGCGCTGGTATTCGGACTGGTCTTGGGAGACGCGGGCATTGCGGGAGATCAGCTGGTCGATCGCCTCGGCGGCAGCACCCACGCGGGCGAAGAGCTGGTCGGCTTTGATGTGCAGGTCGGTGGTGTCGAGTTCGGCGCGCACGGCCTTGTCGACCAGCTCGTCGACCTGGTCCCGGCTGACGAGGAGGTGGTGGACGGCGTCGAGGAACGCTTCCGTGACCTGCTCTTCGCTGACGTGCGGGGTCGTGCATCGGGCCGGAGGGGTGAAACAGGCTCCTCCAACCCCCGAATGGCCATGATTTACGGCCTCGCCAAGGCCCTTGACTTCTACCCGCAACCCCCGACCAACACCCGGTCACCCATACTCAACTCGGAAGAGCCGGTAAATGTGGCGGAAGGTGACGTGGTGGAATTCCGCTTCAACGTCTGAGTTTACTTCTACGAGGCAGTGGCCGGGTCGCGCGAGGGCGTGGCCCGGCTTTGCTGTTGGGCAGAGGACACGTGAGCGTGAGCGAGCATCAATAGTCGAATCAAATGATGACGCTCGCGATGCTATCCTGAATGTGGAGGTAGCCATGAGAACCACAGTGACACTCGACGATGACCTGCTTGCGCGCGCCGAGGAACTGACTGGGATCAGTGAACGATCCGCTTTGATCAGGGATGCGGTTGAGCTTCTCGTTCGCATTGAGAGTGGTCGGCAGCTCGCTGCGCTCGGCGGTAGCGATTCGGCGGCGGAGGCTGCGCCTCGGAGTCGGCAGCGCGCATGAGAGTCCTCGTTGACACGAACATCTGGATCGATCACCTGCGGAAAACTGAGCCGGTTCTGGTCGACCTGCTCGAGCGCGACCAGGTGTGCGTGCACCAGAGCGTCATCACCGAGCTCGCGTTGGGGAACCTCAAGAATCGGTCGTTCTTTCTGAAAATGCTTGAGCGCTTGATGATCGTGCGCAACGTTGATGATCAAGGCGTGCGGCACCTCGTCGAGGAGCGGCGGCTGTGGGGCAGGGGGCTCAGTGCTGTCGACGCGGCGCTCCTGGCGAGCGTCGTCGTGACCCCCGGCGTGTCGCTGTGGACGCGCGATAAGCGCCTACGTCAGGCCGCACGTGATCTGGGCGTGTTGGCGGAGCTTGACTGAGGAGTGCGCACTGACGAGGCCGGGGCCGGGTCATGCGAGGATGTGGCCCGGTTTTGCTGTCGGGCGAGAGCGGGTGTGAATCGTGTCGTCGGTCACCTGGGTGGTAGGGTGTGGCCATGACGACGGATAGCCAGTACTCATGGCCGCGCTTTTTCATGGAACTAGCGGACAAACTGCTTGCCTTCAAGGATGACCGGCAGGCTCTTATTGCGACGTTGCAGCATATCTACGCCGAACTTGGCATGGACCTGCCGACGCTTGACTCCGGCGGTATTCCGACGGATATTGATCCTTTCACTGTCTATGGCCTCTTCAATCGGGGCCTCGCTACGGCCAAACGCTGGACGGTTGCCCGGGGAATCGGTGGAGCCCTCGGCGTGCGCGCTCCACTGCACGATGATTTCGTCGGCGTCCCTACGCTGCTCAATATCAACGCGACTCTCTATGACCAGGCTCGTCGGGGCGATGGCGATATTGAGAGGCTCTGGGACCTGTTCGCGGTCGCTCTGGCCTACGCGGACCGGCCGACAGAGCAGACAGGGGCGGCATTTTGTCACGCGTACGATGCTGTTCTCAAACAACGCAATGCCAGCTGGAATGTCACGATGGGCCTTTTCTGGGTGCGTCCGTATGCCTACGTTAACCTGAGCTCGCGGGACCGTTGGTTCCTCAGCCTTCCCGATCGTATGCCCCCGGACGTGAACGCCGAGGTCTCCCAGCTCGCATCGCCTCCCGGGGCCTCCGCCTATCTGGCGCTGCGCGACCGTATTCTCGACGCCATGTCCTCCGGCGCCTACGACTACACGACGTTCCCGGAGTTGTCCGCGTGCGCGTGGCAAATCTCCGAGCAGGTCAATCGAGAGACGAAGGAAGCCGACAAGGAGAAGGAGGAAGTCGTTCAAGCAGCCGCCCTCGGTGACGCTGACGTGCAGACCGTGCGCTACTGGCTCTACGCCCCCGGCAGGG
>ERZ773233.2253-NODE-2253-length-10806-cov-2.304716_pt1 | contig 10806 bp, 7 predicted proteins | sample MGYA00580991_ERZ773233 | MGnify/ENA primary metagenome ERZ773233 (study PRJEB29015, sample SAMEA2738178) | human oral metagenome | biome: human oral; feature: human-associated habitat; material: saliva | place: China | collected 2161 ...
ATATGCTTGGAACTTGTTTTCAATGGTTGATTATCTGCTCAACCACTAAGCCCGCACAAACATTGGGCCTGAAATAAGAAGAATGTAGACCTTTAAAAGTAGCAACACACACACAACATATACTTAGAACACATGTTTAAACTAAGAAAAGAAGAAAAACCGCTGGCCCTAGTGGCCTTCTTGGTATTTGCATTGCAAAATGCACTCACCGTATATAAGTATCACGACCTTTTTACTCGCGTGGGCTTTAGGGGGTATTGGGTGTTGTTTCACGAGATTTTTCACGTCTCGGGGTTTGATGCCTACTCGTGTATCTACCTCTCTAACGGCAAGATATACTACGAACTCTCGCGCCATCCGCTATTCGGTCCGTTGCTTGCACCCTTCTATTGGCTCAATGATGCCATCATCAAGCAATTCGATTTCAACGCCGCCATCTACATCATGGCCTTGTTGCTAACACTCAGTGCCACCCTCAGTGCAGTGCTTTTGTTTCGCATCTTGCGTTCGCACATTGGCTTAAAGTTGATAGATGCCCTCGCGCTCACTGCGCTATTGTTCTCGTTTGCATCGATAATGTTGGCCGTCATGCTACCCGACCACTTTTGTTTTTCGCTGCTGTTACTCGTTCTAACACTCTATATCGCCAACGACAATCACCTCAAAGGCAAGGCCTTGGCTTGGTGGCAATCGGCCTTACTACTGCTCTTTACGGCTGGAATAACAATAAGCAACGGTGCTAAAACCATGCTAGCCGACCTCTTTTGCACTGGTAAAGCCTTCTTTAAACCACGCCGCTTGCTACTGGTTTGCGTGCTTCCGCTGGGAATTTTGGGAGCAGCTTTATATGCACAATACACACTTCAACTGCTGCCACGCGAACAAGAGTCGGCACGAATAGAGGCACAAGTGCAAAAAATGAACCCCAATGCCATCAAAAAGAGCACGGCTCACGAAGCCAGAAAGGAACGTATTATTGGAAAACCCATGGGCAACGACCCCGTACTTAAATGGACCGACAAAGACACACCGCGACTTTCGTGCGTGGTGGAGAATGTGTTTGGCGAGAGCATTATGCTGCATCGCGAACATCTTTTAGAAGATTTATTTATCTCGCGCCCTGTTGTTGTGCACTACGAACATTGGTCGTTCTATGCCGTGGAAGCTTTCTTAGTGCTGCTTTTCGTGGCGGGTTTGGTGTTTGGCCTTCGCCAAAAGCTGTTGCAAATATGTTTAGCGTGGCTGGGCATTGACTTTGTTTTGCATATTATCATGGGCTTCGGACTGAACGAGGCTTACATCATGGGCACGCATTGGCTCTTTATTATCCCTCTTGCCATAGCCTTTTTATTTAAGAAAATGCCTGCAAAACCAGCCCTCGCACTGCGATTTAGCATCGTGGTTCTTGCCCTTTTTCTCTACATTTACAATCTCTGCTTGGTGTTCCAATTCATGTCTCAACCCCTAACCGTTGGCTAAATGCCACCCTCAACCATGCCCAACCCACGCACCTACATCACTGCCAACGAACTGTTTAGGCGTATTGCCCACGTGCTTTCCACTGCTAACGAAATGCCCGAGGGGGTAAACAAACAACTACACGACACCCTTTCGCTGGCCTGCGATGGGGCTTTGCAAAATAGTTTGCAGGCCTTCGGCAACCTTTTCTCTAAGGTTGATTTCCTTTGTAAACAACATAAAATAGCCCTTCGCGATGTTATAGCCATACAACAAATGCGACGCGAAACCAACAGGGCCATGCCTATTGCCACACAAGATGTGCCTTATCATTGCAGGGCACTTAGCATTTTCGTGTCGGCCGTATATGGCGAACACATCCCCAGCTCGCTCGTTGGCCGCATTGCCCCCACAAACAAGCCGCCAAAAGAGTATCGACACGTTGACTTTCGCTACCTGCGCTGCATCGTAGACCAATGCGACGACAACTGCATAAGGGTGAAAATAGACCACGAAAGCTATGAAGAGCCTATGACGCTAGACTTAAAATCAGACGAGTTGACCTATCTTAAACCACTACTCCACGTGGGAATGCAACTCAACTTGCTCGACTGCACCAAGCAAGGTAATGCCCTCCTGCCTCGATTGGTGGTAATAGAACCCGACTTTCTGCTCGACATCAGTGCCATTGCACGCTGCTTTACCGATTACGGACACCATCCCTTGGCCTACACTGTTAACAGAATGGGGGCCAATGCCAACTCGCAAGCCATACTGGTGGGTAGTTTTGCGAGTGCTGCGCTCGACGATATTATCAACAACAACACCGATTACAACTGGCGACAAACCTTTACAAACACCTTTAAAGAGCGCACAATGGAGTTTTGCACCTGTCCCGACCTCAACGTGCGCGAACCTTTTCGCGAGGTGGCTGTTAACCAAGCTAAGAACATTGAAGAGATTGTTACCCGCCTTTTTGATGCAAACCAAGAGGGGTTCGACCGCTCGAAGGCTTTGCTCGAGCCCTCATTCGTATGCGAAGAACTGGGTTTGCAGGGTCGCGTTGACCTCATGACGAGCGATTTTCGACTGCTGGTGGAACAGAAATCGGGTGCCAACTACAACATCCAACGCAACCAACCCAACGAGTATGGCAGTTTTCAAAAAGAAGAACATTACGTGCAATTGCTGCTCTACTACGGTGTTTTGCGCCACAACTTCCGCCTGTCTAACCATCAAGTAGACATCCGTTTGCTCTATTCCAAATACCCCTTACCTGGCGGTTTGGTGGTGGTGGCTTATCTGCAACGCCTTTTTCACGAGGCCATACGCCTGCGCAACGAAATTGTGGCACAAGAGTTCGGTATCGCACAAAGGGGATTTGAAAGTGTTATCGACAAGCTTTCGCCCGACACGCTAAACCAAAACCAACTCAATTCCACCTTCTTTCTTCGATATCTTGAACCGCAAATAGAGGCCGTTACCTTGCCCCTGCAAATGCTAGACCCCTTGCAACGTGCTTATGTTTGCCGTATGCTTACCTTTACTTACAACGAACAACTGCTGGCTAAGGTGGGCGCACAGCAAACACAAGGACGCAGTGGCGCCGACCTTTGGAACATGCCACTGGCCGAAAAACGAGAAACAGGGAACATCTTTACCGCTCTAGAGCTGAAAGATGCCCAGAAAAGTAATGACTATAACGGCGTGGACACGCTAACCTTCATCGTTCCCGAACAGGCCGACGACTTCCTACCTAACTTCCGCCGAGGCGATATGGTGTATCTATATGCCTACGAACCCCAGACCGAACCCGATGTTAGGCGCAACATCTTGTTTAAAGGCGTACTCGTAGACCTCGCCGTTAACCAATTGGTGGTACACCTCAACGATGGCTTACAAAACGATAACTTCTTGAAAGAGGCTAAACATTTCGCCATCGAGCATGCCTCGAGCGACGTGGGTAACGCTTCGGCCGTTAAAGCAATGCATGCCTTTGCCACGGCCAACCCTCAACGCAAAGACTTGCTTCTAGGGCAAAGAGCACCACTATATAACGACCAACTCACACTCACGCGTAGCTATCACCACAGTTACGACGAGGTGTTGCTGCGCATAAAACAAGCGCGCGACTACTACTTGCTCGTTGGACCGCCGGGAACGGGCAAAACTTCGATGGCTCTACGCTTCATTGTTGAAGAGCAAGAGGGCAACATCTTGCTCATGTCGTACACCAACAGAGCCGTAGACGAGATATGTGACATGCTACTATCGGCCAACATTCCCTTCCTGCGTGTTGGCAACGAATACAGCTGCGACGAACGTTTCCGCCCCTATTTGCTCGACCGACTGGTGGACAGCGACCCCAAACTAAACCTCATCAAACAACGCATCGAGGCTTGCCGCGTGTTTGTGGGTACTACCTCTACCATGCAATCGCGCTCCAATATCTTTGCTCTAAAACACTTCAACCTCGCCGTTATCGACGAGGCATCGCAGATATTAGAACCCAACATTGTGGGCTTGCTCTCGGCCAACACACCCCAGCCACTCGCTCTGCACTTGGGATTGAACGCCGCTAACGACAATGTGCCAGCCATAGACAAGTTTGTACTTATCGGCGACCATAAGCAATTGCCCGCCGTGGTTCAGAAAAACGCCGCCCAAGCCGCAGTGAACGACCCGCAACTAAATGCCATCGGCATAACTGTCGCCAATCGCTCTTCGAACGACTGATACACTGGGAGCGAAGCCAAGGGCGCACACGCTTCATCGGAACACTGAACCGCCAAGGGCGCATGCATCCACACATCGCACGCTTTCCCAACGATATGTTTTATACCCACGAACAGATTGATGTGGTGCCCTGTGCTCACCAAGAAGAACAACAATTGCACTACAACTTGCCTGCACAAGACGAACTAGACAACCAACTAAAGGCTCACCGACTGCTGTTTTTTGCCGCTGAAAACAACGAGAACGAAGGTGCATCCGACAAGGCCAACCCAGCCGAAGCACGCATCGTGGCCCGCATTTTGGGGCGTATACACCGTTTTTATGCACAAGATTTCGATGCCAACCGCACCGTTGGCGTTATTGTTCCCTACCGCAATCAAATTGCAATGATACGGCGCGAACTCGCCAAACTGGGTATTACCGAGCTAGACAACATCACTATCGACACCGTTGAACGCTATCAGGGCTCGCAAAGAGATGTAATTATCTACTCGTTCACCATCGCCCACCGTTATCAACTCGACTTTCTAACGGCTAATTGCTTTGAAGAAAATGGGAAAATTATCGACCGCAAACTGAACGTGGCTCTAACAAGAGCACGAAAACAAAGGATTATAACGGGACACATACCCACGCTTTGCTTCAACCGAACGTTCAAAGCACTTATAGACCACGTAAGAGAAAATGGATTGGTGGTGGAAGAACAGGGGGTGATATAGTCGTGTTATGAATAATCAAGGATGGACATTTCCTTCCACTCCTCTTTTATATACACACACAAACGATAAAGGCGTACTGTTTTTGTTAAACAGTACGCCTTTTAAGGTATAGGTCATAACTGAAACAACTGTTTGTTGTATCTCCCACATTGGGTAAACTTTAGTACACAAATACGTTTAACAAGTTTGTTAAATCGAGTATTTATATTTTACAAAACACCCCTTCCAAAACAAACCCTTCTAGAGAAAACAGATGCTCAAAAGCAGGATTTTTCCCTATTTTTTGGATGTTCTGCATTTATTTTTACACCCCTTTTGGGCACCATATCGACATTTTGCACCATTTAGCCCTTCTAGAAGGAGCCTGGAACGGAAAATTTCACCGCCCAGAAAACCGCTTTTAGTCGTCAAAAAGCACCATTTTTGGCCACTTTTCACTCAAAATCCCCACAATTTTTCGTCATTCAGTCTATCATAAATTCCTCAAAAAAGTGCAAAAAACAACATTCAACGTCGCGTTTTGCTGCATTTAGCACTGCGTTTTGTAGGAGATAGCATTGCGTTTTGTAGGAGATAGCACTGCATTTTGTAGGAGATAGCACTGCGTTTTGTAGGAGATAGCACTGCATTTTGCTGCATTTAGCCACTTTTTTAGCAAAAATCACGGATTATCTCAACGAAAACTCGGTTTATCACCATTCACAAACCTTGTTCATTTTCACCCAAACAAACCTTCGCGAGAATCGATTATTTGCGAACGAATGGCATTTGGTGAGCAAAAATGGCACTCACAATGTTAAATTTCATACCATTTATTTTACACCCTCTAAAACATAAAGTAAACGGATATAGAGAAAAATGATAAAAGAAGATGGCGCAACAAGTCCCCTTTAAAAGCAATTTAACCCAAAAGAGTGATTAGGAGCGCTTGGATTTTTAGTTTTGTAGCGCATATTGCTTGTGTTATGCTTGAAGGCGATATGCACTACGCCCAAAGGATAACACAAGCAAGATGCCAATCAGTCACGACTTTGGGAGGTGCTTAAAGCCACAAGTGGCTCGGTATCCTTGCCCCGCATACACATCTATCGCCTTAATACTCGGTTTTCTCCACCTTCTCTTCCCACATTTTAAAAGCATTAATGGCCTCCTCGGGCAACAACAGCTCCATATTTTTGCTGCGTTCGCTAGGTTTAAGTGCTATTTCATGGTAGATGAACTCATCGTCGAAACCGATGTTGGCGGCATCTTCACGGTTATTGGCATAGTAAATGTTATCGAGGCGCGCCCAATAAATAGCACCAAGACACATGGGGCAAGGTTCGCACGAAGTGTAAATGTCGCACCCAGCGAGGTTAAACGTACCCAATTTACGGCTTGCCAATCGTATAGCACTCACTTCGGCATGTGCCGTTGGGTCGTTATCGAGCGTAACGCGGTTAGCAGCTTCGGCCACAATCTCGCCATTTCGGGCGATTACCGCGCCAAAAGGGCCACCACCATTATTCACACTTTCTTCGCTCAAGGCAATAGCCCTGCGCATCAGTTCGTTGTTGTTCATTTCTATTCTTGCTGTATAATCTTAAGATACTCATCGTAATCAATGAAGCGTCCACCCATCGAATGTAGGTGAGCCGTTTCGAATTGGCAGTCGATGAGCAAGCCATCATGTTCGTGCATATAATGCGCTAAGAAGATAAGCGCAAGCTTACTGGCACTAGGAACAAGCGAAAACATACTCTCGCCAAAGAAGCATCGGCCGATGGTAACGCCGTAAAGTCCACCAACAAGTCGGTCGCTCTGCCACACTTCAACGCTGGCAGCAAAACCTTGTTCGTGCATTTTGCGGTAGGCTTTCATCATATCAACGCCCAGCCAAGCACCATCTTCTTTGATACGCAGACGGCTGCAATGTTTCAGCACATCGTCGAACTGCTGGTTAAACGTAACATTGTACGTGCCCTTATTAATTAATGAGCGCATAGAATGCGACACATGCACCTCGTTGGGGAAGATAACAAAGCGCTTCATGGGACAGTACCAAAGTATTTTTCGATTATAACGGAAGGAGTACCAGGGAAAAATGCCATAGCTGTAGGCCAGCAACATGCGGTCTACAGAAAGGTCTCCGCCAACGGCTAGCAAGCCATCGGGTTCTCCCAAATGTGGGTCGGGAAACCAAAGTGTTGAATCAAGCGCGAACACCATAGTATAATAGGAATTTGGTTAACACCATCCGCGCGCTGCCCCAGTACAGAAGCAGGTGTGTGGCCTGTGGAGACAAACTCCAGCATAGCGCGCAGTATTCCCCCCTCAACGACCTTTTCAGCCCATTGTACGCGTAAAGAATGCTATATGTAGAAACAAACTTGGGCATTGCGAGAGAGATATTTTAAAACGATGTTAGCGATAGTGCAGCTCATTTTGGCACGTCGACCACCAGCTGCATATTGGTGTCGTCGGGTGTTGGCGGTTCATTGGCCAGTGTTTTCACGATGGCCTTTCCGCCTTTTTTCAGCTTTCCGAAGAGAATTTCTCGGGTAAGCAGAGGTTTAAGCTTTGCAGCGATAACGCGATCCATCTCGCGAGCGCCGTACAAAGGTGTGAATCCCACCTTCAACAAATAGTTTTCGGCTTTCTCGTCGAGCGTTAGTTCCACGTTTCGGGCAAGCAATTGTTGCTTTAGGGCATTGATTTTTTTCTTTAATATCAGCTGAGCCATTGGTTCATCCATATCATGGAACACCACGGTAGACGACAGTCTGTTGATGAATTCGGGTTTAAAAGTCTTCTTCACCTGCGCCATCATGGCTTCTCCGCGCGTGATTTTGCTAGCAAATCCCACGTTGGCTTGCGATGCAAATTGTGCACCAGCGTTGCTCGTCATGATGAGAACCACATTGCGGAAGTCGGCTTTCTGCCCTTTATTATCCGTCAAACGTGCATAATCCATCACTTGCAAAAGGATGTTATAGATATCAGCATGCGCCTTTTCTATTTCGTCGAGCAGCAGCACACAGTTGGGCGACTTACGTATAGCGTCGGTAAGTAGTCCACCATCTTCATAGCCCACATATCCAGCTGGCGAGCCAATGAGTTTAGCAACGGCATGTTTTTCGGTGTATTCGCTCATATCGAAGCGCACCAGTTCGATGCCAAGTTCGGCAGCTAGCACGCGAGCCACCTCGGTTTTTCCCACACCTGTGGGTCCCACGAAGAGCAATGCGGCCAGTGGTTTTCCCTCTTCGGTGAGTCCAGCCTTAGCCGTTTGTGGCTTGAGTTACCAGTTCTATGGCTTTATCCTGCCCATAGATTTGCTGTTTCATACGTTTTTCTAGGGTGAGCATAGCCTCGTTGCCCTCGTCTTTGAGAGCCACGGCCTGCACTTTGCACACCTTTGTAAGCACATCGGTCACGAGGTCCTTGTCTACCTTTTGTCGTTTGGTGGGCAGTGGGTGCATTTGTCGGTAGGCACCAGCCTCATCTATGAGGTCGATAGCTTTGTCGGGCAGAAACCTATCGTTGATATATTTAGCGCTAGCTTTCACGGCAAACTCAATCACCTCTGGCGCATAGGTCACGTTATGAAACTTTTCGTATTGTCGTTTCAGTCCGCTAAGGATTTTCACAGCCTCTTCGGGCGAAGGTTCGGGCACGTCAATTTGTTGAAAGCGACGCACAATACCCGCGCTTTTTGCAAAATAACGATTATATTCGGCATAGGTGGTGCTTCCGATAAAGCGCACATCTCCACTTTCGAGATAAGGTTTGAGCATGTTCGAGGCATCCATTGAGCCTTCGCTTGCACGCCCTGCACCCACAAGGTTGTGTATCTCGTCGATGTAAAGGATGGTATTTCCCTCCTCCAGCAGCCCGTCCATCACCTGCTTAATGCGTTTTTCGAGGTCGCCGCGGTATTGTGTTCCTGCGAGCATTGTGCCCATATCCATTTGATAGATGCGGCAGCCTTTGAGTCGTTCAGGCACATCTCCGTTTTCAATCATTGCAGCAAGTCCGTAAACCAGTGAGGTTTTGCCCACTCCAGGCTCGCCCACGTGCAGCGGATTATTCTTTTCTTTTCGGCAAAGCACTTGAATGGTGCGTTGCAATTCGTTTTCTCTACCGATGAGTGGGTTATGTTTTTTATAAGTTTCGTTTACGCAAGTAACCAGCGAGCGCCATGGTTCTTCGCGTTCTTCATCCATATCGAAATCGTCGTTAAAGGCGTCTGTATCGTCATAACCCGACACGCCGTCCTCGTGATCATAGAGACTAACCAGTTCGGCGACAAAGCTTGAGGTGTTTTCTCCTAGTTGCTTAGCCAGCAAATAGGCGGCATTCGAATCTTGCAAACCCAGCAAAGCCATCACTAGATGGGGCACTTGCACCACCTGAACCTCGGCCAACATAGCTAGCTTATGAGCATTGTCGAACAACAGTTCCATCTGCATGGAGTGGCTAGGCAACTGATGCCAATCAACAGGAACAGTTTCCATCTTCGTCACAACATCCACTAGTTCGGCATTTAGTCTTGCTACGTTACCTCCCGACGTTTGCAACGAGAGCGCAAAGTTTTCTAAGCCCGTTAACGCCAGAAGCAAATGTTCGGGTGTAACGAACTCATTCCTATAGAGTACGGAATAATTTCGTGCTCCATTGAGAACTAAGTCGGTGTCGTAAGAATTGATATATGCTGGCATAATGATTACCCAGGTTGACAGGTTAAACGTAAAGGGTAGCCTGCTTGGCGTGCCATAACAGTGGCTTTTCCCACTTTAGACATAGCCACATCGTAGCTATAAACGCCCACAACGGCTTTATCACTTCGGTGTACGGCGAGCATAAGCGATTCAGCTTCAGCGTCTGACTTAAAGAACACAACCTTTAATATCATCACGACGAAATCCATTGTGGTGAAATCATCGTTATGAATTAACACCTTATACTTGCGCGGCTCGTGCAGGTTGGTACGCACACGCTCTCTAATTGCTTCTTGTTGCTTTGCCATACTGCTGCAAATATAGCGCGAAAGCTTGAAAAATCAAAACTTTTTAGCGTAAATCGTTGTGTATAACTGCAGTTTTTCGGATTGTGATACAACCTAACTGCCATCGGGAACAATATTCGCACGATTGATACCTATAACAGTAGGCGTTTGCTTCTCTAGTTCCTATCGCACAAGGATTTGTTTCTTAGGTATTTTCACGGGCTATTTTCGTTACTTTTCAGTAACACAACAACACGAAAAACAGACCAATTCCATACCAAAGATTACGAACAGCATCCTTATTTATTAATCCCCTCTTCTTGGTAGACACGAAAGAAAGATGTGTAAACATTTACCTAAATTTCGGTATTGCACAACTTGTAAATTATTAAGACCTTTGCAGCGATTTCTAAACGTCATATTATCTAACAGCTGCAAACGTAAATAACAATGTCTGCAACACTTATGGGCAACAGGAAAGCATCTGATTAAGACACCACTCACCAACCTCTACAAGTAAATACTACGTTTATCTACAAACGTTACATACCTGCAACGTTTATATATAATAAGGTATAGGCATGTTTGGCGAAATTCTTAAACAGGAAAACTGAAACGACTACACACCGACCCGCAGATAACGAGCCGGACAAAACGGCCCCTTTCGAGAGGCCATTACTAATTAATAGGGAAACAATAACTCTACGTTATCTATAAACCAATATGAAATTAAATGAAACAAACAAAAGGTGCACTGCCCCTTGGGCTTGTTACGCTCGGCATGTGGCACTGTTCTTCACCCTTGCCTTGTGCTTAACGGGCATGCCATTGTGGGCCTATGCCACAGAAAACGTGTGCCTGCAATCCCCCACCAGCGATGATGCCACCATTCAAAACGTGGTGGTA
>ERZ773233.2256-NODE-2256-length-10802-cov-6.220806_pt1 | contig 10802 bp, 8 predicted proteins | sample MGYA00580991_ERZ773233 | MGnify/ENA primary metagenome ERZ773233 (study PRJEB29015, sample SAMEA2738178) | human oral metagenome | biome: human oral; feature: human-associated habitat; material: saliva | place: China | collected 2161 ...
AGGATAATAAGTAAGTCTACGGCTGTCCCAGAATACAGGATTATTGAAGTAACAACATTTTGAATCATAAAACACCTCATTCAAATATATTTTTGAATATATTCTAACATTAAACCTTGTAGATGTCAACTTCAATTCCACCAAAATATAGATAAGAAGTTAGTGTACCAAATATTAAAAAGTCCTACCATTGAAATGATAGTAGGGCTCAACTTCAATATTCAACTGATATATTTATCTAAAAAAGGTAGAATTTTTATTGATTTATAGTACGATGTAATGAGTTTCCAAAAATCAAAAATCATTTAAAATCAATATTTTAACATCTATTGACGTGTACTGAAGCCCTTACTTAACCTCTAAAAAATAACAAATAACACCTCTTCTAAAACTATTAAAATTAATGTTTTACAATATTCATTATTAACTTCCTTCAGATTGTATAATCGTTGATTTTAATATTAAATAATTGTAAAATATATTGGTACAAATTAATAATAAAATAATTACAAAGGAGTTTTTTATGGAAATACTAACTACCCTAGGTATATTTGTCATAATTGTAATACTTGGTTCATTTTTAAATAATCTTTTTCCACGTATTCCTGCAGCTTTATTCCAAATAATACTTGGTGCTGCGGTAACATTTATTCCTAATCTCCCACTTCATTTTGAGTTTGAATCAGAAATGTTTATGATGTTAATTATCGCACCCTTACTATTTACCGACGGTTTCAACGCATCCTTAAAGAATATCTGGTTATACAAACGACCTATTATATATATGGCAATATTTTTAGTTCTTGTAACGGTAATTGTCGTTGGTAGCATAATTCATTTATTGCTTCCAATGATTCCATGGGCAGCATGTTTTGTTTTAGCCGCTATCTTATCGCCTACAGATGCTGTTGCTGTTAAATCAATAACTAAGGGAATGAAACTACCTAAAGGCCTTATGGCTATATTAGAAGGGGAATCTCTTCTTAATGATGCTTCTGGTCTTGTGTCATTTAATATAGCTCTAGCCGCTGTTCTTACTAATACATTTTCTGTTACAAATGCTAGCTATAAATTTTTAGTAGTTGCAGGAGGTGGAGCAATTTTTGGACTTATTATTGGTATAGCATTCTCTTATATTAAGTTTACATTCTTAACAAAGTTTGCTGATGAATCTAATATTTTAGTTATTTTTCAATTAATAACACCAGTTATAGTATTCTATCTAGCAGAGCATATCGGTGTCTCTGGTATCGTTGCTGTCGTAATTACAGCTCTAGTTTACAACTACCAGAGAAAACTTCACTTACTCACTATTGTAAGTAGTGATGCTGCAGTAACTATAGATAGTACTCAACAAATAGCAAGTTATGTACTAAATGGTTTCGTATTCACATTTTTAGGATATTTACTTCCAGAGATATATCATACAATGTTTAACAACAGAGAAATTGATATTGTCTATGGTTTTATTATCTCTTTAGTAATCGTTTTAGGTTTAATGATTGTTAGATTAGGTTTCGTATATTTTTACTACATATCATTCCAACCTCATCTTTTTACTACTGCTAGAAAAACAGCAAAAATAATATTAAATAGAAAATTCGACAAAGGTGACTATTCTAGATTTAGCTACTCTTTAATTGCTAGTTTATGCGGTATTCATGGTACAGTAACACTTGCTACAGCCCTTATGATTCCAGTTGTAACGGCTACTGGGGATAACTTCCCTCTTAGAAATACCATCCTATTCATTGCGAGTAATGTTGTGTTACTAAGTATTGTTATTGGTACAATCGCCCTTCCACTTGTTGTTAAAGGAGAAGATGAAGAAAAAGAATATACTCAATATTCTCTTCGTGAAAAAACCCTAGAAGGAACACTTGAAGAACTAAAAGAGCGTGATATTTCTAAAAAATCTATCGAAGAAAAAGTTGCTTATGCTTTTGAAATAAAAATTTTACACGAACTAAAAACATACTTTAGAAACATACAAACTGGAAAATTTAAGAATATAAACGAAGCATTGTCACTACATAAGAAAATAATGAAAGCACAAGACAAAGCTCTTCCTGAAATACTTAAGGACAATCCTAACATTGAACAAATCTTGGAAATTTCTAAAATTATGCAACTTAGAAAATCTTTATTGTTCACATATTCGATGCCAAAAAACTTATTACTTAATTTAAGAATATATGTAAAAGAATCCAATCTAAAACGTCGTTTAACTCGTCATTTGGTTGCTAAAGATTTAACTCCAGAATTCTATGAGAAACTTAGAGAAAAAGTTCCAAAAAGAAGAAAAGGAAACTTCGTCAATAAATTAGATGAAATTAAACAAAGAGCCGAAGCTTCTTCTAGTCAAATTCAAGATATTATTGATTGTTCGCCTACAGTAAGAGACGCACTTCTTGATATAGCTTATAAGGTTATTGATGAAAAGTGTTCAGATGAAAATACTGCAGAATTCGTTAAAGATATATATAGATACTACTCATTCACCTTGTTTGAAGTATTTTTAGAAGATATCGATTTTGAAGAAGAACTTAAAGAACTTCAAATGGAAGCAGTTCAACTTTTAAAATACAGAATATTAACGATGAGAAAATTGAATTATATTTCTCTAGAAGATTCTTACACCGCTCTTCGCGACTTAAACTTTAGTGAATCAATGATTTTCCCTCGTGAGACTGAAGAAGAATAAAATATAAAAAAGCTGACCTCAGGTTAGATAATTATCTAAACTTTGAGGTCAGTTTTTATTTAGGTTATTTTTTATTTTTTAAATTCTACGACAAAATCGTAACCACGTTCTGTTTTTGCTCCGAAGTAGGCATCAGTTACTTTATATCCTCGTTTTTCCACTTTAGCGATTTTCTCTTGAATTGCTGCTTTTACTTGCTCTTCTGTAGCATTTTTTGGAAGTTTTATAGTAGTGTCACCATCTACATCCAATGCTCCGGCTATTCCTGGTAAAGTTTTTAAGTTAAAGTAAATATTAACATCTACAGTTTCTTTTTGCTCAACTGATCTTTTTACTCTATTCTGAACTAATGGTGCTTTTCTAAAACCTGAATTATTAGCTAATGTAGACTTAGATTCTTTTGTGAATTCTACAACATAATCATAGCTATCTCCACCTTCAACGATTTGATCTAAGTCAGTAGTTGAAACAACTTTAAAACCTTGTTTTTTCAATTTTTCAATTTGGGCTTTTGTTTTTTCTTCAATAGCTCGTTTTAATTCTTCTTTAGGTGTATTTCCAGGGAAAGTAAGCATATTCTCTCCACCTAATTCTCCTAATGCACCCGCAATATCTTTAAGAGCTGTTAGATTATAGTAGATATTTATTTTTTTAGTTTTATTAGATAAATCTCTTTTTACTACTTTTTTAGTTCTAACTTGAACTTCAGGAGCATTTCTAAAACTTGAAGTTCCTGTTTTCTCTTTAGTGAAAGTAACTACATAATTAAAGTTCTTCACATTAGTATCTTGTTCGAATACTATTTTTTCTTTTACTTTATATCCATGTTTAGCTAATTCTTGAGCCTTAGCTTCAATTTTTGCTTTAACTAATTCTTTCACTTCATCTTCAGTTGCTGAATTTGGAATAGCTACCGTATTATTTTCTCTTGGATCAGATAAAAATCCATTGATATCTGGCATTCCGTCATAATTATAACTTATATTTACCGTTCCTTCTGGTTGATTTGCCGCACGTGCTACTCTTCTTGCTCTAACTTGAACTTCTGGTGCTTTTCTGAAACTTGAAGTTTCTGATGTTGCAGCTGGTTTCGCTCCTGTTGAAGCTGATGATTCATTTGTTGGCTGTGTTGAAGATGCTGGTGATGTTGTCGTAGTAGCTGGTGATTCTGCTGTTGGTTTAGTAACAGAAGTCGATGGTGTGTCACTTGCTCCATGACCTATTGCTGTACTTCCATTGTCAATAGTAGTGCCTTCATTACGGCCATTTGTTAAATTATCTTTGTTATAGTTTGGTGCTGGTAATTCTTCACCTGGAACATTAATCTCATCAATCTTAGTTTGATATTCATCTGTAGCATCTACTGCTGCATCGTGATTTTCAGCTTTATTTATCGCTTCTAATCCTGCATCTTTTAATTCTTTTAATTTAGCTTCTAACTTAGCTTTTTCTGCTTCATCTTTAACTTTTTCAATTTCACTAAGTTTTGAAGCAGCAATTTTTTCAATAACATCTTTTCCATCTTTTTTTGCTTCCTCAAGTTTTTCATCTTTAGGTGCTACTTCTTCAGATGGAGTATCTGTTTTTGGCGTTGTAGTTGCTGGTTTTTCCGCTTTTGGCGCCGGTGTCGTTGGTTCCTCTACTTTTGGTGTTGGTGCTACTGGCTCTTCTGCTTTTGGTGCTGGTGCCACTGGTTCCTCCACTTTTGGTGCCGGAGTCGTTGGCTCCTCTGCTTTTGGCGCAGGAATCGTTGGCTCCTCTGCTTTTGGCGCAGGTGTCGTTGGCTCTTCTGCTTTCGGTGCTGGTGCTGCTGGTTCCTCCACTTTCGGTGCCGGAGTCGTTGGCTCCTCTGCTTTTGGTGCTGGAGTCGCTGGCTCTTCTGCTTTTGGCGCTGGCGCTGTTGGTTCCTCTGCTTTTGGTGCTGGAGTCACTGGCTCTTCAACCTTCGGTGCTGGAGTCACTGGCTCTTCTACTTTTGGCGCTGGAGTCGCTGGCTCTTCTGCTTTTGGTGCTGGAGTCGCTGGCTCTTCTGCTTTTGGTGATTCAGTCGCTGGTTCTTCTACTTTTGGTGCTGGAACTGCTGGTTCCTCCGCTTTCGGTGCTGGAATCGCTGGCTCTTCTGCTTTTGGCGCTGGAACTACTGGTTCCTCTGCTTTTGGTAACTCCGGTTGTACAGCAGGTTCTACTATTGCTCCACCTAAGATTTCTTTATATTCAGGTTTTACTAATATTTCCGGTTTTACAATAGCACCTTCTTTAACTTTATTTTCTGGAATGTATTTTGTTCCTTCACTTAAAGTTGAATTATTTTCTACTAGCTCATATACTTTATAGACAACTTTCGCTTCAATTCTATTTCCATTTATTTCATTACTGTATGAAACCGACTTTTGTACTAATTCTCGCACTGCACTTGTATTTGGTAATGATTTTTCTTTTTTACTTTCTTTTGAAATAGAAGCACTATTGTTGTTTATACTTGCATTTGGTTGAACTATTTTTGATACTTGACCCTTTTTTAAATTTCCTATATTGTAAGTATAATTTTTCCCATTAATTTCAGCATAAACTATGGCTTCAAATGTATCCTTAAGTGCAGTTACATGAAATACAATATCTCCATTGATTTCTTCTGAACTAATAGTAAGATCTTGTGTTGTTTTATTGCTACTTGTTTCTGTAACATTGTCTACTCTATTCTCAGCAAATACAGCTAGTGGATTCGCTAATGTAAATAATAGTACACTGGCAGTAGCTACTTTTGATATTTTTTTCATTTAATTTCCTCCTAAATTGTTGGTTGTTTTTTTATAAAAATGAAGTTCATTTTCTCTTCCATTATTCTCCTATTTTTCTATTTTGTCAAGCAAATAATGCCTAAAAAATGAAAATTATTCCCATGATATTATTTTCATTTTTTCACAATAATAAATAATTCTTGATTTTACTAGCTATATACAATTCTTCCAATAATAGATAATTTTTCATTCGTATATAATCTAAAATATTTCAAATTATCCAATCATCATCCTTGACAAAGATTTCAATTCATGGTTTAATATACCCTATAGGGGTATATAGGAGGTAAGAAAATGTTTTTTTTATTCACAAAAGTTGACAGTATTTCTACTGCTGAATTAGAAAATAAATTAAAGGAAAATATTCAACTAATTGACGTAAGAACACCTGGAGAATTTAGAAGAGGACATATAAAAAATGCAAAAAATATTCCACTAAATAAAATCGACAACTTCACTCCAATAGCTGACAAAAAAACATATGTAATTTGTCACTCTGGAGCAAGAAGTAAGCTTGCCGCAAAGAAACTTAAAAAAAGAGGTTTCGATGTTGTAAATGTTCAAGGTGGAATGCATGCATGGCGAGGTAAAATAGTTTAAAATTGGACTATAGATAATTTAACTCTGTTCAAAATACAACAACTTGCTAGATAATATAGTGGTTAAATTTAGTAATATTGAAAGGAATAAACTATGAAAAACAATATTTCAATGAGAGATTTTTATGAAAAATATAATAATAGTGGTGAAAAACTCACTATTCTTGATGTAAGAGAAATTCATGAATATGAAAATGGGCACATACCTACTGCTAAGAATTGTCCTTTAAGTACTTTAGGAGAAGATTTTTCTAAATTAGACAAAGATCAAAAATACTATGTAATTTGTCAAGCAGGTGGACGTTCAGCTAAAGCATATGATTTTCTTGATGCACAAGGATTCGATGTTATAAATATCGAGGGTGGTATGAATAACTGGCCTGGAGAAACAAAATAAAGAATTAAACAACCAATTAGTAAAAAAACAACCAACAATTACTAGTTTAAAATTCTCTATAAAATTAATACATCTCAAAAAAATAAAAGTCTTGATTCAAAATAATTTTGAACCAAGACTTTTATTACTAATTTAGTATATTATTTCTTTTTTACTAAATACTGTATAGCTTTCTCTATTCTTTCCTTATGCTCTTCAGGATTTTCTGTAGGGTTATTAATGCATTCCATAAGATTTTCTGTTATTAATAATTCAATAACTCGGTCAACACTAGAACGAACTGCACTTAGTTGAATCATTATGTCCATACAGTCTCGCTCTTCTTCTATCATTTTTTGAATTCCTCTAAGCTGTCCTTCAGAACGTTTTAAACGTGTTATGTACTTCGACTTTGACATATGTTTTTCCTCAGTATATTTTTTTTCATTATACATTGAATAGTTTAATTTGTCAAAATTTTCAAAGTAAATGTACTCCCTTTCCCATATTCACTCTCTACTATAATATCTCCATTGAGCTGCATAGCTAATTGTTTCGCTATAGCTAATCCTAACCCATAGCCTCCTGTTTTCATGTTTCTCGATGCTTCAACACGATATAATCTTTTAAAAATATTTTCAAGCTCTTCTTTTTTTATACCGCAACCTTCATCTATTATAGAAATAGAAAGAATTTCATCACTAATTTCAGCAACTATTTCTATTTTTGTTCCACTTGGTGAATATTTAAATGCATTACCTAGTAAATTGACTATAATTCTTTGAATTTTATTATAATTACTTACTATTTTTGCATTTTCTGGTATAACTTTAATAAAAATATCTCTTTGTTCTTTTTCTGCTCTTAACTTAAATTCAGACATACAATCAATTAATAATTTATCTAAAAATATTGTTTCTTTTTTATCGGCAGAATTAGTTTCTTTCACACTTAGCGTCAAGTAATTTAATTCTTCAACTAATTTGTTTAATCTTGTTGTTTGACGACAAATTGTTTCTAAATAATACTTGTATTCATCTTTTTTTATTATACCATCTAACATTCCTTCGGCTGTTGATTGAATAGAAGTTATAGGAGTTTTTATATCGTGAGAAAGTTGAGCGATCATAAGCGATTTTTCTTTTTCACTTTGTTCTAATGACTCAAAACTTTCTTTTAAGTTCTCCGCCATGTCATCAAATGCCATAGACAAATCTCTAAATTCGACTGGACGTATCACTTCATCACTGATATCAAATCTCTTCTCACTTATATTTACTGTTTTTTTCTTTAGCACATCTAATGATTTAAACACACCTTTTAATAATGCTAGACTTATAGTCGCGCCAATCAATCCTGCAATCACAGTAATTGCTACTATAAAATAGGTATCTTTCTTTTCAATTAACATTTGATTTGAAGCCCAAAATACAGCGGCTATAGTTATTAAAAATGACAAAATATATCCAACAATAATATAATCTCTTAATTTCATTCTATATTCCTTTCCATTTTTAAACTTGTTTTTCCATTTTATATCCTAGTCCCCACACTGTCTTTATATTTGGTGTTCTCTCTGTAGAGTATTTCATTAATATCCTCCTTAATGAATGAACATGTACATTCAATGTATTCGCATCTTCAACATACTCATCCTGCCATATTTTTTCATACAATTCCGTTTTAGAAAAAACACGTTCCGGGTTATTAGCTAATAACCATAATAATTCAAAAGATTTCACCGTTAGGTCTAGTTGTTTCCCATTAACAATTGCTATTCTACTATTATAATTAATCTCTAAATCTCCAAGTGTCGAAATGCTATCTGTGCTATTTTTTTCAATTCTACGCAATATGTTCCTAACTCTTAATACTAACTCTCTAGGGCTGAACGGCTTAACTATATAATCATCGGCTCCCAGGCTCAAAGCATAAATCTTATCTGGCTCGGTTGTTTTGGCAGTTATAAATAAAAATGGTTGCTCCGCATCTAAATATTGTACTTCACTAATCAAATCATAACCATCCATATTTGGCATCATTATATCGGTAATAATTAGAGAATACTTATTTCTTTTATATTTTTCTAATGCTTCTTTTCCATCATTAGCAATATCTATATCATAACCACCTTGCTCTAAATATCTTTTGTTTATCTCCGTTATTTCTATCTCGTCATCTACTAATAAAATTTTATTCATCATATCTTTACTCCTCCTAACAAAATAGCACTATACATTAAAAGTATAGCACTACTTTGTTAAATTCTGCAAGGTACTATCTCTCATTATTTTAAAAATATCGATTTAATTGAGATTTTCCCGCATAATTCTAGATATTCAAAAAATTCTATAAAAGAGACTACTATCAAATCACATTGATTTTAATCGTTTAATACATAACTTTTTAGAGTTATTCTATTTAGTCGATTTCATTTTTTCTTCTAAGTCCTAATAAACCTAATAAACTAGCGATGATTAATCCTACTATTCCTGTAGTTGAAGAATTTGTTGAGTTTGTTGCATTCATTGTTCCTTCTGGAGCTGCACTTGTTTTTGGTAACATTCCTTTTTTCATCATGTCATTGTTCATATGAGCGTTCATATTTTTCGCTTTCATATCTTTGTGCATATGTGCTTTCATATTCATAACATCTGATTTTTGCATATCCATAGGTTTTTCATTCATATTTGATTCCATTAAATCGTGTTTTTTATGATCTGTCATCATATTTTCACCTGGTTTTTCAGCCATCTTCATTTCTTCTTTATGAAGATTTACAGTAACCTCTTTAACTGCTACTAAGTTTGTTAAATCTGCTTTTCCGTCTTTTTCACCGTATACTTTGATTGTTGCTTTGTAGCTTTGTGTTCCATTTGCTTTTAATAAATCTAATAATTCTTTAGTTATTGGTATGAATAATACTATTGAACAATCTGCTGAAAATTCCTTAGTAAATGGTGAAAAACACAATGTGTCTGCAAGAAGTTCTTCTGTAAGTGGTTATAAAAATAAAGTAGATGGGCAATACAATAATGTATCTGGTTATGGAAACATTATCAAAGAAAATGCTTCTGGTGTTCAAGTTAGCGGTTATGGCAATGAAGTATCCGCTAAAAATGTTTTAGTTAGTGGTACAAGTAATAAAGCGCATGGCGAAAATGCTTTTGTTGGCGGTGAAAATGCTCAAGCTTTAGGTCGAAATACTTTTGTATTTGGTAGCAATGCTCAAGCTAATCAAGATTATACTGTAGCTATTGGTACTCAAGCAATTTCTTCTGCTCATGATACTATCACAATTGGTAATGGTTCTGAAGCTAACGGTGTCTCTAGTGTAGTACTTGGTAGAACTAATAAAGTTAATGCAGACAATACCGTTGTAGTTGGTGCCAATAATGGCGAAATTAAATCTGCCCAATCTGCTGTATTTGGCTATAATAACACAGTTAAAGGTGAGAAACCAGAACAACTTATTTTTGGCTCTAATTCTACAACTAACAATCAAGGTGCCATTGTAGTTGGCACCCATGGTCAAGCAATTGCACAAGATGCTGTTGCAATTGGTAATAATACTTTAGCTGATGTACAAAATTCTGTAGCATTAGGAACTAATTCTACGACAGAAGAAGCAGTATCTACAGACAGCATTTATATTAATGGTGAAAAATATAATTTTGCTGGCGCTGTAGCTAATAGTACTGTGTCTATCGGTGCTAATGGCAAAGCTGGTTTTAGTGGTGTTCAAAATTATAAAAGAACATTAACAAATGTTGCAGCAGGTAGAATAGATGATACATCTACTGATGCAATTAATGGTTCCCAACTTAACGCAGTGATTAATGCTCTTAAATTTACTACTGTTGTTGATGGAACTAACACAACTGTTACAGAAACAAAAAATATTGATGGTGGTAAAGAATTCGCAGTTCATGTCAATAAAGATTTAACTAATATGAACTCTGTTCAATTTAATAATGGCGTAGCTATTAATAATAACGGCATTAACGCTGGCAATAAAACAATCACTAATGTAACAGCTGGTCAAAATGATACTGACGCAGTTAATGTGTCTCAACTTAATAATGCTAAAGATCAATTAACAGGTCGTATTAATGGTTTAGACCAAAGAGTGACTACAAACGCTAATGATATTCGTACAGCTGAACATACAATTCTTGATCATGAAGGTCGAATTACTGTTCTTGAAAGTGGCGTTAAAGATTTAGATAATAAAATTAATTCTACAGCTGGTAATGTATTAAATCAATCTAAATCTTATACCGATAATCAAACTGCTAAAGTTGGCGCTAATGCCGCTGCTTTAA
>ERZ773233.2259-NODE-2259-length-10784-cov-7.180073_pt1 | contig 10784 bp, 22 predicted proteins | sample MGYA00580991_ERZ773233 | MGnify/ENA primary metagenome ERZ773233 (study PRJEB29015, sample SAMEA2738178) | human oral metagenome | biome: human oral; feature: human-associated habitat; material: saliva | place: China | collected 2161 ...
TTCTAAGGGTGTTCTGCACAAGAAGACCGCTGCAAACAAGAAGTCCGGTCTTGCTACGCTGGTAAACAAGGCTTTCTAATGTGAGAGCGCACACGTAACAGGTGTGCAAACTATATGAACCCCCGTATTTCCTCTAGCTGACTAGGGGAGATACGGGGGTTCTTCTTTTTTGTCCAGGGTCTAATACTGGTTCATTTTCGGGGTTTACCGGTTTCAAAGTGGCGAGTAAATGGCGACCAAATTACGCCCCCGCCAGCCCCTCCAGCACGTCAGCAAAGACCGCCTGCCGGTCGCGCGCCACATACGCACTCAGCGTCTGTGCCTCGGAGGCGTGACCAAGCTGCGCAGACGCCTCAGCCAACCCGAGACGCTCATCGAGGAAGGTTGCTGTCGTCCTGCGGAGCACGTGCCAGGTCACCCACTCTAGCTCAGAGCCTGCCAGCGCCCGTTGGAGGTAGTTTCTCGCTGAGTTGTAGGCGAGTGGTGCCCCGCCTTGCTCGAACACGTGCACGGCGTCGTCACGGGCTTCTGAGTGCCGTCTGCGGAGCACATCGAGCACGAAGGACGGCACCTGTAGGGTGCGCGGTTCATGTGTCTTCGTATCCGCTTGCCAGCCACCCTTCTGAATGAGTGTGCCGGCTACCGTGACCGTCCCCGCGTCCAGGTCTACGTCCTCCCAGCGCAAGCCCGCACCTTCACCCCACCGGCACCCAGTGCCAAGCAGGATATCGACCAGATCGGGCAGGTATCCGCTATGTGTGCGGGTTGTGGGCAGGGCGGCGACCAGTCTGCGCAGCTGGCCGACCTGTTCGAGGGTGAGGGCGCGGACGTCCTTCTTCTTGGTCTTGACGGTGCGGGTCGCCAGGATAGGGTTATGAGGAATCGCGCCCAGGCGTGTTGCCTCATCAAGTGCCATCTTCAACACGAGCCGCTGATTGTACCGTGCGGTGGGAGCCTTGATAGTGGAGAGGTAGGCGTCAAGTGTGCCGGCGGTCAGCTCCCTCAACTGCAGGGAGCCCAGGGCGGTTGAGGCTTGCCCAGCCCACAGGCTGTAATTACGTGTCGTATTGGTAGCGAGCCCATCCAGCCCGTCCAGCCACCGCTGGAGGGCGACCTTGAGGGTGGTGGAGCCGCTGAGTGCGGCACCTGCGGCAGGCAGGGCCGCCAGCTTTGCCTTGAGCTTATGTTCGGCTGCGGCTTTGGTGGGTGCCTGGGCGGTGATGTTGCGGCGCACGCCGCGGGCGTCCCGGTAGTTGGTCCTTGCACGCCAGACCTTTGGTTGGATGCGAGTCAGGTTGATAACCCCGTGGGTGCCGATGGGGAGCGGGTCTCTAACCATGGCGTGTCCTTCCTTGTTGCATGGGCGCGTTTTCGCACCTATACTCGTGCCCGCACCAGATGGTGTGGAACCACGTTTTTTCTTCCTTACACGTGTGAATGCGGTATGGAGCGGCAACCTTGCCTCAGAGTAACGACTGAGCCGGGTTGCCGCTCTATTTTTGTGCCCTCAACCAGGCTTCGAGGATGCGGTCGGTAACTTCGAGCTCGGCGGCGGCGGCAGAGAGCGAATCGGGAGCGATGGCTAGGGCGACAGCGACCGCGTCGGGGGTGAGGAGCCATTCTGCAGCGATCTGGTCAGCCTTACGTTCGCGCTTGAGCGCGGCGATAGTGTCGAGGGGTGAGTGAGTGTCGCCCTGGGTGGCGTGGGCGAGCTCATGAGCGAGGACGCAACGGCGTTGCCGGTACAGGAGCCCTGGTGTGGTGATGATGGTGCGGGTCTGTTCGTCCCAGAGGGCGAGTGTCCCTGCAGGTGTTTTGGCGTCAATGATGCGGATACCCAAGCTCGCGGCGTGGGCATCTGGGTCATATGCATTTACAGAAGTCATGAGTGAATCGGTTTTTGGGGATAGAAGGTATACCAGGGCTGACTAAAGCCCCATCTCTTTCTTATGAGCAGTGGACGCCTTCATGAAGATATCCACGGGGTTCAACCTAAGCGCTTCGCAAATCAAATCCACCTCATTGGTATTGAGAGGTGACGCATCTTGGTTAATAGTGATGCTCAAACGAGCCTTACTAATCCCCGTCATATCTTCCAGCATCCGCAAGCTCAGACGTTGCCTCGCAACTTCGGCACGCAATTCCGCATTAAGAAGCTGACTAAAGCGATTTGCAGGGCCAGCGCCCTTGCGGTTTCCTTTTACGCTACTCATCCCAAGTCCTCAGTAATAATATCGTCCACAGGGTGTGCGGCAAGGCGGTAGCTGGCCTTGGCCGCGGTTTCAGCGCGGGCAAGAATCTGCGCCGCCAGCTGAGCATCAGTAAGGGGAGCACCCACTTGTTCTCGCATTGCGTTGTATGCCGCAGAGATGATGACCGTCATGTCCACATTGAGTGCGGCGCAGATGGTCATGAGGTCACGAACGGGGAGCGAACCTTCTGACCGATATACGGTTCTACTGATCTTGCTTTTTGAGATGCCAGTTTTTGCGGCGAGAGTCAGTAGGTCTTCACCTCGCCGAACCATCCATACCTTGATTTCACGGTTCACCAAGTCGTTGAAGAGTTCTGCTTTGGATTGCGTGGAGCGCATTATGCACCCCCGCTTGAATCGTCAGTAAGGACATGGTCAGCTGGGTGCGCGGCGAGGGCGTAATTATCCTTTGCCGCCGCCTCAGCGCGGGCAAGAATCTGAGCCACCAGCTGAGCGTCCGTGAGTGATGCAAACTCTGCTTCTGCTGCTTCTTTCTTGCGGGCGGCTTCCGCACGAGTACATATTTCTGCGGGGCTCACTTCAAGAGCTTGGCAGATTAGCTCAAATTCGTTGGTGTTAAGAGGCGACATGTCCTGGTTGAGGGTATGACTTAGACGAGTGCGACTGACCCCAGTCATCTCTTCCAACATGCGCAAGCTTAGGCGTTGCCTCGCTACGATTGCTCGCAGCTCTTCGTTAAGAAGCTGGCTGAAACGGCTGGCGGGGCCAGTACCTCGCCGATTTCCGTGCTTTTTCTTGACTGTTTCATTGAGCAGGCCTGATGCAGGCTGAGAGGTGGAACCCATTACGCACTCCATCCCGAATCCTCGGTAACAATGTCATCGGCAGGGTGTGCGGCGAGGGCACAGTCTGCCTTGGCTGCAGCTTCGGCACGTGCCAAAATCTGCGTAGCCAGTTCCTTATCAGACACTGAAGAGGTTCCCGCTGCCAACTCTTTCTGCAATGCCGCTTCTGCACGGAAGCAGACCTCAGCAGGACTCAGATCAAGCGCCCTACAGATGAGTTCAAATTCATTCGTATTAAGCGGTGAAGAGTCGAGGTTCAACGTCAAGGAGAGACGATTGCGACTGACTCCTGCCAATTCCTCCAGTGCTCGTAGAGATAGCCGGCGGCGCGATTGTGCGGCACGGAGCTCCTCGTTCAGCAGTTGACTAAAGCGATTTGCGGGGCCGGTGCCCCTGCGGTTTCCTTTTACGCTACCCATCCCGAGTCCTCACTAACAACATCGTCCGCAGGGTGTGCTGCCAAAGCATATCCTGCCTGCTTTGCGGCTTCGGCGCGCGCCAAAATCTGTGCAGCCAGCTGAGCATCAGTAAGGGGAGCACCCACTTGTTCTCGCACGGCGATTTTGCGCTCTGCCCGCTCAATGATCGCAGAGAGAGGCTCACCGAGGGCATTCGCCAAGGCTTCCGCTTGGCTTAGCGACAGTGTAGAGGCATTGCGATACATCGTTTTTGAGATCACAGACTGACTCACGCCTGACTCATCCTGTAGCTCCCTTTGAGAGAAGCTCCGACGTGCTGCGAGCGCTCTCAGTTCCTCGTGAATAGCGGCAATCAGTGCGGTGACTCTAGCTGTAGATTGTTGTCCCATACCTGCTAGGTTACCTCTAGGAAAAAAATTTTACCATAAAAACTTGACCATGAGTCTAATTGGGGTCATACTGGACACATCACCACAGGAAAGGAGGTGCACATGACCGAGACAGACAAAGCGCTCGCGGCCATCGGATACGCCATGCGTGGGCAGGGAAAAACCCAAGCGGAGCTCTCCCAAAAGCTAGGAAAATCGCAAAAATACGTCAGTCATGCCCTGCGAGGCAAGGCAGACCTGCGACTATCCGAGCTCGCCAAAATCTCCGACTGGCTAGGAGTCCCCGCCCATAGACTCCTGCAGGGTGAGACCACGCCCTAAAATTTTTACCCATGTGAGTCTAATTAGACTCACCTATAGAAAGGACACGCAAGATGCTAACCATTCCTCAAGACCACCTAGCGCTCTGGTCACCCGAGGAGCTTGCCGAAGCGCTCGGTGTGAAAGAGCAGACTCTCGCTGACTGGCGCAACGCACGCACCGGCCCTGCCTTCATCCGCACCAGTAAGGGTCAGCGCGGCGGCAGGATCTACTACACCAGTCACGCCGTCATGGACTGGCTCCAGTCCCTACCCGTCACCCACACCACCAACTGAGGAAACACCAATGAACACCCCCGAAACCCAGAGGCCCACCCGCCCACAGCCCTACCTCGACGAAGTCATCCAGGAAATGTACAACATCATTGAGGACTTCGCCCTCTACGCAAAAGACCGTGATAGCACCACGGTACATATCACGGTCAAAGAAGCAATTGCCATCGTAGAGTCGGCTATCGCACGACGCCGATTCCAACTCGCCGTCCGCACGAAACCTAGAAGCCAATCGCCTTACGAGCAGCAGCCCAGGCAAGAGCCCTAGCGTTCTCGGAAACCTGCAGCCAGTCCCATGCACTGCGGTAGAACGACTTCGCTTCGGGGTCTGTGGAGCGGGTAGACACTGCATCGACTAAAACAGTGAATTCCATATATGCGTCGTACAAGCTGAAGCTACCGCTCAGCTCATCGGAGAAAGCGGCCTCCACGCGGCACATAACCTCGTGGATGTACGCACGGAAAGAACTGCTCAGTCCCTGGTCCTCTGCAACGTAATCCGCGACCTCGCGAACCTTGGAAGCCATCGCCTCACGCTGGGAGCTGAGCCAATCAAGCAACCCAGGTTCAGTGGAGCTAGTAATTGCATCAAAGGTACCCGCCAAAGCAGACAGCACGTCCAGCTCGTAGCTCTCTAAGTGGAACGAAGAGTCCCACCCGTGGGGGTACTGGAAAATCGCATGAGCCCACCGGGCGTAATACTTCGAGGCCCACGACAAATTATGTTCGGGGCGCTCAACCTCCGCGACATTCACAAGACGCTGGATATCACGCAGCAGAAGCGCCGCATGCAAAGCCTGCGAGATTTCCTCATCAGTCTCCAAAGGGCGTGCAAAACGTGCAGAAGAAGAAGAAGAGGACTGCGACCAGCTCTCAAACACGCGAAGCAGCTCACGAGCAGGGTTAGCAAGCATTAGATAACTCCTCACATATTCACTATCGGGTTCATCAACCCACCATACATGAGAAAGAGCTTAGAAAGATGAAACTCCGCGCACCCCGTGGAACCACCACCACCAACTAAGGAGCCAGTAATGAACCCGCATGAAGAGCCTCTCTTCTCATCCGAAGAGAACAACATGCTCCAAGAAATCGGAGAAAGAACCCTCCGCATGATCCGGCAGGTCGCCGCTGGGATGAAACTCAGCAACGTCGAAGTGGCTATCACCTACGACAACTGCATCGACGTCAAAGAATTCACCATCCGAGGCCTCCTTTTGCCTCTCTCACCAGAGGAGGAGGAAGAGGCGGAAAAGAAGAGGGAGGAAAGGGTCCGTAAGCTCATCGACCAGTTGCAACAGAGATAACCACACCACCAACAAGAAAGGAACACTAACCATGAAAACCGCCAATGACGTGGCAGGCAAACTCGCCACCAAATACGCACGAGGCACCTGGTGGGTCGGAATCCCCATCCTCAGCCGCCACGACCCCCGCCTCAACGAAGGGCAAACCGCACCCGCGGCATGGTGCGGAGTCTGCAAGAGAGTCTTCGCCGAGTTCCCCAACAGTAAGCGCCCCTCCATCTCCGCCGCCGCCGCCGCACCAGCTCACATCAAAGACGCACACCCCGTGATTTGGAACGTGTTCATCGAACAGGCACACATCGCAATCCGAGCCGCCAACCTCTGGTGGGCACGCAGGCGAACCCTCCCCGCGAGCGCCGCGCTCCAGCTAGTCGAGAACCCTCTGGATAAGCGTTGGATGAACCTCCACATGCCCTGCCCCACCGGATGCGGCATCACACTCCACGAGCACTTCGCCACCGACCAGATCAAGGACGAAGCAGGCCTCACCTTCTCACAGGCCGTCACCGACGCCTGCATCCTCCGCATGGCTGAACACCTCATGCGGCACAGCAGCGACAAGCTCAGGGCACTCTAACCCACCAAACAAGGAAGAAACCGAAGTGACTACCAAGACCAAGCGCGACCGCGCAGCAGGCCGCCAGCACCGCCACACCGCAATCCAAACCATCGTGAGCAACCACCAAGGCATCATCGACGACATCGCCAGCATCGACAACTCCATCGCATGCCTACAGGACGAAACCTGTAACCTCGGCAGCCGACTCGACAACTGGTACACCATCCTCGACGAGAAGAACACCCACACCCGACAGAACGTCGCCTACACCATGCGGTGCGTCGTCGAGAACGAACGTAAGGCAGCTGAAGTTGAGAGCGCCGTCGGCATCCTCCAGGAGTTCAGCCGGCAACAGGTAGGCATCAACACCAAGCAGGTGACCATCAACAAGATGACTCACGGCATGCAGAAGGAACAGCAGAAAGCTATCGCCCAGCTCATCGCCTACACCGACAAGGTGAACGACCGCGCGGACGCTCTCCGGGAAGAGCTCAACGAAACCAATAAGCGCCTCATCCAGCTCGCATGGGTCAACACCATCATCTGGCTCTCTGCAGCACTCACCATCTTCGCCCTCCTCATCGTCCCGTAAGGAAACACCAATGGAACGCACCATCAGAAACACCAAGCTCGTCATCTGGGCGCTTGTCCTCGCAACCGTCACCATCGCCGGTATCGCGAGCGCTCAGGAAGATATCGGGGTCCGTGGAGTCTTGCTTGTCGCCTCGTTGATCCCTGCTGCGCCCGCCGTCCTGCTGGGTTCGTGGGTGAACGACATGAAGGAAAGGAATCGCGATGAGTACCTGTACTAGCTGCGGGGCGCCTATCGAGGAGCGGACTCGTGGATGCAGGATTTGCTCCAACAGGCACAATGCGTGGCGGCGTGCCGGTGATAAGCGGGCGTTGCGTCCGCCGGATCCGGAAACCTGCAGGATGTGCGGAGGGCCGTGGCTGACGAGGAATCAGCGGTGCCGCAGTTGCGCTCACCGTCACGACTACTGGATCAGGATGGGTGACCCTCGAGGCATCCCTGGCCCGCGGAAAATCTGCAGCGGATGCGGAGGCGACATCAACACGTACACCGACGGGTGCAAGATTTGCGCTCGACGGAAACGTAAACGAGCGCTCCGAGCCGCCGAGGCACAGGAAACCCCCACCGCCAAACAGCCGGCAGCAGAGCTTATCTACCGCCCAGCACCCACCAGCGACCCAGTCCCCGAGGAAACCCTCGACAGCCCCCGAGACATCGAGAACCTCCACAACCTCCAAGCCTGGCTGAGCGCTCGCCGCGCTCGCCTCACCAAGAAACACTAACCACCCCTTTAGGAGTCACCATGCGGCACATCATGCACACCGTCGAACATGCAGCCCTTGTCCAGGCCGCCGCCTACGGCAAACACCGCGCCGCCGCTCTCTGCGGCAAGACCATCGACATTGACCTGTCCGGATACTTCATCACCTACGACCGCACCCCGCAGCGCACACCGGCGAAACTACCCGGCGTATGCGCGCCCTGCCCCGCCTGCCGAATGGAGCTTGAACATGCTTGACGCAGATATCCTCGGCCCCCTTGCAGAAGCCGCCTGGCTCGACCAAGCCACGAACTGCCGCATGAGCGAAACCCACCGCCGAGCCCTCTACTGGCTCGTCCTCCATTCAGACACCAACGGGCACAGCGACCTTTCCCCCGCCAGCCTCGCCCAACACCTGGGCATCTCCCAGCCCACCGCCAACAAACTCTGCAAAGAGCTGCGGGGCGCCGGGTTGGTCACCTTCCTCAAAATCGTCCCCTCCGCATCGGAATGGCGGTGCGAACTCAACATCGAACGAATCGGAGCGCTGACATGAGCTACGGGCACCTCATCGCCGCGTGGAAAGTCACCGGACTCACCCCGCGTGAAAAGGTGGTACTGCTGGCGCTCGCTGATTGCATGAACGCGACTACGGGTATGTGCTTTCCATCAGCGCGACGACTTGGCGAGCTGACGGGCCTTCAGCCTCGGCGAGTTTGGGACGTGCTGTGGCTCCTCGAAGAGAAGGGAATAATCACGCGGATTAACCGGGAGCTCGAGGGTGGAGGGCAGGGTTCAAATCGGTACCTTCTCCATTTGTCGGAGCCGGCACAGCCCTATGAAGAAATCTACATACCCCCTATGTCGAAAACGACACACCCCTATGTCGAAAACGACACAGGGCCTATGTCAAAAACAGCACACCCCCTATGTCGAAAACGACATACCCCCTATGTCGAAAACGACACACTAACAATAGAAGAGAACTATAGAAGAGAACTAAAGGAAGATAACACTCTTGATCAGCTCTTCGAGCTGACCGAGACAGAGCCCGCCCCCAAGCCTGCAAAGCCCAAAAAGCGGCCGCTCGGCGAATACCCGCCAGACTTCGAAGACTTCTGGAAGATCTACCCCTCCAACAGGGGAAAAGCCGCAGCGTTCAAAGCATGGGGAAAAGCGAAGAAACGCGGAGCCACGGAAGAGCAACTCAAGACAGCCGCCGCAGCCTATGGCGCATACGTCAGCCGCCTTGGCCGCGCAGAGGAGCACATCAAGCACGCCTCCTCATGGCTCAACCAAGACGACTGGCTCGACGAACCCGACTCATACCGCACCAAACCCGCCGCCGGCAGCTTCGCCCGCCGCGCCGCCGGCTACCGAGGCAACGCCCTCAACCCAAACACCCCGCCGGCTACCCAGATACCCACCGCCAACTACTACGCCCTCACCTAGGAGCACCCCATGACACTCGACGAATTCCGACAATTCTGGCTGCTGCTCATCGCAACCGATACCCGCATCGAATCCCTCGACCCCATGCAGGAAGCCGCCGCCGGCATCTTCGTCGGAGAAATCCCCGCAGAACGCAGCACCGACCTCATCAAAGAGCTCTACGCCACCCGCCTCTACGGGGCACCGCAAATCCCCGACATCGCCAAAGCCTGGGAACGCCTCAAGGAAAAGGATGCCGCGCTCGCCCACAAGAAGCGCACCCTCACCCGCCTCATGGCACTCATCAACGAAGAAAAGGAAGACGTCTACAGCGAGACTGACTGGGTCAACATTACCGCCCTCATCAACCGCTACAACCGAATTTTGGAATCCCTCGACCCACACCACCGAGGAACCGCCCAGCCCCTACCCCCATACCCCCGCCCGCAGCTGAAGGCACTCACCAACGCCAACGCCGCAAACGTCCACGCAATCGCAAACACCATCGGAAAGGACCTCACCCATGTCTAACGAACTGACCATCGTCGGCAACGTCGGCGAAACCATCGAACTGCACAACCTGCCCGGCGGCGGCACCGTCTGCAACTTCTCCGTCGCAGACAACCGCGTCCGCAAACTCGAAGACGGCTCCTACAAGACCATCAACACCACCTGGCGCCGCGTCGCCGTCTACAAGAACGCCGAAACCATCGCCGAAGCCCTCACCAAGGGAGCACGAGTCATCATCCGAGGAATCGAAGAAATGCGAACCTACACCCGCACCGACGGCACCCCCGGCAACCAGCTCCGCTTCATCGCCACCGTCGTCGGCATCGTACCCACCAACCCCAAACCCATCGGCTCCACCGGCCGCCCGGCACCGCGCCCCGCAGTACCCACCCAGTACCCGCCCCACGGATACCAGGCACAGCCCACCAACGGATACCAGCAGCACCCCGCACCCCAGGCACCGGCTGCACAGCCCGCCCCGCGCTCGCCGCAGGGATACCCGCAGGCACCGGCATACCCCACCCCGTACACCACCGACCAGCCCCCGTTCTAAACACCCAGCACTTTAGGAGTCACAATGACCACCAACAGCCAGCCCACCAGCTACAACGACCTCAAGCGCCTCGCAGGAGAAGCCCTCGCCCAGGCCGTCACCGAAGCCAAAAACAGCCCCACCCTCAACCAGCGGCTCACCACCCTCGAAACCGCCTACGACACCTCAACCGAAGCAGTCGCCAACCGCCTCAAGGAACACACCGAAGAACTCAAGACGCATACCGAAACGCTCAAAGAAGCAAACCGCCGAGCCAACTGGCAAGACCAACGCATCGCCGACCTCAGCGACAAGCTCCGCAACACCCAGATCTGGCTCACCCTCTCATTCGCCCTAATCATCATCCTCACCGTCATCAGCAGCTTCTTACACTAAGGACAACCCAATGACCGAAAACCCAGCAGAGCCGCTCATCTTCTTCATCGAAGGAACCCCAATCCCTCAGGGGTCCAAGACAGCAATCAGACACGGCACCCGCGCTCGCCTCATCGAAGCCAACAAGAGACTCAAACCCTGGCGCGCCACCCTACAAACCGCGCTCGCTAACCAAGCAGCAGGCCGCCGCGTCGAAGGCCCCTTCACCATCCACCTCATCTTCCTGTTCACCCCACCTCAACGTCCCCGATACCGAAACGCCAACGGCGAAGGCATCCACGCCGTCAAACCCGACG
>ERZ773233.2260-NODE-2260-length-10783-cov-4.568139_pt1 | contig 10783 bp, 10 predicted proteins | sample MGYA00580991_ERZ773233 | MGnify/ENA primary metagenome ERZ773233 (study PRJEB29015, sample SAMEA2738178) | human oral metagenome | biome: human oral; feature: human-associated habitat; material: saliva | place: China | collected 2161 ...
GAAAAATTTGGAGAAATATGCTAGAAATTTTTAGCTGTTTTACTCTATATGTAAATTATTATTTGACTTATTATCAGATGCCAAAAAATACTTTATGAAGTAATTTTGTTGTGAGGAAAAGTACATTGGGAAAAAATAATACGGAACCTGCTATTACAGATTCATTTATGACGAAAATTTTAGAGGAGTCTAAAGAGGGAAAGATTCCTCTATTTTGAGATATTCCATTTTCTTACTATAAAGGAAAAAGATATACGATCAATACTGAGGGAATTATAAAAGATCTTAATGGACATAAAATGAAATATCTTTTTTATCCTAATAAACTTTGACCAAGAGTTAGAATTAAAAGAGATAGAAAAATGATTAATTCGGATGTGATCCAGAGTGAATATTATGAGATAAATGTTATCAAACTTATCAGGAAAAATTTTAGTCATTATATTCAAGGATATAAGGAATCGTCTTCTGATCCAAAAAAATTTATCCTTATTCCTAAGGATGGGGATTGGACAAACTTGGCAATTCAGAATTTACAATTTATTTCTAAAAAATGTTATCAAGAGAAGGGATCAAATAAAGAAAAAATTAAAACAATACTTAGTATTGATCCACAAATTTCTGCTAGAAAGATTAATCATAAGACTGATATCTCTTTGTCATATATTTCTAAAGTGAAAGGAGAAATGAGAGATATAGGACAACTTGATTCTGCAAGAGAACTACAAAATATCAGAAAACAAACAGGACTTAAAATTACTCAGGAAAATTTTCCACTTTATCAAGTACTTCTTTCTTCTCAAGGAAAACTTTCAAATATGGAAGTAGCTGAACATTTGCGATGAAAGGATTTTACTCAGTTGAAAACAAATGAAGAAAAAAGGATTCTAACTGATAAGGTTGTTCGTGCAAGGAAAAAATTAACAGACAAAGGAATTATTCTGAGATTTAACCATAATTTTGAGGAAAAGAAAGAAGAGGCGATTAAGATGCTTTGTGATAAAGAGAATTCTTGACTTACTAATTTTGAAATAGCAATAAAACTTTGACTTAATAAAGGTCAAATAGATAATTTAGCCAGAAAATTGAAGAAAAAATAGTTTGGAATATTTTTATATTCTCTTTTGAAAGATTTATTTGAATATATTATAATTTAATTCTTTCAAGAAGAGAATGAAATTTTAAAAGAAGAGTCGGAAACTATTATTAATTTTATATTAGATAATTTCTTCTGCCTTTTTTAGATTAGTTGTTGTAGGATACCATCCTAACCATTTCACAGCTCGAAAGATGATAAATCCAATTAATGTAATTATCCGTACTAATAGTCTAATTACTCCATAAAAGAGTAAATATATTCAAAAAATAACTCAAATCTGGAAAACGGGATTTTGATAGACTGTTTCTAACTGTCAGATGATAGCTTCACATACCTTGGTATTGATCGTTTTTTGAGTTTCTACAAATCCTTCTCGAATGTTGACTTTAAAGGTTCATCGAACCGATGTCATAAGAGAAGATTCATCTTCTATATTTTGTTCAAAATCGTGTTCTTCTGGGGTTTCTCTAATCAGACCAAAAGGATCGGTTGAAGTTTGAATAATTTTTTGGTTTCGAGTAGAGATTTGATCACAAGTAAAGGGAAATTTGCTGTTCATTCCCAGGACAACAAAGCCAAAAATAATTGTCGTAATTAAGGTGAAAATATATCATCAGCTCATAAAATATTCGAATCGATGTATCTTTCTGACATTAGAGAAATAATTTCTTAGAAAAAAAATCAGAAATCAAATCGCAAATAAAGAAGTCCAAAGAGCGAGAACGAGTTGTCGAACAGGATTGGGTATAAGTATCCAAATAAGGAGACCTGTTCCGATTAAAGGAATCCAAATTTTATTTCTTTTAACTCCTCTCAGATCAATGGCAAGAAAATTTAGTAAAATAAAAAGAATACAAAAAAGACTTACGGCAAGTAAGAGTTTCTTTCCCCAAAAAAGACTCCAAATAAAAAGTAGAAAGGTTAAAGTAGACAATGAAAGAAAAATTCTGAATCTTTTTTGTTGAATGGTCATTTATAGAAAGAAATATCAAAATAAATATTCTTGGAAAATCAGGATAATGACAACAGCTAAAATCATCGCTGGAACGAGAGGTAGGGAATTATTTGCCATGCGGTGTTTGAGAAAATGAGCTTTTTTACCGTAGCTTTTATTTTGAATTAAAAATCGAAGAAGTCCGATAATTCAAGTAAATAGCAAGAAGAAAGCAGCAGCAAGGATTTTGTCTATAAAGAGCATTTCAGTCGGTAATCCACAAAAAAGGAGTGTTCAAAGATAAGGTGCAAGAATAACATCTCATGATCCTAAACCTTCTTCATTTTCTTGATATTTTACCTGTACCCAAAACTTAGCAATCCAGTATAATATCCAAAAAAAGATTACAAAGGTTAGTCCTCACCAAAGGGCATATCGAGGGAAAATTCCGTATCCCATCGCAAAAAACAGAATTCAATTTGCAATAATTAAGAGTGGAATATGTACTTCAAACCATAAAACATCATATACTACTAAGAGCCAAAGTATTCGTCCTGTTATTGTCCAAAAGAGTACAGTTCCAAGTCATGCATCTGCAAAAAATCGTCGAATACTTCAAAAAATTATAGCGGATCCAAATTCTAAAATAGGATAAAGCCAAGAAATTTTCTTTTTGCAATAGCGACATTTCCCTCATTGGAAAAGAAAACTGAGAAGAGGTACTAAGTCTCGTGCTTGAAGTCTTGTTTTACAATAGGGACATTCTGATCTTCCCCAGAGGATAGAACTTGCTTGTTTGAGTGTTGTGCTTTCTCCTCGTCTAAAGAGGATTACAGATCCAAAAGAACCAAAAAGTAATCCTAAAAGGATAGCTATAATTAATCAAAATGTCATTTTGTTTTGATGAATAAAGATACTCCACTATAGTGTTTTAGTAAACTTTTGCAATGGATTCCTTTTTTTGCAAAGAATTTAATTAGTAATATTTCCTTTATTTCTTTTTGTAAAAATTGATAATTTAGCTGATGATTTTTGATCTATAAAAACTTTTCAAAAAAATAAAATTCCTTTTCTTTTTTAGAAGCAAAAAACAATGATGAGAACTGGGAAATCTTTCCTTGAAAAAAAACAGATCATTAAAAATAGCTTGAGCATTGGTCTCTTTTTACTTTCTAAAAGTCAAGAGGAATGATGAAATTCAAACTGGTAGAAAAGGCAAATCCACTTAAGAGAGATGATCCTAAAAAGTGGTATGCGAGTCCTGTGTATGGAGATAAGGTAACTCAAAAACAGCTTGCAAGACAATTTGCAGACCTTTCTTCACTCTCAGCTGGAGATGTTGCAAATGTGATCCAGAACCTCGTGGAAGAGTTCCCAAAGATTTTGACGAGAGGAGGGATTCTCCAGCTTGGAGATTTTGGAAGCTTTCGTGTAACCTTCTCTAGTAAAGGAGCAGAAGAAAAGGGGACGTTTAGCACAGAAACGATCGTTCCAAAGATTAGCTTCTTGCCGGGAGTAGAACTCAAAAGACAGCTTGAAGCGATGAAGTTTCAGCAGGAATAATTGTCTGTAGGGTAAGGGGTATATTTCTCACTGTAGGGAAAGAAAAATCTGACTGGTGAGAAAAAATTTTCTGTCCGTAGAGAAATAAAAATCTCTACGGTCAGATTTTATTGTGTGAGTAAAGAGGTAGCTACCTCAGCTCAGATATTTTATACAAGTAGTTTTATCTTTTAAAATCAGTAATGAGAGGGGGAAAAGATCCTATAGGTTTCTTTTTAACATGAGTTTTTTTCATTACTATTGTAGTGATTTTTTGGAGGTCAATTATTATTGTAATAGTAATGGAGATTGTCTCATTTTTTAAAGAAAACTTAATGCCTTATAAAAATAGGGTGATTAATAAAATATTGAATATATGATCTTTTTTCCAAGATTTAGTTGTGAATATAAAAATATGGTTTATTGTCCTACGAAAAAAAATAGGAAGTTGGTGGAAAAAGTAAAGATTTTATTCTCTGTTTTGTAGCAGATCGTATTTTTAGAATCTTTTTATTTATGTTCAAGTTGATTGATAATCTTTTTTTTAATTTATTTTAAGTAGTGTAATGTTTCTTTGGTGGATTATTTGAATTTCACGATTAATAAGTATGGTCATTGATATTCTTCGTCTTACTCATAAAATTCCCTTAAAGTATGATAAACTCTCTTTTAATATAATGTGTTTCTTTTTCTTTTTGGGGGCAAGTATGATAATGATTACTGTCATGTTATTTTTAAAATAGTTTTTAAGATTGATATTGTTTATAGTAAATTTTACATATGTTTTTTATTTTTTTAAAGGATTACTCATATGAAACTTTTCTTTTTTGATACTGAAACTACAGGAATAAATCCAAGTAAGGACAGAATTATCCAATTTGGTGCGATTTATGGAGAATATGATCCTCAAACAGAACAGTTTAACGAGCTAGAAAGAATTAATCAGTATATCAATATTGAAGGAGAGATACCATACTGAGCTAGTCAAGTGCATGGTATTTATAAAAGAGATTTAGAAGGATATGGGTATATAGACGAGTATATAGATGAATTTTTGTTTTATATGGGAAAATCTGACTATGTGATAGGTCATAATGTAGAGTTTGATAGGAATATGATTATTGCAGAAGCAAAAAGACTTAGGCATAACTTTAATTTTGATGAGGTCAGATGGGTAGATACGATGAAGCCGACTACCGAATTTGTAAATGGAAAAGGTGGAAGACGACCTAAACTTATTAAGTTGCATGAGAAGCTGTTTGGTATCGGATTTGATGGGGCTCATGATGCAATGGCTGATATTATAGCTACGAAAGATTGTTTTTTGGAATTGAAAAAGTATGGTTTTTTTAAGGAGATTTTTGAAAATGCTTTAGCATGAAAAAATCCTAAACCAGCGAGAAGATTTGCTCCAAAAATATATAAAGTCGTTGAAAAAGAAATGGATAAAGAGGAGTTAGAACTCATGGCATTTTATGTTGATCAGCTTTGAAATTTTCAATCATGTTACTATGAAATATTAAATTCGCTTTCTCTTGGGGATCTGTACTTCCCATGTGATGGTATAGAAAAACACTCTTTGGATCATATGTTGTTATGTAGTCAGAAAAATGCTTTTACTGTAAAAGAGGCTTTAAAACAAGGTACTCTTACTATGGATGATTCTCTTAAAAAACAGTTTTTTAGTTTAGAAGAGGTTTGTCATAGAGTTTGTCAGCTTGAGAATGAGATTAAAGGTATTGAGGATTACTTGAAACCAAGATGGGTTTATGTAAATTCTCAATGAATTCCAGATGAATTTTATGTTCAAACCGTATATGATCAAATAGATAGGTTTGATAACTGATATGCTAAAGTAAGAATATGAGATAGATGGGGTATTATCAATGATGATTGAGTAGCTCTCTCTAAAATAGATTACGATGATATCCATAATTTTCAAAATTGATATGCTATGGTAAGTCTGTGAAATAAGCGATGATTTATAAATGAGCAATGAGAAGAACTATGTGAAATTAAATATGATGAGGTTGGGGAGTTTAAGGGATGATATGCTTCTGTTAGGCTTGGGGAAAAACATTGAGAAATTGATGAAAAAGGAAAAGAGTTTTGGAAGAATAGCGATGAGAAATCTAATCGGACTTGGAAAAAATTATGAAAGAGGAGTTAGTAGAAAGATTAATGTTTAGTGTCAGGGATATTATTTTTTGTTCCTAATAAGTTTTTACATCTTATTTTATGGTAATGTGCGTTTTGATAGATAATATTATAGGTAACTTGTTTTCTGCTTTATTTGCGAGTTTTGTCTTTTATCTTATTGTAGAAAAATATCCTAGATATAAAAGAATGAAAAGAGTTATCACTCATCTTCAGTGGATTTTAAGTAAAATAATTAGAATAGGAAATCATATGCTTTCTTTTTCTAAGATTAGTGATGGAGATAGTTTGGAAGTATATAAGAAAAGATGTAAACACTTTGATTTTACTATTCAGTGAGGAGTAGATATTAAATGAAATCCTGTATCTTTTAGAAAATTTATAGAAAAAGATATAAAGGAAATTCAAGTTTATCTAGAGAAAATTTTGGCATATGCGTATTATTTAGATGATGATCTCTTACTAGAGATTAATAAATTGGCAGAATCGAGATGTTTTGAATATATTTATATGATATTAGATTGTAAGATTGAACAATCAGATTTTTTTGCTGAGATGATTTATGAATATAAAGAAATCAACAAGTGATTAAAAGAAGAATACAATAGAATTGAAAATAAAAAAGATGATAGTTTTTTAGGGGTATGTATTGGAGATTTGTATAGATGGTTGAAATAACTCTCTTTGAAAGAAGAAAAAGTTATTCTTAATTAACTACTCGGATGGAGAATGAGTGCTTTATTAGATACTGATGTTAAAATGAACGAACAAAGAGAGTTAGAGCTTTGAATAAAGGTAAAAGAGCACGATGTCCTTAATAAGTATTATGTTGTGCTTTCTGAAGATTCAGATATTGAATTGTTTGATATCTTGAAAAGTGTTAGATTGGAGTTGGCAAAGAGTGTTAAGCAACCTCCCTATACTATACAATAAAACTTTGAGATTATTGGTTGCTTGTAGACCTACGACAAAAGATCAAATTGTAACGATACCAGGTATTAAAAAAAGTAAATGTGAAAGTTTTTGAGAAGATTTTTTGAAACAGATTAGGTGTTATTGATATACTGAAAGTGATTTTAGGAATCCGATAAATTGGATTAATCCACTATGGCTTGAAAAGCAAAAAGAATGAGGTAAAACAACTTTTTATATCAGAGATGAACAAAAATGAAAAGAATTGAAAATCCAGAGTTTGGATATTGTATCTAAGATTGATATATCGGATAGTTCTTATGTTTCAGAAGTGGATGGTATGTTTTTAGTGGATAAGTTAGGATTCTCCGAAGATGAATTAAAATGGAAACAAATAGAAAAAAAGATTTTTGGTATGAAGAATAGGGGAGTTAAAAACGAGGATATTAACGCTTGGTTAGATGGTTATTGTAAATCTGAAAAAATAAAAGAATATCAAAGGTATCAAGAAGCTTTATCAGTGCTTCAGAAGAGGGTTGGTACCCTTAAAGTATATATTGATACACAGTCTGATGAAGATTAATGTGTTGTGTATTTTTTATATAGGAGATGGTCTCTGGAATAGGAGATAGCTGTTATTCTGATTTTATATTGTTTATCTATCACTATGCAAAAAGATCTGAATAAATTCCTTTGAGTGCTTCTAGGGGGAGCAATAGGAGACGCTCTTTGAGCTCCTGTTGAATTCCTCTCCAGAGGAGAATTCCCTTGGGTAGATGAATATCTTTCCAACCCAGAACACGATCACTATGAATGAGAGCGGACGGATGATACTGCTATGACGCTCCTTTTGGCTGAGAGTTTGATAAGAAAGAAAAGGTTTGATATTGAAGATCAGCTTACTAATTATCTTAAACGATGGCTGAGTGGCTACATGGGATTGAGAGACTATCCTCAAGGGATGGGCAGTCAAACCCTTAAAATGCTTCAAGCCTATCTCAAATATCGTCAAGCTAAAGCAAAAGGAAAAAAGCATCATAAACCTTGGGAAGTAGATCTCAGTGGTTGTGACTTGGATGGGAATGGTTCTTTGATGAGGATTGGAGCAATCCCTCTCTTTTATTTTGATAATGCAGAAGAGGCAATTTTTTATGCAGGAGAATCAAGCAAGGCTACACATAATTCTGATCTCTGTATCGTTGCTTGTCAGTATTATACTGGACTTATTTGGTCGCTTTTGCACTGAAAGGATAAAAAAGAAATCTTAAAACCAGACTATTCTCCCATAGAAGGCTATCGGACAAAACATCAAGTTCCAAAAGCATTACAATCAATCCTCTGAGGTTCTTATAAAGAGAAAAGTGCAGAAGAGCTTGAAACTTTTGGTTATGTAGGCAATAGTCTTGAGATTGCTCTTTGGTGATTTTATCATGGTGAGGATTTCAAAAGTGGTATGGAAATGGTCGTCAATCTTGGTGGGGATAGTGATACTCATGCCTGTATTTATGGCTTTTTGGCTGGAGCTTATTATGGCTATGAAAGTTTCCCTCAAGCACGAAAGGAAGGACTAGTCGATAAAGACAGAATCATAAAAATAGCGAGAAATCTTTTTAAGCTTGTGAAATAAGAGGGATAATAAGTCCATTACTGATCATTCCTTTTGGATCAATTCCTTCCAGTAAAGTAGACAAAAAGACACTTGCATAGCTTCCTGTTGGAAGAAAAAATTTTAAAATAAGGTCTCTGTCTTCTCGTTTCCATTCTAAATCTCTTGCTTTTGTTCGGAGGGGTCTCCTAAATCCATAAAGTTTATAGGTTTTTGAGATCTGGTTTCCAAATTTTTCGAATCAACTTGTCATAATTTGTCGATCATCATATTTTCTTGCTTCAGTTCATTTTTGGCAAAGGAGTTGTTCTGTTCCTAAAACAGCGCCTGTTGGGAATCGGTATTCTGGTTTAAAATCGCTCGTTCGAAGAACTTCTTTTGCTTCTAAAAAACTGTTATTTTCTGATTGTTCTTTTAGTTTCCAATAGTCAAAATGCTGAAGTTTGTTATCAAAATAGTTCGCAACTGAAGTTCAAAAGGCGTTTCGTCCATTAACCATAATATCACCTTCCAAAAGAAAGGCTTGTTCATTCCATCTTTTCATTACAAGTTCGTTAAATCGCATACTTCAAAAAGCTTGTAATTTGAACTTTACTTCATAGTTAAGTTTTCATTCTATAAAACCTTTTTCGAAAAGTTTGCTTGCTTTTTTAAAGTTCTTATTTCCTCTACCAAATCTTTGGATTCAAAAAGCATTAGGGAATGGGGCTGTTTTATATTGTTTAAGTTTTGTTTCTAAAGTTGTTTTTAGTTCGTTCGGGAGTTTTTCTTTTGCTCTAAGTCTGATTTCAAACTGGTTTCCCTTGTTTTTTCCAATAGCAAGTGGTTCATCGTGCCGTCAGCTTTTTAGGATTTTTATTTTTTCTTTTAAAAATGTAGAAAAAATCTGTTCTCCTCAACAGATTTTTAGATTTTTTTTAGAAATACTGATTCGCTGTTTTGTAATTCCTTCTTTATCTTTTAGTCCTGCAATACCAAGTTGTTCTCTTTTGAGTTTCATGTTTTTACAGATCCATAGCACGATTTCCATCGTATTCAGTTTTTCTTTTTCAAAAAAAATGTAGAAAAAATCTCAATTTCCGCTTAGCTCAAATGGTAAAATTTCACTGACAATAAAATCAGATGATTGATTTTTAAAAGAAAAATACATTCAGATTTATTTTAGTTTATTCAATATAAATGGTTTAGTTTATTAAAGTAGAGTGTTTCTCGTTTTTTTTCTCTAAAACGATAATGACTAAGTGAACATGGAGGTGTTAAAAATTGACTTTCTTTTCCTTCTTGTTTAAGTAATAATGCAATTAAGAAACTATTTACTATTGGATTTCCTACGATGAGAACAGTCGCTTCACGAGGATAAGTTTTTATTAGATCATTAAGAAAAAGTTGACAGCGATCACGAAGATCTTCTATGCTTTCATTTAATATGTTAGAATGCTCTACGCTATCACTTTTGATAAAAAGACGGCTTAAAATTTTTGCTTGTTCAGGATTATTTTCGCTACTTTTTTCAAAGGTTTCTCTGGTAAGTTTAGAACAGATTTCTGCTCATTTTTCTCTAATTCTCGGATCTACAATGATTTTGAAGGTGTCGTATTCTAAGCATTCAAAGATAAGGTCTGTTGTTGTTCTTCTGAATCCAATATCACTACAAAAAATGAAATCAATTTTTTCTTTTTTAAGAATTTGAGCTAATCTTATAGAATCTCTGATTCCTTTTTCTGAAAGTCTATCGTTGCAGTGTCCTAATGTAGAGCAATGAGTATTAATATGTTCACCATTACAGGTAATAAGAAGTTCCATAGTTTTGTTTTAGAAGTTAAAGAATTTATGGTTTATATGTTGAGGTGTTTTGTAAGTGAGAGTAAGATAATATAGCTATTAAATAGATTCAAGTTTACTTATTATTACTATCAACCCTAGAATTCGGATTCCAGCAATAAGATAGAGTTTTCGGACAAAGCTTGATTTGATGGTTTTATGTTTAAAGGCATCTATTGCAAAGATTGCTCCAAGCCAACCTCAGGCTAGGCTCAATATTAAAAGTGTTTTTTCGCTAATTCTCCATTTTCATTTCCTTGCTTTCCATTTATCTATTCCTCGGACTATAAAGGTAATACTATTAATTAGTATCCGTATTCCTAGTATTTTAACCATTTATTTCTAAAAAATAAATATATTTTCATATGTAAGATTTTTACTATAAAAGTCAAAGAAAAAATTACTTCTATATATTAAGGTTTATTTTTTATTAAAAAATAGCGAGAAACCTGGCTTCTTACCATTTGAAAATTTAAAAAGAAAATAAAAATCTGTTTTTTGATTTTTTGATTAAATTTTTTAGTTAAGCTTCAGAAATTAAAAAACGAAATGACCCAAAAAGGAGAAAAACGATAAAGATTACCTTATAAAAAAAAATCTTTAAAATCTCTTGCATTTAGAAGGTAGATGTGTAATATAATGCTCGCAACCAAAAACGAAGAGGTTGCTGAAGTGATCCTTAACAATAGCATAATATATTACACTATTTCTT
>ERZ773233.2261-NODE-2261-length-10782-cov-2.454554_pt1 | contig 10782 bp, 10 predicted proteins | sample MGYA00580991_ERZ773233 | MGnify/ENA primary metagenome ERZ773233 (study PRJEB29015, sample SAMEA2738178) | human oral metagenome | biome: human oral; feature: human-associated habitat; material: saliva | place: China | collected 2161 ...
ACACTAAAGAGGCCTATATCCAGATTTTTTACATGTTCCCACACCCATTCCGTCCAGACCGAATCGGTTCATAGACACTATATCTCCCATTACAAGGCTGTCCTCATTTCTCCAATACTCTCTGGTGTTTTTTCCAATAAGCCTTGCCTTTATCTCACCCAAAAAAGGATCCATCATTATTCTGTCATAATCTCTTTTTTCAGCTATTGCTTTTGCCCTTTCCACAGGTGTCATCTTATCATTAGGATGAATCTTAAGTTCCATATATTTTCTCCTATCATCAATCAAATCTCAAAGCCTTTGCAAATATTTTTTCATACTCTTCAAGCTTTGAAAGCTCAAAATACTCAGTCTCCACAGATATTTCAGTCATATACTCTATGGCATTTTTATCAAGAAGAGCCATATACGCTCCGGTCAAAGAGGTATTTCCAAGGTATTCCACCTTTCCCTCAAATTCACTTGGCATAAGGCCCACCCCAAAGAAAGAGTCCATACTTATATACTTACCAAACTGCCCGGCTATACATACCCTTGTTATATCACCGGTTTTAATGCCGGCTTTTTTTATAAGCGCTCTTATACCTGAGAGTATAGCTCCCTTGGCAAGCTGTACCTGCCTTATATCCTTTGCTGTAAAATACAGATTATCATTTATTTTTATAAATGGCTTACCGGAATCGCCTGCTTTAATAAAGCTCTGATTACTATCAAGACATTTTTTATCTATAGCTCCCATTTTGTTTATAGAACCTGCCTTTAAAAGCTCTCTTACCATAGAAAGTACACCGCTGCCGCATATTCCTGTCGGCTCTGTATTTCCAATAGTAGTATAAGAAATGCCGGCTTCATCAATGTGAAAATCATCTATAGCTCCGATTCCGGCTCTTATGCCGCATGAAATATTCATACCTTCAAGCGCAGGCCCTATAGCACATGAGGTGGCCAGAAGCTTTTTATCTGTTTTTAGAAGCATTTCGCCATTTGTTCCAATATCTATAAAAAGTATATTTTTATCTTTATCATCACAAATACCGCTTGCATATACTCCGGATACTATATCAGAACCCAAAAATCCTGATATATGCGGTAATGTTATAAGTGTAGCATCAAGGTAAATACCTATATCTTTTGCACATACTCTTTTTACTTCTGTAAATCTCGGCAAAAACGGAAATTTACCAAGACTCTCCACACTCTCTCCAAGTAATATATGACACATTGTAGTATTTGCTGAAACTACAAGTTCCGCTATATCCTCTCTCCTTATCTTGCTCTCATCAAGTATTTTATTTATAAGTGTATTCAATGTATCAACAATACATTTTTGTAAAGCCAAAAGTCCTCCGGGATTTTCCAATGTAAATGCAATTCTACTCATCACATCAAAGCCGAATTTGACCTGTGAGTTCACATCAGCAACTTTTGAAATAATCTTAGAATTCTTTAGATCTGTAAGCTCCATAGCCACTGTGGTCGTTCCTATATCTATGGCTATACCGTACTTATCTCTTATATTTGTATGATTGATTTTAGGTATAAAACTATCGGTAAGCACTATATTTTCAGGCTTTTCATCAACCTCAAGTTCTTTTACTATAAGCTCTTTATCAACTTCATCTACAGAATGCATACAGGCAAGTCTATACCCGGCTTTTACATTTTCTTCACCCAAGAGCTTTCTTTCACTCTCCAAAGCATCTGTATCTCTTAGTTTTACCCTGCATTTTCCACATACACCCAGACCATTACATGCAGCTTCTATATGAATATTTTTTTCTCTTAAAAATTCCAATACATTCATATTTTAATCCAATCTAATAGCTTTGATCTTATCGATCTCGCCACAAAAATGTATACATCTAAAGGCCGTTATACTTTCTTTATGATTCGACAATAAAGCCTCAACCAAAGAGTTGTAACTGCTATTAAGCTTTACCTCTTTAAACCTGGTATTTTCATCTGATTTTAATAAATTACTCAGTTTTGGGCATAAATGAAGTATACAAGCGTTTTTCTCGCATAAATGCTTTATTTTATATATAAGATCAAGCAAAATAGTATCAATATATACTTTCGCACCCTTTTTACCCAAAAATTCAATGCTTGACAGCGGATCCGCCAGACTTATTATTTTATATCCGTCTGATATGGCTGTATCTACTCTTTCAAGCAGTTTTTCTTCTATATCCTTGATTTTCTCATTCATAACTGCCCTTGCTTCATCCGATAATCTGTCATATTTTATCAGGTACTTATATATAGCGTTTAGCTCATTTTCATTATCAAAAATCTGCAATATACCGTCAAGCTCATATACATTTTCCTCATATAATTTATTATACACATCATCCATTCGGCATTTTTCATTATCAAAACAGAAGCGTAAATCTCTCATTTACTTAAGCCAATCCGCAAAGTCTTTTTGCTACACTTACCGCTTCTATAGCATTATCCGAGTATGCATCGGCACCTATTTGCATCGCAAAATTGTGGGTGATTGGACCTCCACCTACCATAATCTTTACATTTTCACGATATCCGCTTTCTACAAGACCCTCTATAACCCTTTGCATTCCATACATTGTTGTAGACATCAAAGAAGACATACATACAAGCCCCGCCTCATGTTCCATAGCTGCCTTTACAAAATCTTCCACTGCAACATCCCTGCCAAGATCTATCATCTCAAAGCCTGCAGTTTCAAGCATTATCTTCACCAGATTTTTACCAATATCATGAGTATCCCCGTCTATTACACCTATTATAGCCTTTATCTTCTTATCGGTATTTCCTTCTATCTCACCTTTGAGTACATCTATACCTGCATACATCGCATCGGCACAAAGTAATAATTCCGCTATATAATATTCTTCTTCATCATAAAGCTTGCCGGCTTCCTCCATTCCCACAGTCAATCCGTCAAGTATACCCTCTTTTGCCGGATAACCTGCCTCAAGATACTCCTTTGCAATATCAACAATCGCTTCATCTTCCATATCTCTTACATAATCAGCCATAAGCCTCAATAATTCTTCTTTGCTTCTCATATATTTCCCTTAACAATTCATTTCTTATAATGATAACTTCTCATGCTATTACTTAGCAAGCAAATTCAGTCTGTTTTTATATACTCATACGAATCAACCGATATGTACTATACTAATACAAAAATTAAAATGCTATTATATGTCTTTTAAATAGACAGACCTTTTTTATCGTTTTTTTGAATATATATAGATGTTTATATATAAATTTGATATAATTCCTAAGCATTTAACTTCAAAAGAAAGGGTATGAATTTACAAAAACTATGAAAAAAATCTTATCATTCAGTCTTGCCGGCATGATGCTTGCAAGCACACTTTTAGCAGGATGTTCTACAACTGCAAAAACAGAGAGCACAGAGGCAAACAAGGAAGTAGCGGAGTCTACAACTGCAGGTACATCATCAGAGAATACTGTGATCAAGTTATTGGTTCCGGGTTATGACGGCGGATATTTAAAGAAAGAACTTGATAACGGTATAGCAGGATTTGAGAAAGCAAATGAGGGTGTAGAAGTAGAAATAGTATCCGTAGGTTGGGATGAGCTCAACTCAAAGATAGTTTCACTTTATCAGGCAGGCGATGCACCTGATATCATGCTTACAGGTTCAAGAACATTAAAGCAGCTTGCAACTCTCGGCATAGCTGAAGATCTTAGTGCATATATTACAGATGAGTTTAAGGCAAACAGAGTGGAGTCTGTTTTGGCAACAGGAAGCGTTGACGGAAAGCAGTACGGTATTCCTATGGCATTCTCATCAAGAGCTTTATATTATAGAAGCGATCTGATAGAAACACCTCCAACAAACTGGGATGAACTCTTAGAGGCTGCTAAAGAAGTTCACAGCTCTAATCCTGATGTGTACGGATTTGCAATTCCTACAGATATCACAAGCGGAACTGATGAGCTTTTAAACTTTATATATCAAAACGGTGGTGCTTTGGTAGATGATAAGGGTGAGATCACATTTGATACTGAGGCAAATGTGGGTACTTTAGAATATCTCAAAAAGTTCAATGATGAAAAGCTTGTTCCGGATGTCGTAAGCACTGCAAGAGGCGACCAGGCTACATTATTTGCAAATGGTGATCTTGCAATGTTCGTATCAGGTCCATGGGAGAAGGAAACACTTGATAAGGCCGCTGATACAGCACCTTACAAGGTAGCAGTACTTCCTGAAGGTAAGCAAAAGGCAGAGACTTTGGTAACAGACTCATATGTTATTTCAAGTATCAGCAAGAACAAAGATCTCGCATGGAAATTTGTAGAATTTATGGGACAGCCTGAATATCAACGACCTGTATCAGAGGCTTTCGGTTGGTTCCCTATATTAAAAGAAGAGTTTGAGGATGAAAGATTCAAGACTGAGTTTATGCAGGCATTTGCTACAAGCATAGAATATGGTATCAGCGAGCCGCAGGTAGAGGATTGGGACAGCTTCAACAAGGCATTCCTTACTGCTGTACAAAAAGCTCTTACAGGTGAGATGGGAGCAAAAGAGGCATTAGATGAGGCACAGTCTGAAGTCGCAAAATAAAGTCTCTTCAAATAGAGCCGATTTTCAAAAAAGATTTCAACCTTATATATTGCTGCTTCCTCTTTTTATAGTAGTGGCATTATTATTTGGATACCCGATATATCGCATTATATCGGGGTCTTTTTTTAAGATTGCAATCATCAACGGTGAAATGAACTTTGTCGGTCTTGAAAATTTCAAGAAAGTTTTCAGTGCGAAATTCTTTCTTCCAACACTCTCACTCACTTTCAGATATGCTGTAGTTACTGTTTTTCTTAAATTGTCTTTGGGATTTATCATGGCATTATTTATGAACAGTGATATGTACTTTTCAAAGTTTCTAAAGTTTATGTCACTCCTGCCATGGGCAATGCAACAGGTGGCTGTAGCTGTTATATGGAAGTGGATACTGGATGGAAATTACGGCTATCTGAATTTCTATCTTCAAAAACTTGGATTGATACATGAAAATATAAGCTTTCTTTCAAATCCGGGTATGGCATTTTTTGCCGCTTCATTTGTGGATACCTGGCTTGGACTTCCAATGGTCTCCATGATATTTATGGCCGGGCTTTCAAATATTAATTCTTCACTTTATGAGAGTGCAAAAATAGACGGTGCAGGTGTTATAAGCAGATTCTTTCATATCACCTGTCCATGTATAAAGAGAGTATTTCTGGTTACATTAACTTTGGTAGGTATATGGACATTCAATTCCTTTAATGTTATCTTTGTTCTTACCGGTGGTGGACCTATGAGAAGTACTGAAACTCTAATGCTGAAAATATATGAGCAGGCTTTCTCAAAATTTAATCTGGGAGCTGCATATGCACTCTCCTCTGTAGTAGTTATAATACTATTTATCTTTACAATGCTTTATTATAAGCTGGAAGTGGAGGAGGATTGATATGATTTTAAAAAGAAAAATATTTAAAACTATAAGAACGTTTTTTTACTCCGTGTTTGTTTTTATATTTATCAGTCCTATATTTATTATGTTAAATACCTCTTTGAAAAAATATGAGGATATAACAAAATGGCCACCTACATGGTTTAAGGCTCCACTTGAATGGGTGAATTATAAGACAGTTTTAATAGGTGAAAAAAGTATTCTTCCTGCACTTTTAACAAGCTTCTATGTTTCCGTAGCTTCATCAATCATTTGTCTTTTGATTGGAATTTTAGCTGCATATGCTGTGGCAAGGTATAAATTTAAACTTAGAAAAACCGTGCTTTTGATTATCATTCTGACTCAGATGTTTTCAGAGGTAATACTTGCCTCACCGATATATATTGTATTTAAAAACCTTGGACTGCTTGATACCAAACTTGCACTTATTATTGCAAATGTAGCTGTATGCCTGCCTATGAGTCTCTGGCTTTTGTACTCATATATAAAGGATATACCTGTAACTCTTGAGGAAGCCGCATGGATGGACGGTGCTACAAGGCTTGAAGGCGTAAGATATATTCTTGCCCCTTTGATACTTCCCGGACTGCTTACAACAGGGCTTTTTGCCTTTATCAGAGCCTATGGTGATTTGCTTTTTGCAAGAACATTTATATTGTCACCGGAAAACAGAACTGTAGCCATGGCACTTACAGATTATCAGTCACTTTATAAGACAACCTGGGAAACTCAGATGGCTGCAAGTGTTATCACCATGATTCCGACACTTATAATATTTATTTTTATTCAAAAATTTCTTATAAAAGGGCTGCTTGGTGACAGCATCAAGGGTTAAAAAAGAGTAAAACCTTAATATTGGGTTTTACTCTTTTTATATTATTTATATTGATAAATTTTCTCACCGTTTTTTTCTGCAAGAATATCAAAATTAAAGTCTGAGAGATCGGCTTTTAGTACCGCTCTTTCCTCTTTATTCTTCCATTCCATAAAAAGCTTACTTCCGCTACATTCCATACTAAAATCACTCTCATTTGAAAATACTGTAAATGTATTACGGAATCTAAGCATTTCAAGCTGCTTTAAAACGATATCCCTTTGCAATCCGGTCTCCATATCTTTAGTAGTCAGGTTTGTACGGTTAATTTCCTTATGTCCTCCGGCTCCTGCTCTCTTTACCGCTTCGTGATCATTCTTTCCTGCAAAAAGATCTAAATACCACACTTGTGGCTTTCCGGGCATAAAGATTTGAATAGCTCTTGCAAGAAGCATTCTCTTATCTTCTTCACCCAATGCACTGTAGTAAGTTGCATTTACCTGATAATATACATTCTTTTGACCATGCAAATCCTTTACATATCCACCTCGCTTTACCACAGTATTTATAACAGACTGAATTCTTTCCTCACTGATAAGTCCCTTTAAATCAAGTAGAGGTATTCCGTCATGACAGCCAAGCATATTTACTACCTGTATATTCTTTTCCACAAGCTCATCAGCCCATTTTTTTAAGACTTCACCTGATTGCTGTTCAAAGGCGTCTATAATAAGTCCCGGAAGGAAGAAATCATAAGTCATATATCCCTTATTTGCAATCTTCTCATAGATTTTTTCCTCATAGCTTGCGTGAATCTCAGGCAACAGTCTTACATTGTATTTATCAGCCAATTCTCTCACCTTTGTAAGTACATCCCCGGTAGCAGGCTCATTTAAGAAATTCTTCTCGCCTACCTCTTTCGGAGCATAGGCAAAAGCATCCAGTCTGACTATCTTAGCACCGTAATCTGCCAATGTCTTTAAAGTATTATCATAAAACTCCCAAACAAGAGGAGATTTGATATTCAGATCCATCTGTCCGAGATATTTTCTCTCAGACTCAAGTCTTTCACAAAGTTCTTCCTTTTGTTTATCGCTAAGTTTATCTGTATAGATATTTGTCTCTTTTAAAATCTCTGCAGGTGATCTGCCTTCTGTAAGTCCTGTATTTAACAGCTTTGCAAGTCCGTCTGCAATACTGTACTGTACTCCTGTAATATTTCTGATATCTATAGCATCTAAAGCCGGATATCTTACTTCCTGATAAAATGTATTCCAGTACGGCACTTCCTTTCCGTCAGGAAATCTAACCATCAGTATGGGCAGACCCGGTTTTCTAAAGAACATATCCTTTATAAGCTCAGGTTTTGGCTGTATATAGCCTTCCTCTGTCATTTCTCCACATCCGGCCCAAAATTTATTCCAATCAATGAAAAAATCTCTGTACTTTGACTTCTCACCGTTTTTTATAATGTCCTGAAACTGTTTGGAAAGCACAGAGGCATGATTTAGTATAAAATCAAGCTTTAAATCAACTCCAAGTTCATCAAGCTTTTCCAAATCCTCTCTTTTGGCAAGCATTTCATTTAAAGAGTAGTCAATAACCGAAAATCCTCTGTCAAGATCTGTATGAAAAAGACTTGGAAGTATGTAAAATGATGAAAACACATCCTTCAATTCTTTTTTACTAAGGAAATTTGCAATATCCCCAAGGTTTCCACCAAGACTGTCAGGGTAGGCATTTAGCATAGGTCCGTTATTATTTCTGTTCACACTGTCCACCTACATTCCTATATACTTACAATATTCTTCATAGTTTAGCCTGTCACCGCTAGGGGTTATAATTATCTTTGCCTTATGCGCCTGATTTATAAGCGATTCCTGTTCTATATCCAGTACCATGGTTGTAAACGGACTGTCGATTCCACAGTCACGATTCCTTAAAAGTCTGTATTTCAAAGTTTCTGCCGGAGTATTGTGTATTAGTATCGGAATATCGACTCCATTGAAGCAATCACTGTTTCCATGTGTCCATTCAATCAAAAGAACTCCGATATCCTTGAAATTCACATCATCATACCATATCTGTGTATTGCTTCTTCCCATTCTCTTTAACCAGATTTTTTCCGCTCCTGATTTAAATTGGTCAACAACATCCTCAACTTCATTAAATGCAAGCTCATTGCCCGTACCGAGATACTCCTTAAGTGCATTACGTCCACCGTTTATATATGACTTGTACCATGGATATTTTTTTATATTTTCAGGGTCTGCATCATTACCCTCTTCTTGCAGTTTATGAACTGTTTGAAAACGTTCTTTATTGTACTCTCCGTCCTTTACCAGACCTTTTAATCCACCTTCCCTAAAAATATGTAAGCGCTCTGCATCATTGTACTCAGGGATTCTTCGTGGATAATTGTCTCCACCCAAAATATAGCTTCCTATTCCTATATCATTTAAATAATACGAAAGCACTGCGGCTATTCCTGATTTTCCAACACCTGAACAACCTGATACGGATACAACAACCTTTCCGTTACCGTTTTTACTCTTAACTTTTTCAATCTCCTCAAGCAACTCTGGGAAAATTCTGCCTGCTCTGTCAATATGATACTCTGTAATAGTAACCTTACTTCCCGGCACATCAGCCTGCTCAATCTCCTCAGGCAGTACCGGCGGCTTCCAATTTTTAAATTCTTGCATAAGCATTCACCTCATATAATAAGTTGTGCCTATTTACAGGATTTTCATCAATATATCCAAAAAACAAGCACTCCATATAAAAATTGTTTCATATGGAGTGTAACATAATATTGATAGATTTTCTATGTATTTATTTTTACCTGTCTGTATACTTTTTAAATTCTGCAACGCTCATATCAGCTCTCTTTGCCGCATCCGAAATGCTTAAAATTCCATCCTTTACCAGGGAAATAAGGACATTTACAGTTCCTTCTTTAATTCCTTCTTTGATACCCTCTTTAATGCCTTCTTCTCTTCCTTTTGCTATTCCCCTTGCTTCTACTCTGTCAAGTACCTCACACATAGTTACATGCTCCTTTCCCTTCACTTCGTTTATAGTCTCTTCAAATCTGTAATCATTCGTCATCGCAGACATCAGCATTAAAAGTTCATCCACATGTTCAATTACTGTATCACCGGCGACATAGTTTTTATTTACACGCATCTGATACAGATAGTCCGCCAGTATACGAAAATCACTCTCAAACATATCTATCTTTTCTCTGTCAAGATATGCTATTTCAAATAGATTCATTTTGAAATCATTCACATATGGTTTGATCATTTCATCTATCTCTAAAAGTTCAAACAAACTCTTTGGATGATTCCATCTACTATTATACCCGAAATATAATACTAATGTAATCACAGGATAAATTACTTCTTTGCTATTCTCTTTTTTAGCCTGCTTGACATACTCCGCTCCATCATATCCAAAGACCCTCAGCGGCATTCTCTTTTCCGGCTTTGTCTGATTTTCCAATCCGAACATTGATAATTTTATCTTACTGTTATGCCAATATTTTGCTATATCCCTATACTGTGTCCTTATCCTGCCATCCAGCCTTAAAATACTTCCCGTCAGTACATCTGTCAGGCTGCCTTCCGTCACCACACTCTCTCCATTAAATAATAACACATTTATAATATCTGCGAATACATCATTATACCTTTCAAGTGTCTTTTGTGTGATATCTTTTTCTTTGTTGCCCTTCATACGACCTCCGTTAATGCTACTGATTTGATTTAATAGAAATTGTTTTAAGAAATAATATTTGTAAATGAAAATAGAAATAAAATAAGTTCCGTTCACTTGGCTTTATTTTATGATGAATATAAATATATTTCAATAACAATATTCTTAAATCGTCCTCTTATCGGGGTTAATTTCTGTAAACGGACGGTTTCTCATCACCCATCACTTTGTTGTATTTGTTAAGAACGGGTAATGAGAGTCTTTCCATCTTTACCACCATATCCATAATGGAGCGGTCTATATATATCGGTACTCCGTTATTATTCCAATCATTCAGTTTTTTATGAATTCTATTCCTTTGCTAAGCTGCGGTATCTTACAAAGCAGAGACCTACGGTTGTCTTTTACCGTATGTAGCACATACCCTGCCTGTTTATATATGGCATCGGACTTTTTGGTGTAGTCAGGATGCATGGCATGAAGTCCTCATATTATAACGGTATCTGCATAAAGCTGACAGTCGCAATTCTTTCCAACAGACTTCTTGCCGCCGGTCTTGTATTCTCATCATTTGACTTGCCTATAAACAGTCTGTCATAAAGCTGATATTCCGATAAAACTTTTGTAATCTCCGTCATATATACACCTGCATAGCTTGTCTGATTCATAAGCTTCAGCAAGTATCCTACATGATCCATATGTGCATGGGATATAAAGATATTGTTGATCTGTGTCATTGATTGTATAAAAGGTGTCCTTATAAGAAACTGAAAA
>ERZ773233.2264-NODE-2264-length-10765-cov-14.578151_pt1 | contig 10765 bp, 10 predicted proteins | sample MGYA00580991_ERZ773233 | MGnify/ENA primary metagenome ERZ773233 (study PRJEB29015, sample SAMEA2738178) | human oral metagenome | biome: human oral; feature: human-associated habitat; material: saliva | place: China | collected 2161 ...
TTTTGGGATTTGGTATTTTTTTGATGTGAAAAAATATGGACAACCACTTCCAAATAAAATTATTGCAAAATTTAGCATTAAACCAAAAGGAAGAAAAATATATTTATTATTACGATTTTTTGCAATAATAATATTGTGTATGATTTTGGCAAACGGGACATTTTCTATCAATATTACCAAAAAAATTCCAGAAAACAATACAATCATGATTGTATTTGATATTTCGCGCTCAATGCTTGCAGAAGATATCTCTCCAAATCGAATGGCAGTAGCGAAAAATGCGATTAAATCATTTATTGCTGAGCGAAAAGATGACAAATTGGCGCTCATCATTTTTTCGGGAAAAGCATTTCTGGTTGTTGCACCCTCAACGGACAAGGCGGGAATTGAGGCTTTTGTCGAAAATATCACACCTGAATATATTCTTCAAGAAAAGCCGTGACTTTCGGGGACAAATATTGGGGATGCTCTCTTGCTCGCAAAAATAGAACTCGATAAAATCACTGGCAAAAAAAATATTATCCTCATGACTGATGGAAGTGCCAATGTTGGCTCAGACCCCGAGAAAGTAGCCAGCGAAATTGCAAAATCTCAAATCCCGATTTATACGATTGGAATCGGGAAAAAAGATAACAATCCGCTTACATACACCGACCTCAATGGGCAGAAAAATTTTTTCTATGATGCGAATGGAGAAAAAATCATTTGAGATCTTGATGATGCATTATTGCAAAAAATAGCAATAATGACGGGAGGAAAATATTATAGTGCAGAGAATATTTCTGAGCTACAAAACGCCTTTAATGAAACTAATGCAAATATTAGCAATAATGAAATAGAAGAAATAAAATTGCAAAAATTTTCATTAACGCCAATTTTGTTATTTTTATTCTTTGGAATACTCTGGATAGAGAGCATTCAGCGAAGAAAATTTTTTCAAAAATATCAACTTCTCGGAAGTGCAAAAAAATAAATCCATTGCTGGATTTATTTTTATTTTTTCCTGTGAATCGCGTTTTGTTCACGAAGAATATCATATACATTGATATAATCATCAATTTCTGGTAAATTCATATCGCGTACATCAGCACCGAGTGTGAAAATTTCGATATTTCCATTTCCACAAATTTTTCCAAGAATTCATTGATTTTTATTGATAAAATTCATTTTTTCATACAAAATCGTTTCGCGAGTTTTATAAAAAATTCCAGAAAATTTTATCACACGTTGCGATTCGAGTCGATACCTCTCGTAATACACAGATACAAGCCATAAAATGAGAATAATCAAAACAAATACAGCAATCGTCGTTGTTATGTAAATTCCTTCTGGTGCTCTACTCAGAATGAAAAAATTCAATATCGCAATAATAATAATCGGCAGAATTCCAATGATAATCGAACTTTTGAGACTACGACGCGAATCATGTAAAACACTCGAGTCAATCGTTTCGTAACGAGAAATTTTTTCATCGGCGATATCGAGCATTTCAAAGGCATTTTCCACATAATTTACGGCAATATATGGTGAGAAAATCGACCACTGTTGCTGTTCTTGATTACTGTTTTGCTGTTGCTGTTGGAAAGCAGGCGGATTCACAGCCACTTTGAACAAAATTTTCCCGACATTGGTAGCAATATTTTTGGTGGCGGAAAGTCCTTTAATATCATCAAAAAGCGCAAATACACGACTTCGGAAAATAACACCAGAAAAACTTTTGATATACTCTTCTGTATACGCATTATGATAAAATCGCGGTGAATACGCCAATTTTTCCCAAGCGAATACAATTCACAAAAAAATGAAGGGAATGAGTGCGAGAAGCACAAGAATTTTTAATGATTGCGATGCGAGTGCCATAACACTTGCAAACACAAACATCGAAATAACAGCAATACTTATAAGGACAACAACACTCAAGTTCGCTTTGATAAATTCGACGAAAGAAAATTTGATTCCAATCGTTTTTTCTGCGTTTTCATCCGGATAAATTCAGATTTTTTCCAACAAATTTTTTTCAAGATTTTCATCGTACGAAATGTTTTTGAACATAATTCGTTGCGACGAACCAATTGAGGCAAAAACTACAGTCGCGGTGCCACAAATCCAATCCAGCGGGTTTCGTAAGATATCGATTCGTGTGATTTTATCGACTGTAAAAGTCAAATGACGATTTGAAAGGAAAGAAAAGCGCGACTCAATCGTAGAAACATCAACCTTATAATGCGTATACAAAGCCACAACAAGGGCGATAAGATTTCCAAAAATAATCGGAAAAATCGCAAACAACATAACCAATCCCTGTGGCCCCGTAAAAAATAACACTATAAGCGAAATAATCGTAACGAAAATAATCGCCACCATCGCTCCAAAAAATGTGCGTTTCAGGTTCATTTTAAAATTCGCTGTAAAATGTTCATTGTAACGAATTTCACGATCCACAATATTTTTGTATCCAATCGACGCATTTTCAGAATTTTGATTTGCATCGTCGGTAGTGATTTCGGATTTTTTCTCGCCGAGCGAAATAGAATTTTTCAAATATTTGATATTGGCCAGCATTTTTTCACCATCTATCATATTACTAAAAATCACCTGATTTCCGCTTCCTTCTGAGGAAATAATAATATCGTGCAAGCCAAAAATTTTGGAAATCAAGCCCTGACGATTATCTGTATCCGCAACTTTTTCCATCGGCAAAACCGAGTAATTTTTGGTCAAAAATCCTTCTTCGTAGGTAATCGCGTCAGTAAAAACCAGATACACGCGCTTGCGAAGGTCCAAATATCGAAGGGTCATAAGAATGATTACCGCCAAAACAGTCAGTCCAACCCAAAAAATATTTTTAGTCAAAAATTCTGCAAGATCTAATTTTCTTAAATTTTCGAGCGATCCCATCTGAACAAGCATATAAAAAACGAATACCAGAATGGCAAAAATATAACTCATCAATTCAAAAACTACCGCCAAAACATGCGGACGAGCTTCTTGCACGAGTGAATCTTTCTGCAAATGGAAGCCATTATCACGCATATAATCCTGGATTTTTTCGTAGTTTTCGAGCGGAGAGTCCAGATTTGTGAGAACTACTTTTCCCATTCCACCAGTCGAAATATGAAGCGAACCCGTTTTGAAAAACATTTGTTCCCAAAAACCAAGTCGCGCGGTCAATTCTGTAATTTTATCAAAATCAATATCCGTCGAAGAATCTGAAAAAGGCGTTCCAGAGCGGATAGTGAGCTTGGATACTCCGAGTTCATATTCGGTTTTTCGATACATAACAGATATCCACCAGGCACACAACCCAAAGAGAACAACATCAGCCACGAGAACATACAAATAATTTTGAGGTGCCATTTTGGCCCAGGAAAAAGCCATAATCACAACCACAGAAAATATTGCAAGAATCACAAAAGTACCAAACAACGAGAAAAAATAAAAACTTTTTTTCTGCGGTTTGAGAATATTTTGCGAATGTCATTTTTCCATAAGCAAAAAGTAAAAAAATAAACATCAATAATATAACGATTGAAAGGGAATTTGCAAGAATTTTTTGATTTTTACGCAATTTGTTTATAATGAAAAAAATTTGTAAAATATGAAGGAAATCAAAAAAATTTCATTACCGATTGGAAAAATCGAGGAACCAACGCCACGAAATCCCGCGAAAAAATGGATTTTTTCGAGCATTATAACAATTATTTTTCTCGTTATCATGGGATTTCTCGCGTATCATAGCCTGAATACTATTATACTCAATTATGTGGATGTTGAAACGGAGAAAAAAATTTTTGGTCAAGTTTTGGATAGCAAAAATTCTCATCGTCTCGCGGTGGAAAATTTTGCAACTATCAAAAATCATCCGACTGGACAAAAACTCATTACCGATCTGGATCGTGTGATGGTGTCGGATGATGAGATAGAAAACGCTTATGCATCGCTCGGAGGGCATATTACTATTACGAAAAAATTACTTCAAAACGCCAAAACCGAAGAAGAAATTTTATTTATCCTTGGGCACGAACGCGCGCATATTTATAATCGCGATGTGATTTCTGGTCTTGCAAAAAGCATTCCTATCACGCTCGTCACTGAAATTCTCGGTTGGAACAAAAATCTTCTCAATCCTGAACAACTTATTTTGAGTAAAATTTCTCGTGAAGCCGAAGAAAAAGCCGATATCGGTGGGAAAAAATTATTGCTTGATTTGGGACTCAATCCCGCATGCGCGGACAGATTTTTCAAAAATCACGCATCAAATTTTGAAAAATATACAGAGTTTATCGCGTCGCATCCAGACACGAATATACGCCTTGAAAATCTTCTCAAAGAGAATCCAAATCCTGAAAAGCCATGCATAGAATTTCATTACGAAGATTTTTTGGAAGAAATTTCCACAAAATAAAATCACCCCAAACTGGCGGTGATTTTTGTTTAGCAATACACATCAACAAAGAATAGTATTACCAACACAACCAAGATAGCTTCTTTTGAGCAACTTGTCACCAATGAAAATATCATATTCATTGGGGTGCAAATTAATTTTCACGATCCCTTCATGATTCGTCAGGGCCGTCATGCTCTCTTGATGATATGTCGATTCAATCGTCACCGTAGTATGAGCCACGGGCCGACCGTTCGCATCCAGCACTCGAATAGTGATCATAAAAATCTCCTCCCAAAACGAACCAAAAAGTGCGTCCATATTGTAGTAGAAAATATTTTTTTATCAAATTTTTTTACAATAAAAAAATCACCGCCTAAGCGGTGATGCATGTAGGACAATCATACTCACATCATGACACATGGAGCACGGTTGTCGCATAAGTGAGGTACATAACCCCAAAATCCTTATTCGTGACACGAACTCGGAAATTACCAGGTCGCATATTGAACTCCACATCACCATTTTCATTAGTGGTTTTTGTGGAATTCCCAGCAAAACCCGTGGATTCTATTCGAACTGTCCTGCCCTTAAGAGGCTTATTGAATCGATCCAGCACTTTGATATAAAGCATTACATTCTCCTTACAAAAGTTGAAAAAGTGCGTGATTATTTTAACATAAATACTTTGTTTGTCAATTAATTATCAGAAAAAATTTGCTTTTTCTCAAAAATCCATATACTGACGCTACAATTTCTTTTTAAAAATATTTCTTTTGAAATATTTGGCGTATTTTTACGATATTTATAGGAAAAAGAAAAATTCTCGCTTTTTGCGATTTTGAGGCATTTTGCCATTTTTTGAGAGATTGTTTTTTATTTTTTGAATATATTTTATGGAATTTTCAAATTTCGCCTTGCGTCGAGAGATTATTTCGGCGCTTTCAAAAATGGGCTACAAAGAAGCTACAAGTGTGCAAACACAAGTAATTCCGCTCGCGCTCAACGGAAAAAATCTTGTCGTGCAATCCGCGACTGGATCAGGAAAAACGGGAGCTTTCGTAATCCCAGCACTCAACACTATTGAAGGACGAAATCGTAAACCACAAGTTTTGATTCTCGAGCCAACTCGCGAACTCGCGATGCAGACGCGCGAAGAAGTTTTTAAAATTTCTGCCGATATGCGCATGGGTTCACTCGCGGTTTTTGGTGGCTTCCCGATTCGTCGTCAAATCGAAGATCTGAAAAAAGGTCCTCAAATCGTCATTGCCACGCCAGGTCGTCTCATGGATCTCATGGAGCGTGAAGCGATTGATCTCAGCAATGTGGAAACACTCATCATCGATGAGGTGGATCAGATGATGGATATGGGTTTTTCTCGCGCGGTGATTGAAATCTGGAAACAACTCGGAAGCCTCAAGCAAACCATGACATTTTCTGCGACCTATACCAAGCAAATTATGGCGATGCTTGATGAAAATATCGTGGGTGGCTACGAATCATTGATTCTTTCACAAACCCCGACGGTTGATACTATCAATCATGTTTTTATGCGAGTTGGTGCGCGCGACAAATATACGATGCTGAAAAATATTTTGGAAAAATATCCAAATGATAAAGTAATGATTTTTACAGCACGGAAACACGAAACGGAAGAATTAGAACGATATTTATATCGTGACGGATTTGATGCAGCATACATTCACGGAGATATGTTTCAGCGAGACCGCGTGCGTGCACTTCGCGCCTTCAAAGAAGGAAAAACTCGAATTTTCATCGGAACGGATGTGGCGAGTCGTGGACTCAATCTCAACAATATTGACCTTGTAATCAACTATCATGTTCCGAACGATCCTGAAGCCTACATTCATCGAATCGGGCGAACAGGGCGTGCTGGTGCTGATGGGAAAGCGATCATGTTCGTTTCGACGGAAGAAAATCGTGATCTCATGCGAATCGAACGAATGCACAAAATCGAAATCACTGAAATCAATCTTGCTGGCGAAGTAGTGCCTCGTCCGCCAAAATCTGAAAACAAAAATAGTGGCAAAAAGCGTCGTTATGGTTATCGTGGTAAATCTCACGGCCGTTCTGGTGACAAAAATTTCCGTCGCGACAAAAATGGAAAACCATTCCGCAGCAACCGAAAAGTTGATCAGAAAAAATAAAATCCCAATTTTGGGATTTTTTGTGTGGAAAATTTTTAAAAATCAAAAAAGAAAAAATCTGAAATAAAATTTTGAAAAATGAGAAAATTTCGCGAGAAAAATTTTTGAAAAATTTGAAAAAATCTCTACAATGAAGCCATTAAAAATTTTGAAAATATGAGTTTTGTTCATCTGCATACACACACGCATTATACCTTTCAGCAAGCGCTCGGTAAGCCAAAAGGACTCGCCAAACGCGCGAAAGAATTGGGACAAACAGCGATTGCCATTACGGACGCTGGAAACCTCTATGGCGCGTTCGAATTTTATGTTGCGTGTAAAGAAGAGGGAATTAAGCCGATTGTTGGTGTGGAATTTTTGATTTCCAAAAAATGACGAACCAATCGTGATAAAGACAACGAAATTTTTGAAATTGTACTGCTCGCCAAGAATGAACAAGGTTACCGAAACCTAATCCAGCTCGTGACAATTTCTCAGATTGAAGGATTTTGGAATGGAAAACCGCGAATTGATTTTGAAATTTTGGAGCAATATGCCAATAATCTTGTGGCGCTTTCTGGCTCAATGTATGGCGAAATCGGCCAGGCGATTATCACGGGACGCGACGAAAATTATATTTTGGAACGCGTGCGATATTATCAGAAAATCTTTGGCGTAGAAAATTATTTTTTGGAAATCGAAGAACATCCGGATCGTCCGATGCAGCCGCGAATCAATGAGACAATTATCGCGATTGCCAAGCGAAATAATCTCGAAATTGTGGGAACGAATAATTGTTATTATCAGACAATTGACGACGCCGAGGTGCAAGATATGATGTCGGCGGTGGCGGCGGGTAGGGAACTGGATGATCCAGACCGAACGACGCTCATGGATGGGGATTATTCTGTGCGCCCAAGTCGCGAGATGGAGGAACTTTTTGTGTACGCACCAAAAGCATACGAAAATGCAGCAAAGATTGCCGAAATGATCGATTTGCACATTGAATATGGTGATTACAAAATTCCAATTTTTCCGCTTTCTGATGAGGAAGAAGTACAATTTGCTCAGTATCAAAATTTTGTCGACGAATACAATGCGATGCACGAAGACAAGCTCAAAAAATTCCAGGCGGAAGAATGGCTTTTGCGTGTACTTTGTATCAATGGCCTCAATTTTCGATACGATTTTGGACTTGATGATGAGAAAAAACGCGTTTTGCTCGGAAAATTAGAAACACCACCAATTACCAAGAAACTGACCGATATTTCCGTGGAAGAACTTCATGAAATCGCGGAAAGCTATTATAACGACGACAAGAAAAAATTGCTTGAAACCATGAATGAAAAGCAACTCGAAATCGTCGCACGCCTTGAATATGAGCTCACCGTGGTGAATATTATGGGATTTAATGGATATTTTTGTATCGTGTCGGATTTTATCCGTTATGGAAAAAATAATGGCGTGCCAGTAGGTCCAGGTCGTGGTTCAGCGGCTGGAGCACTCTTGGCATATTTGTCAGGAATTACCGATATTGACCCGCTTCGTTATGGATTACTTTTTGAGCGTTTTTTAAATCCATCTCGCGTATCAATGCCCGATATTGATGTGGATTTTTCTGACGAATGACGCGACCAAGTATTGACCTATGTTCGCGAAAAATACGGAAAAGATCGCGTAACGCAGGTGTGTACATTTGGAACACTCGCGGCTCGTGCTGCCGTGAAAGATGCTGGACGCGCACTGGGAATTCCATTTTCTGAAATGAATGATGTCGCGAAACTTATTCCATCTCGCCCAGGAATTAGCCTTCAGGAAGCCATTGAAGAATCACCAGAATTTAAAAAATATTATGAAGAGGAAAATGGTCGCTACCAAAAAACAATTCAGTCAGCACTTCGTCTTGAAGGAACAGTGCGCCAACTCGGCGTGCACGCATGTGCGGTAATCATCGCACCAGAACCAATGACACATTTTTGTCCATTGCAGCCACCTCCAAAAGATCCAACTACCACAGTAACACAATTTTCCGCAGGCCCACTCGAAGAATTGGGGCTTCTCAAAATGGATTTCCTTGGACTTCGAAACCTCACTATCCTGGATCGTGCCCTCAAAATCGTAAAAGATGTGCACGGCGTTGACATCAATTTGCTCAAAATTGATTATGAAGATCCCAAAGTTTTGGCGCTTTTTTGAGAAGGTGATATGACGGGAGTTTTTCAGTTTGAATCAACAGGAATGCGACGCTATCTCAAAGAATTGAAACCATCAAGTTTTGAAGATCTCATTGCGATGGTTTCGCTGTATCGACCAGGTCCGCTGCAATATATTCCAGAATTTATTGATCGAAAATTTGGACGAAAAGTCGTAGAATATCCACATCCATCACTGGAAGAAATTTTGAAGCCAACATACGGAATTGCGGTCTATCAGGAGCAAATTATGCAGCTCGTGCAGGCATTCGCAGGATTTTCGCTTGGTGAAGCCGATATTTTGCGTCGTGCCATTGGTAAGAAAAAATATGAGCTCCTTATGGAACAGCGTGTCAAATTTATTGATGCAGCGCGAGAACAAGGGCATCCCGAAGAATTGGCGATTTATATTTTTGATGAAATTATTGAGCCGTTTGCTGGGTATGGTTTTAATAAATCACATGCCGCGTGCTACTCGATGATTGCGTATCAAACGGCGTATATGAAGACATATTACCCGACCGAATCTATGGTAGCGCTGATGGTTTCTGATGAGGAAGATATCGACCGAATTCGTATGGAAATTTCTGAAGCGCACGCGAAAGGCGTGAAAGTTTTACCGCCAGATGTGAATGAGTCACGAAAGCACTTTACCTATATTGATAGTGAAACGATTCGTTTTGGACTTAAAGCGATTAAAGGGCTTGGTGATGGACCGATTGCTACGATTCGTCGAGCGCTCAAAGACAAAAAATTTGATTCTATCAAGGATTTTATCGAACGCACGGGTGGCGATGTAATTAATAAAAAATCACTCGAAGCGCTTATTTATTCTGGGGCGCTCGATGCCTTTGGTGAGCGAAAAAGCCTCCTTGCAAGCATTCCAAAAATAACGACTTATCTCAAAGAAATTGAAAAAAAAGATAAAACTTCTCAAATGTGACTTTTTGATTTGGACTATGCGCCAAAAGTAGAATTTGAGCTTGAAAAAGTCGAACCAATGACGTTTGAAGAACGAATGAAAGGGGAAAAAGCGATGATTGGATATCCAGTTTCTGGACATCCACTTGAGGGAATTGAGGATTTTATCAAAAGTAAATCAAAAAATTTGGGCGCAGTGGAGGCATGGTTCGAAAAGCTTCACAATGCCAACAATTCTGATGACGAAAATCCTGAAAATACAAACCCAGAAAATCCCCCAGTCGAAACAGAAAAAATGCCAGAAAAATCTGAGGAAAAAAATTCTGAAAAACCCAAAAAAGAAAAAAAAGAAGATGAGACAGCGACGCTTATTGGGTTTGTCTCGGAAGTACGCCACATTCCAACCAAAACGGGTGGGCAAATGATTATCGCGACGGCGGAAAGTGCTGGTTTTAATTTTACTATTGCGGTTTTCCCACGAGATTACGAGATCTACGCGAACAAAATTCTTGAAGATCATATCGTGGTTGTCAATGGAAAACTACGATTTGATGAGGAGCGCGGTGAAGTTTCACTTGCACCAATTACGCCATTTCATCGTTCGGGCGAAAAAATCACGTCCGATTCAGTGAAAACTTTTAGTATTTCTCAGTTTCAAGATTTTGCCAAAACAGCGGGCTTTTCGCCTGTGAACGAACAAAAAACTGAGCGATTTGATATTATTTTGCCACCATTTTGGGCGCGCGAAGATTCCGAAGAATTACGAAAATTCTTGGAAAGCGAGCAAAGTGGAAATATTGAAATTATCCTGAAGCGAAATAATGCCGAGAAATCAACCAAATTTTTCTTGCAATCCACCGAAAATCTCGAAAAATGGCTTGTCGGAAAAATATAAAAATCCCAATTGGGATTTTTTGATACTTTTTCATATAAAAATAACAAAAAATAAAAAGCCCGATTTGGGCCTTTTATTTTCTCAAAATGAATTATACATTTCCACCAAAGAATGTACGATAGATCATTCGACTAGTTTCAGTTCTTGGAATGAATTCTTTTGGGGCAAAGGTGTTTGAGTTGCGCCCTTTCATGATTCCATGAGATTTGAGAGTTTCAATGTATGG
>ERZ773233.2276-NODE-2276-length-10727-cov-2.699494_pt1 | contig 10727 bp, 2 predicted proteins | sample MGYA00580991_ERZ773233 | MGnify/ENA primary metagenome ERZ773233 (study PRJEB29015, sample SAMEA2738178) | human oral metagenome | biome: human oral; feature: human-associated habitat; material: saliva | place: China | collected 2161 ...
GGCTTCGTCGTTTCAGCCACGTCGGTATATTGCGTACCGGAGGTTTTCGTCAGCGTATAGTGGATTTGATCCACGTCGTGGAAGGACTCAGGCACTACCATAGTGATCTCACCGTCGTTCTTACACTGCATGTTGTTCTTACGAAGTGAGAAGTTGAACTTCACACCTTGAGAAGGGCTTGTCCAAGAACTGGCTGATTTACCGGCCATACAGCCGTCAACCATCGTGGCTGTGGCAGTGAAAGAAGTATTCGGCTTACGTACCTCAACTTTATAGGGAGCATCAGCCGGCACCTCTTGATTAAAGACTTCTTCATCATTGTTGTTCTTGACCACTAAGCGCATCTTCGTACCCGGTTCAGCCGGATTGACACGAGCTGTGAGGGTAGAAGTTCCTTTCAAGCTGAAAGGACTTGAGAGCAACTGAAGGTTCAGACTGGAGTTTTCTCCGGGATTCAAACCTTGCTGCTGATCGCTCGTTCCATTGTAGAAATAACGAACGGCATAACTGGCCACATCCAAACCTGTGAAGGTATGACTTTCGATGATCGAGGTCAAATTGGTTACCGAATCTACAGGATAGTAGTTCGTATTCCCATCGAGTGTCATGTATTTATACAGCACAATCTTCGTGGCCTTCTCGGGAAGCCCCGCGGCTTTCAGTCTGGAGTTGACCGTAATATAGCCCTTCTTGCCACAAGAGGCGTTTGCACTACCGAGGATGGTCTCAAAGCCGGGCATATTCTTACGATTGCTCAACGAAAGCGAATCGAGGCGAGTATACTTTCCACAAGGAGTCTCGTACTCGAGCTTGAAGGTGTGTGGCAATTTATCTACGACGAAGGCAAAATTATTTGTATTTGTCTCCATCGGTCTCGCTTCACCTTTGTTGAGTTCTTCTCCGGTGACCACATCCAACACACGCCATTTCACATACTCCAAGGGATAGCGAGTGTTGTAACGTGCCTTACCATCATTTTGGTAGGGTGAGGGAGACTTATCATTGGTCCAAAGGTAGAGCGTATAGTCGAGCGCCGGCTTCTCCTGAGGCACCGTCACATCAAACACGCCGGGTGTAATCTCACCGCAGGTCACAATGGGCGTAGACTTTACCGTATATTCACCGGCAGGAACACGGCTGAAAGTAACACTGCTGGTTCCTGATGAACCATACACGCGCACGAGTTTTCCGGTGCCTTTCTCTATCAACTCATGGCGCCATGCATTGATATTATTGAACTGATTGAAGTAGATGGCTATAGATCCTTCCGTTCCGCAACGTGCGGGGGCAATGTTGCGTCCCGTTTCCTTCACTTTGTCTTCTACCGTGAACTCTTCGGTATGCTTCTGCGTGGGAGCACATTGCGGCCACCATTCGACTTTATAGTCGCCCGGCTGCATGTTGGCGAAGATCGCCGTATTCACCCCCTCCTTCATCGCATACTCACCGACCAAAGCACCGGTAGCCTTGTTGGTTACCTTGTAAGTCATGAGCGGAGCCACTTGCCCTTTCATATCGAGGACACGCAAATCCACGTCGGTTCCCGTACCACCGCAACCTCGGAAGGTAAAGTTCGGGCTAAACTTGTAGCCGGAGTTACCATACATCGTGTAGTCCTGGTAGGGATAACCACAAGCTGACTTCACACGAAGTCTATAATAAGGCTCTGCAACCGGCGTTTCGATGTAACTTGCCGCGTTACCGGTCAACGCAGGCATTGCACCGGAATACTGGAAAACACCTTGCCGATCGTAGATTTCAAATGTTGCCCCATTGAGGAACGAAGAAAGCACAGGGGCATTCTCGACACCTCCGGTTCCCGTGTACTTCACGGGAATGCGCATCATCGGCTTTTCGCCGCAGAAATCGGTGCTAACCGCCGTGCCGTTAAAGTCAAACGAGAGATTCCCTTCGAGATAATTCTTCAGACCGATATTGAAGTCTGTTTTAATCTCCAATCCGGAGCTCTCATGACGTGCCGTAATCGTGTACTCTCCGGGGAAGAGGCCTTTGACTTCCACCGTTCTTTCACCGGCAGGTAGAGTCCATTCTTTCACCAACGCACCACCCTCACGATAGGTTACACGCATCTTCAGCGGGGCATAATAAAGGCCATTGTAGAGATTCCAAACATATCCACCGGAGGCCTCACACAATCTATTGGCAGGCGTAATTGAGCTATACGAAAAATAGCCGAGAGTACCTTCACTGATCTGGAAGTTGCTCGTCTTCGTGATGCCACCGTATTCGGCTTTCACCTGATAATTTCCCTTCGGGAGATTTTCGATAAGGGTGACTTCTTCGGTCACATTCGTCTTCACGATGGGCGTAAAGGCCACCCCATCTGTGCGCGTAATGGTCAGCTTGGCGGGGCAAGCCTCAGAGGTGTTTGCCAATTGGATATTGACCGCTCCTTCGTTTACGCCGGGCAGTGTACCGTGCTGGACGTTGGCATAAACATCACTCTCTTGATTGTAGATGTTGAAGTAGTTGGTCATCGAGCTGTTGCCCGTCTTTTCCGTCGCCTTTAAGACATAGTTACCGGCTTGAAGCCCCGTAAAAGTATGGGCAAAGTTCGGGTAGCCGGCCGTAAATGTCTGGATTGGTGTATCAGGCGTACTTTGATTGGCAATGGTGTACTCAATGTTCTGCACACCCGTCACTTTCGACACCTCGACTTTGACACCGCCGGGGCAAGTACCGCGGGCAGGAATCTGCGTGGTCACCAAATTAAAGGTACCCACCGTCACACTGGCAGACAGATTGAGGTGATCCGTATCCCAATTGGAGGGCGGATTGGCCGGTGTGCAAGCTGGCTTTGCCTCTACCTTAACAATATAATCGCCCTTGGGCAAATTAAAGAACGTCACGCCATCATAAGGACGCGTGGAACGCTGAGATTGAATGACCGTGTTCTGGTCATCGAATTTGTAGAGTTTAAAAGTCGCTTCCTCAAAACCCGTAGGACCGTTCAGCGACGCTTGTATACCGCCACTCGAACCGGCACCACTACCGGCGGGGGTACTACTCACCTCTAAACTTACGTCTTGAGACTTTTTATTGTATGTCTTATACCCCAAATACCACCAGTCTGAGCGAGTATTGGTACCACACTTTGTTGTGATGCGTACATAGACATACTTATCATTAAAGATATTAGCCGGCAAGTCGACCTTCACCGTAGCTCCGGGCGAAGGGGCATCGATTTCTTTATACCAAGGCCCACTTGAACTTGTACCAAACTGATACTTTACTTCATCGACACCTGCGATATTGTTACTATACCGAATGGTTAACGATCCCGGCAGATTACAATCTGCATTGGGATGCACCATAGTCTTGGTGAAATCGTTCCATTGGAAATTCGGGCAATTCTGCCCCACTGCAGGGAGACTACCCAAACAGAGCAACAATGTACAGAGGAGTCCGAAGATTTTGAATCTAAAGGAATTTGTTTTCTCCATCTTATTTAATTATTGATTGTATCTGTGTGATTAATAATTCTCTGTTGTTCAGCCACTTTCAGCCGGCAAAAAGTTCCTTTTTCACCAACCCATTTATCGACCGGTTTTCTGTCTCTACTTCATCAACAAACGTCACGTCCAAATTCTTTTTATCGCACGCGACCACTTTCGTATGACTACATTAGAACGACAAATATACTCGCTCGTGGTGAGAAGACCCTATTTTTGAGGTAAAAATGTCGATTACAAGCCAAAATGCACGAGATTTGACATGCGCAAATTACAAAACCTAAGTTTTCCGTGAAAACAACCCAAGTCTATACTTAGTGATTCTTCATCGCTTACCTTAAACGGAGATGTTCGACAAAAGCTTTACCCCTAACGCACTTTTCGGTAGGTATCGAAATTTGCTTTCGTTGATTTCACCCTTCATTTTTCCACTCGCCCAGTCTCTTGTTTAGCATTATCCAACTGTCACTCACTCTTAAGTGCCGGCAGTCCCAACGAAATAAAAGGAGACATCATTCATAGAATACCTCCTCCAAGAAAAACAAAAATAGTCACTATACCCCCTTACTCAGTCACTCACCGACAACCCGCGTTTCACCAAAAGCTCTTTGAGCACCTCCACCGTCACGCGGTCAGTGGTCGAAATGCGGCAAGGGGACAAATCATATTTGGCGAGCAAGCCATCTTTCAGTGCATCGCGGTGCTGCTGAATGCTATTTCCGCCGTGAAAGCCCCAACCATCTACCTCAATCGGCAGCAACGGTTGCTTCGTGATCGCATTGTAGATCAGGAAATCCACATGCGAGAAAGGACTCTCCACAAAAGCACGCTCTTCCGCGTCCAACAATGCCGGATCGGCAATCAGTTTCGAAAGCGGGTAGTGGCACACGACTGCGAGCGCGCTGCGCCCCATTTCGGACAACGCTTGTTGCAAAGCATCGTAGAGCAGCTGCTCTGAAAGGAAACCCGATGCTTTCGAATGAGTCACTTGATATTCCAACCGTTGTGCCGAATACTGCCGATACAACAAATCGAAGACGGAGTGCAACTTACTTTCGCGCACTTCGAAGTTGTTGTACTGAATGTAATTGATCAACTGCGACAAGTTCGATTCCTCCGGCAATTCATTCCCGGTGACAATGAGACAAAGCCGCGTCTTGGCGCGCGAAATCGCCACATTCAGCAAATTTGCGTCGTCCGAAAAGTCCGTCGGCGCATTGTCCACCATACTCATGATGATCGTGTCGCACTCTCTCCCTTGGTACTTGTGCACCGTACTCGCCAACTCCTGCCCCACAGCCCGGTTGATCGCCTCCGCCTGATCGCGATAAGGCGTGATGATGCCCAAACTCCCTTTGCCCATGTATTCGGGCAACACTTCTTGCATGAGTACATCGATCTCGCGCTGATTGAAATGTCCGCGCGCATGATTGCCTTCCACCGTGCGCACCACCTGCAGCACCTTGCTCTCCCCCTCATCGGTCGTCATCGCGAGCAGTGCGCCGTCATAAAATCGCTGATTGCAAAAACCGATGATCTTCGGATGGCAACGATAGTGCTCACGCAGCAACGTCGTGGGCGCCTCTCGGAAAACCTCGATGCACGATTGCAAAAAACTGCACTTCACCGCGTCGTAACAGTCCCCCACCGCATAATTCGCGCGCACCGCCCCATAGGCCAGCGCATCGGCTTGACTCACCACATTGGGCAACTGCTTGCTGTCGCCCACAATCACCGCATTCATGGCGCATGACAGCGCCAAAGCCCCGGTTTTGATGTCTATCTGCGAAGCCTCGTCCATGATCACATAGTCAAACACGTAATCCGAATGAATGTTTGTGTTCGACTTGTACGTACTACTCAGCACCACCGGATATTCCTTCAAAAACACTTCGGTATTCGCCTTGATGCCGCTCACGGTAAACTGCCGGCGAGCGCCACCGCCGAAACGCTCGGCCATCTTGTGTCGGAGCATTTGCCGCGACGAAGTGGTAAGTGCTTCGAGCGCCACCTCCAGTTCCAACGCCTGCAAGCGCTCTTCGCGCATCGCTAGTTCGCGCTCTATCTCCGCCTTACGCACACGATAGAAAGCCTTCTCCAAACCGGCGATCACTTCCGTAGCCTCACCTTTGAGCAACGAGAACAGGCGAAAGCCGAACGTCAAAGCCCATTTCATGCGCACCCACGTCCCCACCTTTCGTCCCTGCTCCACATGTTGGCGATAGGCCGTGAGCAACTTCATCAGTTGCGCCCCCGACAAGCCCGTCAGTCTCCCGTATTCCGACAAGGTCTCGCCACCCAGCAGGTCGTTGTATTGCTGTTCGCGCAGCAGCGCATCGTATTCCGCCTTGAGTTGCGCCCGCATCGTTTGGTCTTCAAAGCCTTGCGACACCGTTTGTAGCGCCCGTCGCGCCAACTCCCTTACCGGCTTCTCGTCTGCCAAAGCCCAATCGCTCATTTCCGGATAATGCGCACTTTGCGAACGCACGAAAGCCACCTTGTTTTCCGCATTTCCCAACTGCGCCACGACGAAGCCCAAACCTTCGCGATGGAGCTTCTCGGCCACATTGACCACGGCCGAATTATTGTTCGACACCACCAATACTGTTTTGTCCGCCAAGAGCAAATTCGCAATGATATTGAGAATCGTTTGTGTTTTCCCCGTGCCCGGAGGCCCTTGCACGATACTCACCTGATGGCACAAAGCCGCTTCCACCGCGGCCTGCTGACTCGCGTTGCACCCGAAGGGATAATAAACCACTTTGGGCAGCGCACGCACCGCCAATTTCCGCTTCGCGCCGAGATACTGCGCCAAAGGCACATTGTCTCGCTTCACATCCACACAAGCATAGCCCTTCGCCAAACTATTGTTCCCCTCCTCGTCGCATAGTCCCGTTTCATCGGCCAACTTTCGCAAATAGTCCCACACGCCACCGCCGATCTGGTCCACCGGCGTGCGCGTCACATACACCTGCCTGCCGTCGAGACACTCCACATAACCATTCGTGTGCGTCACGCGATAGAACTTCTCCTGCGGCGTGGAGAAACAAAGCAACTCGGCCACATCACCGATTCGCTTATTGTTGACATACATCCCCTTTTCCTCAAGGTCGATCACCTCAGGATCTGAAAGAAAGAGCAAGCGCGCTTTGTTGTATTGAAAAAATCGGGGCGAAGTCGCAAAACGCACCGTCCAACCTCCGCCATAGTTGGCCTTAATATAGGCCACCTGCTCGGTGATGAACATACTCCGCTCCCCTCGCCTTTCCAAATCCACGATCATGTATTGTCTTGCATCCATATTTTCTATTCGTTTGTAAAACAAAGTTTTATGCACCTACCCAAGTCTGTTCCGATTCGAAAACATCCCTTGTGCAGTCCGTCGAAGGCGCATCCCCCTTTCCTTTTGACACGCCTCTAAATCTCGAAGCAAAATGTAGAAAGAGGGGTATGCCCTGTTCGTGTATTCCACAAATGAATACTAAACAAACGTTTCGTACTCTTCGCAGAAATAGATGCTCCACAACTCGCTCACTGCTGTTTCCCGGCTTATGAGATAACGGCGAACCCTGTCAGCCTCGAAGCTACTATCGCTTGTTCTCGAAAAAAATGCTTCGTTCTCCACTCCCCATGCACTGGCTCTATGTATACGAGCGCCTCCGCCGTTTAGTTCATCCGACATTTGGAATGATGCGGCAATCATGTAACGCATATAACCTTAACTCAAAGTATCTTTCCTCCCTAAAACCATAAGCCACTCTCTTCATTACCTTTATCTTGTTGTTTATCCCCTCTACTTTTCCTGTCGATGTGGGACGGTCATACTATGCCAGAATACTGGTTATGTAAGCCATAATTGTGTCGGCTATTTTCATCAGCTGTGGCACTTTGCTCTCTCGCGCCTGTTTTACCCAATCGAGCATGACCTTTTCGGCTACTTGCTTATTGGGCTGTGTCCATCTCTCTCTGAGTTACTCTTTAAGATAATATGCCTGTGAGAGAGGGTTGTTCATGTCCAAAGCATTATCAAGCCTTGTTCGATACTCCTTGTCGAAGATGTCAGCTCCATTGCGTAGCAGCAGGTTACGCGTTCCCTTCAAGACCTTGCGCTTGTTGATGTCCTTTTTGCGTATATCGTCCAACTTCTCATTCATCAGTTGACCACATGGAGATGGTCGAAGACAGGCACCGCATTCGGGCAATTTTTGTGTACTGAAGAGATGAAAGCGGAAGAGAGGTCAGTGGCAATATACCTGATGTCAATCTTTTTTTGTCTCTTTTCCAAAATCGAGCCAAAGCATCGGCTGCCTTGTCCTGACCCACGTAGAGAATTCGACCGCTCTTGAGGTCAACCACATACATTGCAAAGCGACTAGTGTAAAACTGTGACTGCCGGTGGCAAAAGGTATCCATTCCTGGCAATCATAGCACAATCTGCACACTTACACTTGTAACGGCGGACCTTCATACGCAGAATTACTTTTTTACCGCCAATCGGAAGATCAACAAAGTCACGAATGCGAAAACCATACTTGACCAAATGGGGATGACCGCGCTTAGGACTGCATTTCGGTGCTCGTTCATTTTCAATATGAAAGATACATTGTATTACCTTTGTATTCCTCACGGAGGCACTCGTGGTGATACAATACCCAAGCATAATATGGAAAACAGCTCTTCATAATGGCACATTTGTTGGTGATAATTCAAATGTAAAATTAGTTCGGCAGTTTTCATCTGTTTAAACAACATCACTCCTAATCTCGGATGAACCAAATAATTCCGATGTTTGTGAATTCGTAAGCTCCATTGTTCTTGTTTGTTTCTTTCTATCACTACAATAATAAGAACTTTGGAGTTTACACACAAAGAGACTATTAATACCTGATAATAAAGAAAGTCCCTTGAATTTCGAAAAAGTCAAGGGATTATGGAAAATGGATAACTTTGGTTCGTTTGTACTATTTAGCTACTAAAGCGTTTTGCTGCCCGCAGAAGATGGCGCGCATTAGATATTATCTCTTGGGTTTCTTGAAGTGTACTGAGATAAAGTAGAGCTACGTTGAGATTACTTTCATCACGTTGTATGCGTTCTTGGAGAGAATGGCGTACTGCTGACACTTCGTTCTTTAACATGCTACCTTCGACTAGAACTTCATCACTATTGCTAAAATCATTTTGGTCAATAGAGGTTTGAATTGCAGTTAAGAACTTTGATGTACGCTCTACTATAGGTGCGTACTCTTGAACATAGTCATCAGGCAGTGGATTAAAGTTGTTGTCTACATGCTCTAGAATAGGCTCCAGCATACGCTTTAAGCCATAAAGGATTTGAGAGATACTATTTATGCCCAGATAGAACCAAGTATCCTTTTCTATCGCTTGCAAACGATCTATCTTGCGCATTCCTATGATTTCCTTGCGACGATAGCGTTTCCACATTTCTCGTTCATCCTTCAGTAAGGATTCTGAAGAACGAAGATAGCGAATATTATCATTCATCAGTCCTTGAGCTATTCCTTCAAAGATTTCACGAGATGATTTGATGAGGTGTACCTCCGTTAGCTGGCAATGCTGAAGGAGCAACGCCCATGTTTCGTGCTTGTCACGAGTACTCATCATCTGGCGGAATAATGTATCTACATTTTCTGCTTGCTCCTGTTTCTTCTTGAAGCGTCTATTGTTGGCAATCAAGGTAAAAATAATGATACCAATGACACCCACCATTGCAAAAAATCCACCTATGTTATTGAGTGTTGCTATAAGGAAAGCCATCATAAAGGCTCCACCAGCTGTGATAAACCAACCACCTATTACAGTCATAACCCCTGTGATGCGATAAACTGCAGTTTCACGTCCCCAAGCTCGGTCAGCAAGAGATGACCCCATTGCAATCATGAATGCTACGTAGGTAGTTGAAAGTGGTAGTTTGAAAGTTGTACCGATAATAATCAATAAACCAGCTAGCACAAGATTGACACTGGCACGAACTAAATCAAACGCAGCAGTTTCTTCTGGTGCATCATCTTTGCTAAAGCGTTGATTTACCCAGTTTGCAACTGAGGCTGGTACGTGCTTACTAACATATGCATTGAAATTTAGAACATTTCTTACTGTTCTTCTTGCAACCTTTGAGGAAGAAAATACTTCCTCATTCTCACTTTGGCTAGATAAATCAATGGTTCGTTGAACTACTTGCTGAGCTTTCTTAGACGTCCAAATAGCCACAGTCATGATAACACCTGCTCCAATGAGGAATAGTTGAACATAAGGCAAACTGGACTCACCAGCAAGGACACCCATTTTATGGGCTGTTGCTGCAACTCCCTCACCTGCCTGGCTAAAATCTAGATAGCTCTCTAGTCCTGCTAATGGAACACCTATAAAGTTTACTAAGTCATTCCCTGCAAAGGCCATTGCTAAAGAGAAAGTGCCAAGCAATACAATGATTCGGAAGATATTGATACCTAACCAATGTAGTATCTGTACAAGCACTATTGAAACTAAAAGTGCATAAAGAATTAGCATATCAGGATGCTCATGCACAAAGGTTCCAAATGCACTATTCTGCACTATAGGCGCATTCTTAAGACTAACTGCAACTAGGAAATAGAATATGAGGGTAATTGAGAAGCCTCCATAAAGAGCAATACTCCAACGTTGATGCTTCTTATAATTGAAAGTAAAAATGATACGTGTAAACCACATCACAATAAGCCCCACCACGAAAGCTATCGCTACAGAAAGGAATATACCAAATATTACAGTTAGCGCCTTATCAGTGTTGATAAGTTCCGAATACGAAAAACCATCATTAATGATATACTTAAGTGCAAGCGCAGTTGAACCACCTAATAGGCCAAAGACCAACGACACGGTTGTAGATGTGGGGAGCCCAAGTGTATTAAAAATGTCAAGTAATATTACATCTGTAGCACTGACTGCTAAGAAAACGCACATGACATCGGCGAAGGAATAATGCTGAGGTTGCAATATACCATGTCGAGCAATGTCCATCATTCCACTAGAAGTGGAAGCACCTATAAAGATGCCTACAGCAGCCACAGCCAAAATAACCTTAAACTTTGCCGCACGAGCTCCAGCAGCTGGAGCAAGAAAATTTACGGCATCGTTAGCAACTCCAACACTTAAGTCAAAGATTGCCAAGATTAAGAGGAAGCCGAGTACTACCAAATACAGAGAGTCCATAGAAAAAGAACAGTTGATTGAGTTGAAAAGGGTTTCATTTCCAAC
>ERZ773233.2281-NODE-2281-length-10716-cov-17.007410_pt1 | contig 10716 bp, 8 predicted proteins | sample MGYA00580991_ERZ773233 | MGnify/ENA primary metagenome ERZ773233 (study PRJEB29015, sample SAMEA2738178) | human oral metagenome | biome: human oral; feature: human-associated habitat; material: saliva | place: China | collected 2161 ...
AACGTACATGGCATATGATTGACAAGTCTGCAGGCATCTATGATTACTATAACGCGTATGACAACGTAGATGTATATCGCGGTGCTGCAAGCTTTGTGTCCGATAAGGTGATGAACATCCACCTTAACGATGGATCTGGCATCGTAGAAATCACAGCTCCAACTATTATTCTAGGTACTGGTGGTTACAGTAATATTCCAAATGTACCTGGTCTAAAAGAAGCAGGCTTCCTTTCTAGTGAAAGTTTATTTGGCGACAAGTTCCCTAAACAACCGTATAAATCCCTTGCCGTCTTAGGCGCTGGTCCTATCGGCGTAGAGTTCGCTCATGTACTTGACTCTGCTGGTACCGACGTAACAATTATTCAGCATAATGTACGCCTAGTACCAAAGGAAGATGCGGATATGTCCGAGCATCTCCTTAACAATTATAGAGAGCGTGGTATTAACATAATTCTAAATCAAGATACCGTAGAGGTTCACCAAGAAGATGGCTTAAAAGTCGTCGTTACAAAAGATCGTACAACAGGTGAAATCACAGAAACTAAGGTGGAAGAAATTCTTGTAGCCGCTGGTATCCGCCCTGCTACCGAAGAGTTACACCTTAAAAATACAGGTATTGAAACATGGCCAAAGGGCTGGATCAAAACAAACGAGTTTCTTGAAACATCTGTGGACGGCATCTATGCGTTAGGCGATGTGAACGGCGAACCTGCATTCCGTCATCGCGCAAACTACGAAGCGGATATCATTGCACATAATCTTTACTTTGCCAAAAATGAAGCAGATTTCCGTTGGGCCCGCTACGACGTGTTGCCAAAAGTTACCTTCTCCTATCCTGAAATCGGTAGCGTAGGTCTTACCGAAGCAGAAGCAATTAAGGCTGGTTACAATGTAGGTGTAGGCAAAAACTTCTATTCCTCTACTGCCAAAGGCTATGCTATGGGCATTGATCCTGGTGATGTCAACGACGGCTTTGTAAAAATCGTGGTCGACAAAGATACAAACCATATCCTTGGTATTCACGTAATCGGACCACAAGCCTCTATCCTATTCCAACCATACGTTAACCTTATGAACAGCGGTGTAACCCCATTGACAGCCATCAATGAAGAAATCGCATCTGAGCGCACAAAACGATTGCGTAAAAAAGGTATTATGCGCAACATGGATCCTAAATCCGTAATCACCGTAGGTGAAACAATGAGCCCACATCCATCTCTTGTCGAGGTTATTATGTGGACACAAGCGTACTACGAAAACCGTTGGTAATCGATTGTACCTAACAAATGAAATAGGGAGTCAACATCATTAGATATTGACTCCCTATTTTTTATATTATTTTTTATCCATAACGATATCATGGCCCCATACGAGGTTCGTACGGCGTTTGTCAAAACCTTGATCTGGTTCTGGAGGTAATTTTGTTGCTTTACTTTGTTCAATGTAAGCACCTGTATTACCATCAACAGTCACTACTGTTTTCTTACCATTTTGATGCATTGTTACATAGTAATTAACTTTACCATTGTGAGCTTCAACCTTCCAGCCCTTCATAACAGCATCTGCACCTAATTGCGCTTTAGCAGCTGCTTCTGCTTGAGATGGTTCGATAACTTTATCTTTGTTGAAGATTTCACCAATAACGCGTTTAGGTTTGCCACCTTCGCTCATATCGGATTGATTACCAGTGATGATATCAATCTTCATTTTGTATTCGTGATATTTACTATATCCAGTTACTTTGTAAGCATAGGCCAAATCATTGGAATTCAATTCTACAGAGTGCAATGCTGCATTAGGGAAACGATTTTGGAAAATCGTACCAATTTCGCTCATTGTCATAACCACAGATTGACCAGGTGCACGTTTAATTGTAATATCTGTGCTTGTTTCTGGTTTAGTCTTACGCGCTTGTGCTCCATACGGTGTGGCTACTGAAAAAACACCAACGGCCAACACGCCAGTCATAACCAAAGATAGTAATTTTTTATTCATTATAATCCTCCCAATAGTAATCGGATTCTACAAACTTGTATTTTTATTTATATTACAGCTAATAAATGCTATAAGCCTTCATTAGAGGCTAAACGTTCTTCAACGTCAGTCATCAGCAACTTATAGCAAGTGGCTACTAATGGCACGCCTATAATCATGCCTGTAACACCCATCAAACTACCGCCTATGATAACGGCGGCAAAGACCCATAACCCAGGTAACCCTACAGAATTACCTACGATTTTTGGGTAGATCACATTGCTTTCAATTTGATGTAAAACTTCTAAAATAATGACGTAAATCAACGCATCCATAGGGCTAATGGTAAGCAATATAACTGCCCCCATCAAGCCGCCTACATATATACCCACTAATGGAATTAAACCGGTGAGACCAATAACACAGGCAATGGTCGTAGCATAGGAGATATTACAAATCCATAATGTAACGCCCACCATGATACCTAAAATCAAGGCATCGATAAACTGTCCTACAAAGAAACTACTAAATGTTTGAACAGCAACCTTGGCCACATAGGTTACACGATTCACCCACGTATCAGATGCATAGGCTTTCAAAATACGCTTACCTTGCGACATGAGGCGTTCCTTATCGAGTAGCATGTAAATGGCAAAGATAAGACCTAATGCAATATTTACGGTCCACGAAAGAATCGTGCCCATCGTATTCACCACATAGGTGCCACCCTTGGTCCCCCATTCACGCGTATAGTTAACTATACTTTCACCATTCAAGGTATTTAATACCGTAGGGTTCGAGGCCAATGGAATGGTATTACTTAAATGATAAATCCAATGTTGAAAGTCTAGATATAGCTGCGGTGCTGCGGACACGATAAGTGTAATGGAATGCACTAACTGCGGCACAGCCATACGGGCAATAAAGTACACAATGAGACTAATCGTCACAAAGGATAGGATAATGCTCAACGGACGACGAATCTTATACCGCCACCCCGATTTGATACGCGGCCATAACCAACATTCATAGCGGACGACAAGAATATCGAGGACAAAGGCCATGCAGGCACCTACGATAAGCGGTACAAAGGCCGTTATCAATGCATCGATGCCCGATGCTATATCGCTAATGCGCAAGGCCACCAATATCATGAGTCCTGCAAGGATAATCGCGCCGATAAGCTCCTTATAATATTTAAATTTTTCCATACTAATAACTCACTTTTACTAAACACATGGTAAGTATTGTACACAATGTAAATGAAAGCTATATGACAACGATCAGATTACATATGTACAGTAGTATTTCTAATAGATTTAGTATAACACAAAAGTCCATCTTATCGCACTCAAAATATATAGAGAGACGAAAAGATGGACTTGTATGGGCTTAGATTAAATTGAGAAAGCTCAAATTAGCGGTGAATGAAAACGTCTACACGACGGTTTTCAGCTTTGCCGTTTGCAGTTGCATTAGTAGCAACAGGTTTAGCATCACCATTAGCGATACCGATTAAACGGTTAGCATCTACACCATTATTTACCAAGTATTGTGCAACATCTTGTACACGGCGTTCGGACAAGCCAATGTTGTATTGAGGGTTAGCATCAGTATCAGCATTGCCCAACAATTTTACTTGGTCGTTTTTGTATTGGTTAGCAGCGTTCAATGCAGCTTGTAAGTTAGCACCTTGGTCTGCACGAGGAACGTCTTGGTCAGAATCGAAGTAGATGGATTGTACATAGTAATCAGCTTTAGCTGGTTTTTGTACAGGTGCTGCAGTGTGTTCAACTACAGGAGCTGGTGCTGGAGTTACAGCGATAGGTTCAGCTTTTTCAGCGCCACCGAAACGGTAGGATAAACCAACTACAGGACCTTGGAAGGATACGTTGTGGTTATCAGTTGCTTTTGTATTTACATAACGGTAACCAGCATTGATATCAAGATCATCAGTTGCTTTGTAACCTAAACCTGCTTCCCAAGTTGTAGTTTCTTTTGTACCGATACCAGCTTTGCCGTATACGTCTACTTTAGAACCTAAAGCAGCTTTACCGATAATACCAACTTGAGCGATATTTATTCCCTCCATTCATCACCCTTACACACATAAGAGCTTTTTTAACGATAATTCTATTGTACACAACTATTCGAAAAAAATCAATATTCTAATGAAAACCTTATGAATATATACAAATTTTCGGTCACGTCAACGATATTATTCGATATAATTGTATGAAAGCAAATATGACGTTTCCATTTCGTTCTTCTATTCCGTTATGCCATGTGTGAAAGCTCACATAAAATTCTATAGAATATGATATACTAGAACTAGATAGTTGTACATAGTTATAAGGAGGAACCATGAGTAAAACAGCCTATGTAGTACGTCATATCCACTTTGAAAACGCTGGTATTTTAGAACCTTTATTAATAGAACGCGGCTTTACCTTAGAATATATTGAGGCCCCCCTTGCTGACTTTAATCAGTACGATGCAACTAAGGCAGATCTGGTCATCGTCTGTGGGGCCCCTATTGGCGCATACGACGAAGAGATCTATCCTTTTTTAACCGATGAAATCAAGTTTATTAAGGACCGCATCGATAGTAAAAAACCATTACTCGGCATCTGTCTTGGGGCGCAACTTATTTCCCGCATCATGGGAGGTCACGTAGGACCTATGAGCCATGGCAAAAAGGAAATCGGCTTTGGACCATTGCGTTTTACTGCTGAAGGGCAACATACACCACTAGCCCTTTTAGGCAATACACCTGTTCTACACTGGCATGGCGATGAATTTGACATTCCAGAAGGTGCCGTCCGCCTTGCTGAAACAGACCTCTGTCCTAACCAAGCCTTTTCGATTGGCAACTATATTTTAGGATTGCAATTTCACCTAGAGGCAGATCCGACCGTTATTGAAAGCTGGCTTGTGGGCCACTGTGCAGAGCTATGTAATGCGGGCATTGATATTCCTAAGATTCGCGAAGATGCCCTAACATTCTCCGAGTCATTACCAGCAGCAGGCAAAAAAGCTATGACAGCATGGCTCGAATCTAATAATTTATAATCAATCTCATAAATATATTACCGCCCCAGTTTATCTGGGGCTTACACCATATGTGCATATACATAAAAGAGGCATCGACCATTATTGGCCGATGCCTCTTTATATTCATATATATATCCCTTACATATATACGTGAAATTGATGATTTTTACAAACAACACGTTCCCCAACGTGTCATTTATTCCACATCTATATTGTATACTATTCCCAATTTCTAATCAAGAATCTTTTCATAAAACTTTCATAAATTATTTTAAAAGTTTCAATATATCTATACCACCTTATGTTGCCATGAGCCACCGATGAATCGGATATACGCACAAACTAAACGTAGCGATTGATCTAAACATAGAGAAATCCATGCCCCATATAGACCAAGGCCCAATGTAATACATAGTACATAGGTAATGATTGGGCGAATAACAGCAACACTAATTAATGAATAATTCATGATATAGAAGGTATCACCTGCACCTTTCAACACGCCTGCAAAGACCTGTTGTAGCGCTTGAGGAATCGCTGCTATGGCCATAATGCCCATCAAGGCTGTAGCCAGTGTGAGGACCGCACTTTCACGAGTATAGACTTGCACAAGTAAATGGCCTGCACTAATGAAGATAAGACCGCTAACAAGTCCTACAAAAAGCCCCATGCGAGCACCGATACGACCAAAAGCCTTCGCTAAATCCGGCCGTTTATGTCCTAAGTTTTGCCCCGTATGAGAAGCACCGGCAAAGCCAAGGCCCATGGCGAAGTAATAGAATATGTCCATCAAGTTCATACACACATAATGGGCAGCCAACGGTACAGCACCAAGGGAGGCTACAATCATGGTATACGTATACATGCCAAAGCGTTCAAAGAATTGTTCCCCTAACGAGCTGCCCCCTACGTGGAATACCGTATGAAGTACGGAACGCTCAAAGCGCCATTTTGACGGATGCAACAAGGTGAGACCCGTCTTAGTACGTTGCGAAATAGCCCGCAACAACAATGCTGCAATAACAACACTACTAATGAGCGTCGAAATACCGGCCCCCATGACACCAAATTCTGGGAAAAAGGCAATACCATAGATTAAGAAGAAATTCATAATCGTATTTAAGATATTCCCCACCACATTAGATTTAAAGATAACCTTTGTATTGCCATACCCAATGAGGGCACCGCCTACAATTTGGCTAAAGGACTGGAACACAAGGCTCATGACAATGAACCGCCCATACCAAACAGCCGTTTCAATATACCCGTCCTCTGCACCGGTAAATCGCAAAATATGCTCTAAATTAAATAAGCACATAGCGAGCAATGGAATATAAATTAAAAAGTTCAGTAGTATGGATTGCTTGAGCACTGCATTCATGCCATCTACATCACCTTCACCATGACGGCGCGCAATAATTGCGGTGACTGCAATCGATAAGGCCCGGCAAATAACGAGCATAACCATTTCTGGTTGTCCCATGATACCTACAGAAGCCAATGCGGAGGCACCTAAGGAGCCTACCATAGCCAAATCAATGGCAGTCATCAACTGCATCATGAGTCCTTGCAATGTCGCAGGCCAAGCAATTTTTAAGTATTTATTATATAAGTTTTTTGTAGTATCTACCGGTCCCAGTCGATCCTTCATCGGTAATATGGTATCTACTGAGAACCAACGTTGTAATGATGTTAACATAATGACTCCCCATAATAAACCTCAAGAGATTACATTAAACTTCCCATAGTATTACCGTATTATATCATATAACATATGAGAAATCATTCATATGTTATGCATTTTAACTAATAACCTATATCAAAAATGCAAAGAACCCCCTTTCATACTCTTTATACCTAACAGGGTATAAGTATCGTAGTTAAGAGGGTTCTTTATTTTATTCCACGATTTTTATATCTTTACAATTTGATTTTTATTATCAATTATTTATTGCTTAGCCTTTGGATGCTAACAATTTATCTACTGCTGCTTTCAAATCATCCAAGCCCTTCTTCGTTTCTGCTAATTCACGACGTTGTTGTTCGTTCTCAGCTTCTAACGTAGTCAGACGAGCCGCTTGATCAGCGATAACATATTTTGTTCCGCATTTTCCTTGTGTTCCGCATCTACTAGTAATGATAATATGAAGACTGTGATGGTACAACTGAGACTAGCTGGAACTAAGGGACAGCTTCATACCAAAGCAGAACAATTTTCAAGTGATTTTGGGTTTACATTTAAGGCGTGTATTGCTCGCCGACCACAAATGAAAGGCAAAGTAGAAAGCCAAAAGAAAAGGAATCTCTTACCCCACTTCCAACAAAAGTGATAAGAGATTCCTACCGCATAGATTACCCCAAAGCTAAGATTTCAGCACGTAATCTCATTAGCTTTCGTGGTAGCCACTATTCTGTACCACTAGGATATGTGACCAAATCTATGACCTTAAAGACCATAGATAAGATGCCGTAATTAACTATATGGTAAAAATTAGTAGTTTTCCTCATTTAAAAACACTAGCTGATTTTGAATTTTCATTTCAACCACAAATTGACGAAGTGCAAATTAAGGATTTAGCATAATTGGGCTTTATAAAACAAGCTGAAAAAATTGTATTTCTTGGCTCTATCGGAGTTTGGAAAACACATTTAGCTACATCACTAAGTATTGAAAGTTTTCGTAACAGACGAAGCACCTATTTTATTAAATGCCATAATTCAATTTAAATCCTTAAGAGTGCAAAAGATGAAGGACGATTAAAAACTCGCCTCAAGCATTATGCACGCTACCAATTACTCATTATTGATGAATTTGGTTATTTACCATTGCAGCCAGGAGATGCTAATTTGCTGTTTCAAATTATTGATTGACGATACGAAAAGAAAAGTACTATCGTAACGTCTAACATTAATTTTGATGAGTGTTCTATCATTTTACATGATGAGCAAGTAACTAATGCTATTGTTGATTGATTACTTCACCATGCTCATGAGATTAGCATAACTAGAGATTCATACAGATTACAAAACCATATGCAACAGAAGGAATAACTGTACATTGTACATCGTCAAAATTGTACATTCTTATATTGACATTTACATATCGTATTTGTCATAGACTAAAAATTCAGTTAATTCAGCTAATAACAGCGTATTTAATATCGTTCCAAGCTCATTAAGAAATAAATCCATAAAAATTGAATGATTATCTGAAGTATCAACTGAGATTATGTTACCATTAAACATAGGAAATCAAACCTCTTTCTCCAATTTGATTAATAACTTAATCATAAAGAAATTTGGTTCTGTTTTCAATTGTTTGAAAACAATTTACACAAAATATATTACACTGCTCTTTACTTTATAAAAACTTTGTGTATAATGAATACAAGATGAATTGTAAAATATTTTTATAATAGGAGGATTTGCTATGAACTCTAAAAATATATTGCGCTTAACTATACTTTGTGCGATAACCACTACTTGTTTTCTTCCAGCATTTGCTGCACCTGCCTCCAATCCAGCAGGGCAAGGTCCTGGTATTGCTATAGGAAACGGTTCTAATGCCCAACGTGATGGTGTTGTCGCTATAGGTAAGAATGCTCATTCTGACTATGCTGGTGGTTCTGGCTACGCAAATGTAAATGGTGATATTGCTATTGGCGAAAATGCAACTACCCATAGCTACTATGATCAATCCGGTTCTGTAGCGATTGGTAAAAATTCTTATGTAGAAAATACTGTTGGTAAACAAGATAAATTATTTGCCTTTAATCAAACTAGTTTTAACAGCTGGGGGTTTGGTAGTCTTCCTCAAAATCCAGATAAGGTTATTACTGGTGTTGCCATAGGTGACAATACATATGTTCGATCTGGTGGCACCATGATTGGTTCTCATAATTATCGTGGTCAAATTGGAGATATTACTGTAAATACAGATTCCTATAACACAAAACGTAAAGCAGGTCTTGGTATATACTCTACAACTATCGGTGGAAATAGCTTTACTAATGGTACTGTAGCAACAAATTCTGGTGCTCTTAATGTAATCTCTAGTGACTATGACGGAAATGATGCTGATAAAGCAACTAAGAACTTTGGTGCTACTATCAATGGTACCTTAAACTCTATTGAATCAGCAACATCTACAGATAATCATGCAGGTATTGCAAATGCAATTGTAGGGACTGCTAACAGAACAGCTAATTCGAATGGTACATTAGTTTTTGGCGCTGGTAACGAGATTACAAACTCTATTACCGCTATTAATACATCCTCAATGTCTGGCAGTTCTTTTGGAGGCCCTGCATCTGTAACTGCAATGTCCAATAATATAAGAGCAGCTGTAAAAAATAGCAAATATGGTGGTGCAACACTTGCTATTGGCGGAGGAAATAAAGCAGACTATACATTAAGAACATCTATGATTGGTGTTAATAATACAGTTACTGGTACAGCTACATCTAGTGCATCTGATAATTTTATAGTTGGTTATAATAATACAGCTTCTAATGTAGTAGGTACAACAATCATCGGTACAAATCGTACTGCTACAGGTACTCAGAACTCTATTATAATAGGCTCTTCCACAAATCCAACAACAACTAATGTTAATAATATTGTAGCAATAGGTACTAATTCTAATGTCGTAGTTGAAGGTGGCGTAGCATTAGGTGCTAACTCTATTGCTAATCGTGGTATTAGCGAAAGTTCCGGCTATGATTGGTCTATTAATGGTCCTTCTAGTAACACTAATTCCACTTGGAAGCCAACTGCTGCTGCTATTTCTATTGGTAATGATACATCTATAACACGTCGTATTACCTCCTTAGCTGCAGGTATTGAAGATACTGATGCTGTTAATGTTGCACAATTAAAGCAAATTGTAAATAATTCTAACACTCAAACTAATATTATTAATAGTCGTATCAATAAATTAGATAATCGAATTAATAAGGTAGGTGCCGGTGCAGCAGCTTTAGCTGCTTTGCATCCATTAGATTTTGATCCAAATGCTAAATGGGATTTTGCTGCGGGTTATGGTAACTATTTAGGTTCCAATGCAGCTGCTATAGGTGCTTACTACCGACCAAATAAAGATATTATGTTCTCCATGGCTAGTTCTTTAGGAAATGGAAATAACATGATTAACGCTGGAATTTCTATTAAATTAGGTGGTGAAAAAGCAAGCTCTCCAGCTAATACTAATCTTAACAAAGAAATCCAGGATTTAAAACAAGAGGTATCTGAACTAAAAGCTTTGTTAGGCTTGAATACAAATATAAAAGATGTCAACTCTAAAAAAGTATCTACTGATATAGCTTCTAAACGATAGTATTTCTATTAATAGTTTACAGTATAGATTTTATCCATTTAATTCAATAGCTTTAAACTTTAAAGTCTAAAATTATGATCTGAAGGGGCTTTCTTTCATTCATAGATTTATATATTTTGAAAATACTTACATAAGTTGACATTACCTTAATTTTTTACAGAAAATAATTTTGATGAGTTCAAATAATATCACAAGAAAATCGTTTATATGCATTTTCTACAGATTCCCCTAGATGATAATGCTACAAAGGGTTAGATACTCTGTCAAATATGGGAAGGTTCACCCTACAATTCTTTTTTGGCACCAATCATATGTATGGTTGGTGCCATTCTTTTTGCTCAAAAGTAGAAT
>ERZ773233.2283-NODE-2283-length-10713-cov-11.594295_pt1 | contig 10713 bp, 10 predicted proteins | sample MGYA00580991_ERZ773233 | MGnify/ENA primary metagenome ERZ773233 (study PRJEB29015, sample SAMEA2738178) | human oral metagenome | biome: human oral; feature: human-associated habitat; material: saliva | place: China | collected 2161 ...
TAGAATTTTCACTAAATTCTGAACCTAAACCTCTTAAAAAACTGGATGGATTTTTAGAATACTCTCATGAGCAATTAGAAGCAATAAAAAAAGCGAACATTTCCATGTCGCTTTATAAATTTTTTATTCAAAATAAAACTAAATCGTTCTAGTCTTCCTCATCATATTCATAATAGTAATAATAATCTCCATCATCATCGTTGTCATCTTCATCATAGTAATAATAGTCATCATCATCATCATAACTGCTATAGTAAATATTAGCATAATTATTGTTATTGTCATAAATATTTTGAGAACTGATTCCTTTTATTTCATCTGCAATTTTATTATTATATTTTGCCTCTCCAGCATTTGCATTTATTGATATTAGTGCTAAAATTCCTAGTATAAAAATTTTATTTTTCATTTTGTTGCTTTTCCCTTCTGAAAAAGATTATTAATCCATATTGTCATACATTCTTGCAAATTCAAATAATCTATCTTTTGTAATTTCTTGATAAGTCATTATTTCCACATTTGCAGCTGCTCTTCCGCCCATCATAGAATTTCCATCTTCATCATTGTTTGAATTTTCTACTTTTCTTTTTCTTGTTTTTAGCCATTGTCTTTGTTCGTTTCTAAAGTTTACCTTTTTTCCTTCTGGCAATCTTTCCATAATTAAATTGTAAACTTTAGTAAGCTCATCATCTAATTTTTCGTTAAGAGCTTCATTTGCTTGAGTTTCTTCAACACTCCATCCATTTTCATCGCTTATTTTATCTCTTTTGGCTTCGTAGTTTGAAATTCTGTTTTCTAATTTTCCTTCATAATTTAAAATTTTTTTAGGTTTTGAAGGTATTTCTGCCTTTTTTTCTTTTTTTATTTCATTTGTCTTGATACTTACCAAGTTTTGCTGCTCTTGCTGCCTTTTAGCCAATTCAGCATTTTGCTTTTCTAAATTTGCAATTTTCTTTTCCAATTCAGTATTTTTATTTTTACAGGCGACACTTCCAAATAATAGTAAAATAACACCTAGTTTAATAATTAGTTTTTTTATTCTCATAATTTTCTCCTTTTATAATAAATTTAGAAAACTTTGAATTATATTGAATTTTTTTTATTTCGTTATAAGTATACTATAATTTTTTTGAAAGTCAATAATCAATATTATAAAATCCAAAAATGCTTTAAAGATAAAATTAAAAAAATTAATTTGATTTTTGAGGAAATTGAATATATAATAAAAACGGATAAATAATTGTAAAAGTAAAAAGTAATAGAAATAAGAGTTTATACTAAAACTGCTTAGACTCAGAATTTAATAAAATAAATATCCTGAAATAAGGGATTTTAACTCCTTGTATAGTTAAAAGATTTAGGTTATTGAAAATATCTATTAAAAAAATTAGGAATTTTTGGCAAAATTGGAAAATGAAAAATTAATTGGATTTTACATGCTTTTACAAATGGCTAAAGAAGAATAAAGTTAGAGAAGAATAGGATTTGGGAGAATTTATGAAAATATATGCTGCTCCGATGGCGGGCGTTACTGATTATTCTTTTAGGAAAATACTTGAAAAGTTTGAGCCTGATTTTTTGTTTACTGAAATGGTAAATGCTAATTTATTGAATCGTGAAGATGAAATTACTGTAAATGAGCTTTTGAAATGTGATGATAAGGAAAAAACAGGAACTCAAATTTTTGGTGGGGATAAAAATGAGCTGGTTTCTGGAATTTTGAAATTGAAGGATTTTGGATTTAGAAAAATTAATATAAATATGGGGTGTCCGCAGCCTAAGATTATAAAAAATGGGGCAGGATCGGCACTTTTAGAGAATTTTGAAGTGGTTGATAAGGTGCTTTTGGAAACTAAGGGCATCGAGGCTGATATTTCTTTAAAAATTCGTGTTGGATATAAGGATTTTCAAAATCCTGAGATTTTTCTGGAACTGGCAAATAAATATGATCTTGATTTTATCTGTGTTCATGGGCGGACTCAAAAACAGATGTATTCTGGAACTGCAAATTGGGAAATTGTTGAAAGATTAAGCAAAATGCCAAGAAATATAGAATTTTTTGGAAATGGGGATTTATTTGAGCCTATTGAAATAAAGCAAAAAATATCTTCATGCAATCTTGATGGCATAATACTTTCACGTGGAATAATTGGAAATCCTTGGCTTATTTCACAAACAAGAGAGTTTTTAAAATTTGAAAAAATAAATACGATTCAAACTTTTGATGGAACAAAATTGCTTGTTTTAGAACATTTGGAAAATATTTGGAAAAATAAAGGAGAAATAAAAGCCGCGCTTGAAATAAATAAGTTTTTGCGACCATATTTTAAAAGATTTTGGGAGAAAAATTTGAATAAAAATAGTAAAATTGTTACGGTTGAGAATTTTTATGATGAAAATTTGAAAGGCAAAATTGATAAAATTATTTTGGAAAAAGAGATTTTAGAAAAAATAAAAATGATAAGACAGCTGTAATTTTAAAAATACTGGATTAATTGTGTTCAATAATTACACAAACTTAGAATTTAATAAGATAAATATTTTGAAGTAAGGAATCTAGACTCCTTAAAGATAAAAAAATTTAGATTATTGAACATATCTTTTGATTTTATCGACTTTTACAAATATGCTTGAATCTGTTCAAATTAGCTATTAAGAATCATATGATTAGGGTTTTAGTAAACATAGCCACAACTTTTGAATTCAATTTTAAATCAGTTTTGCTATAATTAAAAATAACTGGAGAAAGGGATAAAAATGACAAGAAATAATGAAAAAATTTCGTTACTGATAGAAAAATTGAAATCTATAAATGAGAATATTTTTTTTGATTTGTTAGTCGATAATTTTAATAATGAGCTGTTGGAAAAGAAATTTGGTAAACCGTTTAATAAGAATTCAATTTTTTTTGAGAGAGAAATTGATATTATTGGGAAAATTGATGAGTCAAATAAAGATTTTTTGAGAAAAATTATAGAAACAAATAATTCGTATGTCGAAAAGAAATGTTTGAATTTTGTGAAAGAAGACTATTTGAGGGAATTTCAGAGGGATAAAATTTTAAGGGTAAACGGAAGAGGATTGAATCCAGAGCAAATGATAATGTATGTTTTAAGTACGAATAAACTGGTTGAATTTTTGGATTTTTTCAAGGAAGAATATTTTAAATATATTGAGAAATTGAAAGAGAATAAGCAGGAAATATTGGAGAAAGAGACATTTTTGAAAGAAGCTGTGGAAGAACTGGAAAATGAGGATTTTGAGAAGGAATTTCAAGAGAGTATAAGTGCAAAATATATAAATGTTAAGAAGAGAAATTTGGAAAAATTATCGCAAAAATATGGTTTAGAATTTGATGAAGAAAATAGAAAATTTAATGTTTCAGCAGAATTTATCAGTTTTTTTGATGAAAAAATGAAGGAATATTTTTTGATGAGAAAAAATTTTAAGAGAGGATTTGAGTTTTTTAATATAAATTCGTATAAGGTTAGTGAAAAAGAAAGGGATTTGGAAGAGATAATTACTGATATTGAGGGAATTGAGCAGGAAAATAAATTTTTAAATTCTATTTGTGATAAACTTGAAGAAGAAAATAAAAAGTTGAAGGAAGATTTGAGAAAACACAGGAATAAAGAGGCTGAGAAGACGATTAAAAAACAGAAAAAAGAAATTGAAAAATTGAGTATTCAGATAAAAAGTCTTGAAAAAGAAATTGAAAATATGGAACAGGATGAGAATATTGAAGTAGTTGAAAATGTGAATATAAAAGAGTTGTCAGAAGAAAAAACGATAGACTTGACGAATCAGAATGTAAAAGTAGTTGGTGGTAGATGGAGTCAAAAAGTTATTGAAAAAGCTGAAAAATATGCGAAGGAAAAAGGATTTAAGATAGAATTTATTCATGCTACAGCCGTTTTTAGAAACTCAGATAAATTAAAAAATTCAGATATCGTAATTTTTGATACGTCTTATAACTCTCATTCAGCATATTACAAGCTAAAAAGCTGTGGATTGAAAATATACAGGATTTCAACTTCAAATTTGGATAGAATTAAAAATCTTTCTAAATAATTTTTTTGTAATTTTATGTTTTACAAGAAATAGTGCTATATTTATTGGAATTTTTAAATTTTTACAAATACTTGTTCGATAATCATAGAAATTTAGAATTTAATAAAATAAATATCTTAAAGCAAGGGGTCTTGAATCCTTGTAAAGATAAAAAAGTCTTAGGTTATTGAAAATATCTAATGACTAAAAAAAATGAAGAAAAGGAGAAAATAAAATGATTTTTACAAATATAAATGACAAATTGCAAAACAGCAGCCTGACAAAGGATATTCAATTTTGTATTGATTATGCTGGAAAAAATAGGGAGAAGATCTTGTCGCTGGAAAATGGAAGCTATGATGTTGATTATAATGGAATTAAGATGAATGTAGGGAAATATTTTACGAAGAAGGAGAATGATAAATTTTGGGAAAGCCATAAGAGATATTTGGATGTGCAAATTATGATTGATGGAAGTGAAAGGGTTGCATTTAACGATATTCATAATATGAAGGAAAAAAGTTTTGACCCTGAAAGAGATTTGGTTATTTTAGAAGGGAATAAATTGTTTGATATTGTTATTGAAAATGGAGATGTGCTTGTGTTTTTTCCAAATGATGTGCATAAACCTGAACTTGATATTCTGGATTCTGAAAATGAAGAAGAATGTGAAAATAAAAAGAAAATTGTTACAAAAGTTGTCTTTAAAATTAAAATATAATTTTAGAAAATTATAAAAGTAAAAGATATAAAGACTATCTATAATCACAAGAGGTCAAAATCCCTTGTTAGAGAGTAGATTAAGATTAAGAAATTGAACTATTAAAAATTATATAAACTTAAGGTTTGGGTTAAATAGTCATAATTTTTGAGTTCGATTTTAATTTAATAAGGAGTGTGAAGATGAATTTTTCAGAACCATTAAAACGAGGAGATAAAGTATTTTTAGTCTGTACTTCTTCGCCTATTCTAGGGGAAGATATTGAGAAATGTAAGGAAGTTGTGAAAAAATTGGGATTTGAGCCTGTGCTGGGGGAGAGCCTTTTTGAAGATATTGGTGGATATATGGCGGGAACACCTGAAATTAGAGTAAAGGATTTGCATAGAGCTTTTGCTGATGATAATATTAAGGGGATTTTTTGCGTGAAAGGTGGGTTTAGCGCTTCACAGCTTTTGGATAAGCTGGATTATGAATTGATAAAAAATAATCCGAAGGTTTTTGTAGGATATAGCGATGTTACTAATTTGAATATTGTTTTTAATCAGAAGTGTAATTTGGGAACTTTTCATGGACCGATGGTAAAATCGAATATGTTTGATGATTTCAGTGATTTTACGAAAAAATCTTTTTTAGATGTATTAGATAAGAAAAAAGGAGAAAAATGGAAATTTGAAAATCCGATAGATAAAGAAAGTGGAATGGAAAAGAAAATTTTACTCTTAAATAAGAAAGATTTTGAAAATAAAAAAATAAGCGGTGAAATAGTTGGAGGGAATTTATCAATAATTGTTACAACTTTGGGAACTGATTATGAAATTGATACAAAGGGGAAAATACTTTTTATTGAGGAAATTGAGGAGGAAATAAGCAGAATTGATAGAATGATGACTCATTTGAAATATGCTGGGAAATTTGATGATTGTAATGGAGTTTTATTTGGAAATTTTGCAGGATGTGAGAATACTTATGGGGAAAATTATGAGCTGATGGATCTTTTGAAGAATTTTTTTAAAGATTACGAAAAACCTGTAATTTATGGGCTTGAAAGCGGACATGAAAAGCCTGATCTAGTTACGGTTCCGCTTGGGGCTAAATGCAGCGTAGAAATTGGGGAAGATGAGAATGAGATTTATTTTAAAAAATAGTTTCTAACTAAATGATCACTATTGTAAAAATGGTGATTATTTTTTAGTGAAAAAAAGACACAATTTTGTCAAAAATAAATGGTAAAATAAGACAAAAATGTTATAATCTTTTAACTTAAATTTGAGAAAAGATAAGTAACTAAAAAGGAAGGAGAGTAAATGGTAAAAATAAATAGAAAGTTTCAAATTTTATTTGTTTCATTTATTTTAGGACTGAGGAGTTTTGCAGTCAGTGTGGATGATTTAATTGCAGAATATGAAAAAAATTCATATACTACAAAAATAAATGAGAAAAATATGAAAAAGTATGATATTAAAGAAAAAGCTTTAAAAAATGGTGATTGGAATGAAGTCAGTGTAAATTCAGATGAGAATTATTCGTTGCATGGTCAGGCTAATGGATTGACGATGGATAATAATGTGAAGTATGGAAATTTTTATTATAAAAATAGTTATAATTTTAGGACTAAGGAACTTACAGAAAATAAAATTGGAATTTCTAAAACTTTGAATGATTATTTTGGATATAGTGATAATAGTTATAATAAAAAAACAAATCAAATTTCTCGTGATATTCAAAAAATTACAAATGAAACTACTAAAAATGGAGAGATCCGTGATTTGATTGATTTGTATAAAAATTATAAAAATAAGCAGAAAGAGATTGAGCAGGAAGCACTTACGGTGGATGATACAAAAAAAGATTATGCGATTCAAACTAAGAAATATGAGGTTGGAACGGCATCTCAATATGACTATGAGTTGGCAAAAACAGAGTATGAAAATTCGCAGTTGAAGTATGATAATCTTGGTAGAGAATTGAAGATTTTGGGAGAGCAGTTTATGATTTACAATGTTAAATTGCCTGAAAAAGAAAAATTGGATGATTTAAAGAAGGAGGAATTGAAAAAAGAAGACTTTTATGAGCTTAGATTATCAGAAGCAGAAGCAATAGAATTAAATACGAAACTTAATGAAGAGCAAATTAAAAAAGAGAATATTGATTATAAATATCCAAAATTAACAGGAGATTTGGGTTATTCATTAAAGGATCATTCGGTTGTTGCGGGACTTTCTGTTTCTAAAACTTTTAAAAGATATAACGATACGATTGAAGATTTGAAAAATGAAAAAGAAAAATTAGAATTACAGTATGAACAGAAGAAAAATGAATTGGTATCAAATGTTGGACAGCAGATGATAACTTATACAACTTATCAGACGAATGAATTAACTGCAGAAAATACGATGAATATTAAGAAGAAAGAGTATGAAATTTATGCGAAAAGATATGAATTGGGAGTTGATACTTATTCAAATTATGTAGAAAAACGAAATAATTATAAAAAGGCTGTAATTGATTATGAAACGGCTAAAAATGAATTGGCGGCATTTACGAAAAAAATAAAATATTATAAGTAAAAATTGGAATATAAAAAATTTAAGAAATAAGAAAGTGGTGATGTTGTGGAAATGAATACACAAATTTCTGGAATAGCCAAGATGATTGAAACGAGGAGAAAAAATTCTAGAGATAAAAATAATTTTTATAAAATTTTGATAATGTTGACTATGATGATTATGATGGTGTCTTGTGGAAAGAAAGATAATGAATCTGAATATGAAGTTACAACTGTGCAATCTGGAGATATTTCATTATCGGTATCAAAAACAGGGCAAGTTGTGTCAGACAATATAATGTCTGTTTATACGACGGCAAGTCAAAGAGTTAGTAAAGTATTTTTTAAAGAAGGGGATAATGTCAAAAAGGGAGATGTTGTTGTAACGTTTTATCCAGTTGATAAGAATGAAACTTTGAGAAGAATACAAATGAAAAATTTAGAGATACAAAAATATGAACGAAATCTAGCTGATGCTCAAAGTGCGCTCAGAAGAAAAAAAGAATCCCAAAGTTTAGCAATTCAGCAAAAATCAAGGGATTTGCATAATGCTGAAGAACTGTATAAGGTTGGTGGAGAAACTAGAGTTAATGTGGATGATGCGAGAAAGGCTCTGAGAAATTCTAGATTGGATTTAGATAATGTTGACAGTGAGCAAAGAGCTAATATTGAGGATGCGAGAACATCTCTAAAAACTGCGAAATTAGAATTAGCAACATTGAAAGAAGATTTGGCATTAATAAAAAATGAGATAACAAGTCCAGTAGATGGTGTTATTACAGAAATGACAGCTGATGAAAACTATAAAGTAAATACAGAGACAACTTTATTTAAGGTATCAGATTCGCAAAATATGAGAGTGGAAGTGAGTTTGTCAGATACAGAAGTAAAAAATGTAGAGGTAGGTCAAAGAGTAGAGATTACATCGGATGTTTTACCTGATGGAGAAAAATTAGAGGGATACGTGTCACAAATTTCTGGAGTAGCTAAAAAAAATTCATCACTTGATGAAAGTGATACAGTTGTGAAAATCAAAATGAATGAAACTAAAGGATTGAAGCCAGGTGTTACGATAAAAGCAACGATTTTTTATAAAGAGAGTAAAAATGTGACAAAATTGCCATATAGTTCTGTTATTAATGAAAATGGTAAATATTATGTTTTTGTTGTAGGGAAAGGTAATAAAGTTTCGAAAAGAGAAGTAAAAGTAGGATTAAATGATGATTCTTATTATGAAATAACTTCTGGAGTATCGTTAGGAGAAAAAGTAATTACTGTTGCGGATGAGGCACTTAAAGATGGTCAAAAGATAAAAATTGCTGATCCAAAAAAACATAAAGATGAAAATCCACAAAAAATGAAAAAAGATGATAAACCAAGACAAGGAGGAGGACCTGGAGGACCACCAAGATAGTTTTTAAAATTATTTTGAATTTAGGAAGATTTATATGATAAAAGTAAGCGATATTGTGAAAATATATAAAAATGGGAATATAGAATTAAAGGTTTTAAAAGGATTGAATCTGGAGGTTAAGGAAGGAGAATATGTTGCTTTCATGGGGCCTTCTGGAAGTGGTAAATCAACGCTTATGAATATTTTAGGATGCCTTGATAGTCTTACATCTGGAATTTATATTTTAGATGGTCAAGATGTTTCAACGATAAAAGGGGATGCACTTGCTGAAGTAAGAAATAAAAAGATAGGTTTTGTGTTTCAAACTTTTAATTTATTGCCAAAAATGACAGCAGTTGAAAATGTGGCTCTTCCAGCACTTTATGCAGGAGTGAAAAAGGCTGAACGTATAAAAAGAGCAACAGAAGCACTAGAAAGTGTGGGACTTGGAGAAAGAATTTATCATAAGCCAAACGAAATGTCTGGAGGTCAAAGGCAAAGAGTTGCGATTGCAAGGGCGATAATTAATAATCCAAAAATTCTTTTGGCAGATGAGCCAACTGGAAATTTGGATTCAAAATCTGGAGAAGAAGTTTTGGAAATTTTTAAGAAACTTAATGATAGTGGAACAACAATTGTAATGGTTACGCATGAGGAAGATGTGGCAGAACATTGTAAGAGAATTATTAGATTAAAAGATGGTGTTATAGAAGAAGATGAGATTGTTCAGCATAGGAGAGGAGTGTAGTAGAAATGGATTTTATGGAATTATTAAAATTATCAGTATCAAATTTATTTAGCTATAAAGTGCGTTCCTTTTTGACAATGCTAGGAATAATAATTGGGATATCTTCTGTTGTAATGATGTCATCGCTTGGAGCAGGAGTTAAAGAAAATATCACTGGAGATTTGAATAAACTGGGAGTATCAAACTTTGAAATATCAATTGATACTTCACCAGGTCAAACTTATAAATCGCAGGATTTATTGACACAAAAAGATATTGCAGAATTGAAGAATATGGAAGGAGTCGAAGCTGTAACGCCTACATCTAGCACTTTTGCAAGATTATCTACAAACGATGGTTCTGATAAAATGTTTACAGGAACTGGAGTGACAGAAGATTATTTTAAGATGTCAAATTATACGATAGTAAAAGGAAGAAAGTTCTTACCAAATGAATACAGAAAAGATGGAAGATATGTTATAATTGACAATACAACAGCAGATCAAATGTTTCCCGATGAAAATCCAATAGGGAAAAAATTGACATTAAATTTTAGAAAGAATAGTGAAACAGTTACAATTGTAGGAGTATTTAAAAATCCATATTCCAGCATGGGCGGTGGAGATCAGATGCCCTCGATGGGACTTTTGCCAAACAATTATTTAAATTATCTGCAAGGAAATGAGCAAGATAAATTTACTGCATTACAAGTAAAAGCTACAGATGCTAATGAGATGAGCAGAGTAATGGAAATCGTAAAAGAAAAAATGAAAACTCGTGGAAGTGAAGCCGATACTTATAGTGTGAATTCGACGAGTCAAGGATTAGATGAATTTAACAATATTCTTAATATGCTTTCACTTTTTATAAGTGGAGTAGCTGCCATTTCACTTTTTGTAGGTGGAATCGGAGTTATGAATATAATGCTTGTAAGCGTTACGGAGAGAATTAGAGAAGTTGGTTTAAGAAAAGCGATTGGAGCAAAAACGATTCATATTCTTATACAATTTTTGATAGAAGCTGTAATTTTAACATTTTTTGGAGGAATAGTTGGAGTAATTATCGGATATTTACTAGCTTTACTAATAGGAATTTTTATAAAAACAACACCGATATTAAGCCCTGTAATAGTATTTGTATGTATATTCGTTTCAACGATGATAGGTTTAGTATTTGGAGTTTATCCAGCTAAAAAAGCTGCTGCATTGGAACCGATGGAGGCGTTGAGAACTGATTAAATACTTAACTGCGGTTTGAATTTTAAATAATTATTAAAT
>ERZ773233.2288-NODE-2288-length-10689-cov-4.153752_pt1 | contig 10689 bp, 10 predicted proteins | sample MGYA00580991_ERZ773233 | MGnify/ENA primary metagenome ERZ773233 (study PRJEB29015, sample SAMEA2738178) | human oral metagenome | biome: human oral; feature: human-associated habitat; material: saliva | place: China | collected 2161 ...
TTGATCAAACTTAACCAAATTGGATCAGTATCAGAAACCCTTGATGCCATCACTATGGCTCACGAAAACGGTATGAGATCAATCTCTTCTCACAGATCAGGAGAAACCGAAGATACCTTTATCGCTGATCTTGCTGTTGCGATGAATACCGGATTTATCAAGACAGGATCTGCTTCGAGAACTGATAGAATCGCGAAATATAACCAGCTTTTGAGAATTGAAGAAAGACTTGGAAGTGCGGCGAAATATGGAAAATAATAAGCAAAACTAATCTCAACATACGGGATTAGTTTTTTTATTTAGAAAAAACTGATCCTCACGACCAGTTTTTTTTATTTAAGAAGTTCTTATTTTGTAAGTTCATAAGTATCTCTTGCAATCATCAACTCCTCATCTGTAGGAATTACCCAGAGCTGAACTTTACTCTGCTCTGTAGTCAAACTTCTCTCTTCTCCCCTAAAATTATTTTTACTTTCATCAAAATCCACTCCTAATCGTCCAAGATTTTCAGCAAGAAGTTTTCTTTGAAGAATTGAATTTTCAAGCACTCCAGCAGTAAAAACAATAGCATCAACTCCTTCTAATAAAGCAGCATAGCTTCAAATATATTTTAAGATAGCGTTAGTATACATCTTCATTACCATCACTTCTCTTTCTTTTCACTCAGCATATCCCTCTTCAATATCTCTATGATCACTGCTTATCTGAGAGACTCCAAGAATTCCTGATTTTTTATTCATAATCGTATCTATTTCATCTGGAGTCAGGTTTTCTTTTTTCATTACAAACGGAACAATCGCAGGATCAATATTTCCACATCTTGTTCCCATAATTACCCCTTCTAATGGAGTAAGTCCCATAGAGGTTTCTACAACCTTTCCATCTTTGATTGCTGTGACACTGGCTCCATTTCCAATATGACAAGTAATAATTTTCAAATCTGATCTTCCCAAAATTTCAGCCATTCTCTGACTTACGTATTTGTGAGAAGTCCCATGTGCCCCATATCTTCTAATCTGATACTTTTCATACCATTCATAAGGAAGTGCATAGAGAAAATGTTCAGGCTTCATACTTTGATGAAAAGAAGTATCACAGACAACAACATTAGGAATTCCAGGAAGAATCTTTTCACAAGCTTCAATTCCCATAACATTTGCAGGATTATGAAGCGGAGCTAGATCGAAAAGCTTTTTTAATTTATTTTTTACCTCTTCATCTACAAGAGCAGATGTTGGGAAATATTCTCCCCCATGAACTACTCTATGTCCAATTGCATTAATCTCTTGCAAATTATTCAAGGCTCAAAACTCTTTATTTACAAGAAGATCAAGCACCTTATTGAGAGCAACTTCATGATTTTCAAGAAAACCATCAAATTCATGTTTTTCTCCAGACATAGTCTTATGCTTTATTTTACCCCCTTCTATTCCGATCCTTTCAACAAGTCCCTTTGCAAGAACAGTCTGATTTTCCATATTAAAAAGCTGATATTTCAATGATGAACTACCACTGTTAAGCACGAGAACTTTCATAGTATTACTTCTATAAAAAAAATAAAAAAGGTCGCTTTTATATGTAGCTAAACGACCTTAAATTACAAGCTGATTTCTAATTTCTTTACATTACCTGCATACTCATTCCTCACATTCTATTGGTTCCCATATTAATTGCAGTATAGACGGGCCCAGTCTGGTTTGCAGTAAGCTTGATTTCTACTTTTCCATCTTTTACAAGGCTAATTGCAACCGGTTCAATCGTAATATTTGTACTATTAGCTACGAGAACAATTGGCTGTTTCAATATTCCATTAAATTTATCACCATTAGCTTTTGTAATTTCTAGAGTAAAAATTCTGCTTTCTCCCTGTTTGATCTGAGAAGAACGATCTCCTTTAAGATGAACATTCCATTCCGAGAAAAACTGCTTTCCAATACCATCAAGCTTACTACTATCTAGACTAATCAACTCTTCTAATCAAGAGCTTAAGGGGTTGGTTTGAGACTGAGGAGTCTTTATTTCTGGTTTAATCTCTGGAAGAGATTCAGATTTTTTCTCTGGCAATCACTTACTATTTGGAAGACTATTTAAAAGTTTAAAATTTTTCTGTGCAACTTCTTTATTATACTTAGCATTAAGATATTTAAATGATCAAAAACCCTTAAAATGCTCTTTCCAATAGCCATTTAATGGAACAATTTCTACTTTTTGAGTTCCAGCATGAATCATCATTCCATTTCCAGCAAAAATTCCCACGTGAGTAATCTCGGTTCCCGCATTATACGTGCCTTTAAAGAAGATCAAATCTCAGACTTCTGCCTGCTCTAAATTATCATACCAATATCCTCCGTTTGAGAATTGATGAGCCTGATCAGAAGAACTTCTTTCCAGCTCAATACCCACATTTGCAAAGACATTTTGAGTAAATTTACTACAGTCTGTTGGGTTCCCTGGAAGTGTTCCCGTTGCTCCAAGCTGATACGGACTATCTAAATAAAACTTAGCAAGTTTTAAAATCTGATCGCGATTTGCAATATCTACCTTAGTATCAGGAGCCGGGTGCTGTTCTGGTTCTGATTTAATTGGAGAGGCATTGGGATGCGGAAGCTTAGCATTTGCACTTTCTAGAAGAGCAATCGGATCAACTGTTGTATTAAACATTTCTGTCCTACAAAGTCCTTGATTGATAACTTCAACTCCTCATTTTTTGATATCAGGACAGTTGTAGAAAGCATAAACCGGTCTTCCTTTATCTCCCTTATCAACCTCAAAATGTACATGATACCCTCCTAAACCTCACATTGTAGTTCCACTATTTCCTGTTGTTCAGATTTTTTGACCTCTACTAACGGTTTCTCCTGCCTTTACACTAATACTATCCATGTGTCCATACACTGCGAAATACCTAATTCCTTGATAAACAAATTCAATTTTTACAACGTTTCAATATCCTGCTTGTTGACCGGCAAAATAAACCTTTCCATCCGCAACAGCATAAAGAGGAGTTCCCTTTGCTGTCGCAATATCTACTCCATAATGACTTCCTAAATCAGTTCTCCAGCCACTATTGTAATTTCCACCAAAAAGCACGGTATAAATTGTGGTATAATCAGTATTATTTTCATAATTTGCATAATTTGCCCCTTTAATGATAGGAAGCTCTCTTTTACATTCAGCTTTAAGACTATTTCGTTCTTGAGTTCTACATTCTAAAGTGGAAATTTCCTGAAGTGGATAGACAAGTTCACGGTTATTTGGAGTTCCATTCCCATCTCCAAAAATCAAAGTAGAAAAACTTAAAACAAGAGCCAGACAAAGCTCTCCAACATAAATCCAATTACGATGAAGAAATTTAGAAGCATTAAAAGCTTTATCAATTCTCCTTCACTTATGATTTTTTTTGATAATCCTTGTCCCAAATCTTTTGTGAAATCTTGCCTGAAGAGCCTCAACTTCTTTCCATTGATTTTTCATGTTTGTAAGGTGTGCTATAAAATACAAAACTAATTTTATATATAAAAGCAAGAAATGTCAAATTTTAGGAAAGATTTTTGGCATCATAGAAAATATCAAGAAAATCTTTTTATAAATTATAGTTCAGAAAATAGTTTACTTGAATTTCTATTGAGATTATTTATCTTCTCATGCACGTAGATTTATATATTATTAAGCATATATGCAGTTTTCTAATATTCTCAACTCTATTGTTTGATTAGTTTTTCGATATCTTATCTTATTTTTATGAATATTTTTTTGAGGATGGGGTTGGAATTCCTGTTTTTTATGGATAACGTTTGAAACAATTATTTTGAGTTTCGTATGATTTCTTTATTTATTCTATCAAGTTTGGTTTGAAAAACCATTGGCCAATACTAATTCCCGTTTAATACATTTTTTACTAAGGATTTTTTACTCTCTGTTGATTTGTACTATTTGTTATCATGGCTGATTATTTATCCTTACAATGCGAGTTTTTTTTAGTTCTAAAGGAATCATATTTGAATCAAGTAAGGATTGCTTATTATGATGTATAAATCTTACTTCTTCATTTTCTCTAAAATTTATAGAGAATTTGTCATTTAAAATTATTTGATCTAAGATTATTTCATTTGATATTATTCCATATGAAATAAAAACAGTTACTATTCCTTTATCACTATATTTAATTACCATTCTTACAAATGTCGTTTATCCTCTTTTCAGAGAGAGAAAGATAACTTCTTTTACATATTCCCTTTTTAAAAAAATTATTGGAAACTGATTTCAATTACTTATTATTTTTGTCATCTGAATGATTTTTGCAACGATTATATGAAATATATGATTTCTCATTGTTAAGTTATGAATTGATATTTTTCTTTTATGATATCATTATTTATATCTTAAGAAATAAAAAAAGAGATATTTTTTGATGCATAAACCTAATTGCTCCAATAGTAACAAAATCCGACAAAAAAAGCATTAACATTTTATATTAATAAAATCGACTGCCCTTGCAATTAAAGACTGAGTTTATATACTTCCCATAAGTAAAAAATCAGATTTTAGATTTTTTGTGAACTATTATGCAGGTAGAACAACAGCCAGAACTTCGCGTTTTCCTCGCAGATATTGTAGATAAACAAACTCCGAAAGCACTCCTTGAAGATAGGATGAAAGAGCTTGAAAATCTTGTGAATACCTATGGTGGAGTAGTAGTTTTGCAGAAATATCAGAAAAAAGACTTCCCAGATCTTAAAACCTATGTTGGAAAAGGAAAACTAGAAGAAATTATCGCAGATATGCTCCGCTTAAACGCAAATTTGCTGATTATTGGAAATGCGCTTAAACCTTCACAAATCTATCAGATCAACGAACAACTCCGTCTCGTGAGTGAGGAACATAATCTCAAAGATAAAATGGTCGCTTGGGACAGAATTGATCTAATTTTGAAAATTTTTGAGAAACATGCAGAGGGAGGAGAGGCGAGATTGCAGATTGAACTTGCAGCGATTAAGCATATGGGACCGAGGATTTATGGAATGGGAATGGAGCTGAGTAGGCAGGGAGGAAGCTCTGGAAGCGGAGGTGGAGCAACCAGAGGAATCGGAGAAACCAATACTGAGAGGATGAAAAGGCACTTGAAGGAAAAAGTAGGGAAAATAGAAAAAAAGCTGATTGAATACGAACAGATGAGAAAGCTCCATCGTGATGCTCGCAAAAAGAAGGGAATGCCTACGATCGGTATCGTTTGATATACTAATGCGGGAAAGTCTTCTCTCCTCAATGCGATGACCAAAAAAGGCGTTCTAGCAGAAAATAAGCTCTTTGCAACGCTTGGAACGAATGTCGGGAAATGCTATCTAATTACCAATTCTGAAACCTGACTTGGAAAGGAGATTTTACTCAATGATACAATCGGATTTATTCGCGATCTGCCTCCGAAGCTGATTAAGTCCTTTTCTTCTACGCTGGAGGATAGTATTGAGTCAGATTTGTTGCTTCATGTGATTGATGCGAGCGATCCTTTTGTAGAGGAGAGGATTGAAGTTGTGCATCAGGTTTTGTCTGATATTGGAGCGAATCAGGAAAAGATTTTGGTCTTTAATAAGATTGATTTGATCAATGAAGAAAAAAAAGCTGAATTAGCCGAGAGATTTACTCATTTTAATCCTATTTTTCTTTCGGTTAAGGAAGGAGAAGGAATAGAAACTCTAAAAACTGCATTGATCGAAAAGCTCCAATAAAACTACTAAACTTACTAACAAAACTCCCTTTTCTATAGTCTATTTATCACCTATTTTCAGAAGATGTATTCACTTTATCAAAGCCCGATTCGAGAAACCCTTCAAGTAGAAATCTATGAAAAACCTCATGGGTTTACGAGAATTTTTGGAAAGGAATATTTCTATCTGATCAAACAAAAAAAAATCTGACCGTTTACTTTTAGGGAATTTCAGGCAATCGGACTAGAAATGCCAAGTAATCGGGAAGAAGCAAGAAAAGGACTTAAAAAACTCAAAAAAGAATTTGGAAAAAAATGGGGAAATATTTTTTTTCAGCTAGGATTTATCAATGAAATTACAAGTTTTGATAATGCCCGAGCAAGAGAGCAGAATATTGTAGGGAAAGTAAGATCTATGAGAGAACATACCAGAAAGCTCATCCACAAAGAAACCCCGCTTAAACTTGCATTTAAAGAAAATATGCCTCAAACAACCATTATGATAAATCTGAGTAAAAGCGATGAACAGTTGCTTTCAGAAATGAATAGTGGATGTGCTGATAGAGTAAAAAAAGCTATTAAAAAAGGGATCAAAGTCAGACTTTGAGATCATGATGATTACGATACCTTTTTTGAAAAATGGCAGATTACCGCCGGTGGAAAATGATTTTCTACAATTACAAAGCTTCAATACCTAAAACTCTTGCAAGTTCTAGAAGAAAAACAATGCTGAAATATTTTCGTTTCTGAGCTTGATGGACAAATTATTGCTGGAAGTATTTGTCTTTATCATGGAAAAACTATTGTTTATCTCTATTGATTTACCGATAGAAAGTACACCAATATGGGATGACACCATTATCTTAAATATGCAATGTTTGAATGGGCTAGAGATCGTGGATTTGAATATTGTGACCTTATGGGTTGAGCTCCAACAGGTTTCCCTAATCATCCCTTAGCTGGAGTTAGTAAATTTAAAGAATCGCTCTGAGGAATGAAGCGAGAATTCTATGGCAATTATGACCTCATTCTAAACCCGCTTCTCTACTACCTTTTCAAATGGTTCTATCTTCTCAAAAAATGAAAGTTCTTTAATAAATTATTTTTCTGGAAAAAATAATTTTTCGCAACAAAGCAAGCTGATTAAAATTTACACCCTTGCTCCTGATAGTGTTTTACTACCTCAAGAAAGTTTTCTTGGATAGAAACTTGCTGACAAACCTCACGAAGTTGAGCTTCTGCAAGCAATCTCCATGGCTGAATTACTTTAACTAACTGTTGCTTCATTACTGGCTGATTTTCAACTGGTGCTTTCGCGATAATACACTGATTGAAAGCTATAATCTTATTACAGAGCTCTACTGGAAACAAGCTTTTTATTGGTACTGCAAAACTTCATGAAGCCTGACTTCAAGTTTGAGAATTTCAAGAAGATATCTCAGATCCACTTATATCCTGAGATCCACTAGTAGAGTGTGAAACAGTTCAAGATACGACAGTCCCTGAAATATTCGTTCCTGAAAGTGAAGATTCAGCTTTTTTACTCTCTCCACAAGCTGAAAGTATAAATAGAAGAAGTCCACATAAACCAAATAGTCATAATTTTTTCATCATCATAGCTTGTATAATTAAAGAAACCCTCGCTTTTCCAAGAGTTCAAAACCAGCCGTTCTCTGCTCCCAATCCCCGAAAGTATGCATATCGCTATTCACATATACCCCCGTTTCCAAATGTTCCAAAGCATATTTGAGTTTATTAAGATCGGTTCTCTCTTTTCTGAGATAAGCAGTATCAATTTCCAAAGGGATTCCATACTGATTCAAGCAATCTACAAAACTTTCCACCTCCAAAAATTCACAGGTTTTGGTATAAAAGGGATGTCCGATAAGATCAATCTGCTCATGATACTTAGCAATTGCATTGAGGTAGGACTGAGTTACCCTCTTTAAATCCCCTTGATAAGTAGCAGAATGAAGTGATAAAATACGAAAATCTGACTCCTGACGATGAATCTCAAAACAGCAATTCCCCTCCTCATCAAGCAAATCCCCCTCTACTCCGAAGATCACTTCCACCTCATTATAATAATTTTTCCAGTGTTTTAGAGTAGATCTCCAGCATTTTAAAGCTAATCCTTGAGCTTCTAAAACAGCCTGAGAATGATCGGTAATGGCAATCTTTTTGAGTCAGAATTTTGGAGCCATTTGCACGATTTCATCAATCGTATGCAGCCCATCAGAATAAGTTAAACTATGCATATGATAATCTTCGGCTGGAGAATTCATAAGCTTCCATTTCTGTGCCATAATTTTTAGTGAGATAAATGGTCTAAAATTTTGGGAAGAAGTTGGAGGATTTTAGGATAATAGTTCTATATTCCTCCTCGCTCCGCTGGACAACTCCCTTATTAAGAAAGACGGAACTTTCTCAGTATTTTTCCCCTTATCAAAGGAGAACTAGGAAGAATTTCTCTTAATTCTGAATTGTTAATTCATAGCCTTCTTTCGTATCTTTTATTTCCCAGCCCGCTTGGGTAATTTGATTTCTGAGCTCATCAGCTAAGGTATAATTTTTCTCGGATTTGGCTTTTTTTCTCTGCTCGGCGAGCGAAATGATTGCTTCTGGGACTTCCTGATCTACTGGAGTTTCCGTAGAAAAGAGTCAGATTTTTAGAACTTTTTCTTCTAATTCGTGAAGAAGCGGTAACAGCTCACTTCCTGACTTGGAAAGTGCAGAATGAAGTTCGGAAAGCAGTTTTGGCGTATTGAGATTATCAGCAAGGGCTTCATCAAAGCGAAGTTTCCAATCTTCAGTGCTTGTTTGCTGAGAAGTTTGAGTCAGATTTTGAATTTTCTTGATCAAACCTGCTCTTTCATTTTTGGCTTGATCTAAAGCTTCCCAAGTGAAGTTTTGAAAATTACCATATTGGGCTTTGAAATAGAAATATCTCAAATCAAGCGGAGAATAGCCTTTGGCTTTAATATCTTCCAAAGAGTAGATATTCCCGAGTGATTTACTCATTTTCCCTCCATCTACTTGCAAAAATTCGTTATGCAACCAATATTTCACCCACGGCTTCTTTCAAAATCAGCATTCTGACTGAGAAATCTCGTTTGGATGATGAATCGTGATATGATCCGCTCCCCCATGATGAATATCAAACTGCTCACCAAGATATTTGCTGGACATCGCACTACATTCTATATGCCAACCTGGAAAACCAACTCCCCATGGCGAATCTCGCTCCATCTGCCTTTTTTCATCTGTTGGAGAGAACTTCCACAAAGCGAAATCTGTCGGATTTTTCTTGCCTTTCATATCAACACGCTCCCCTGCTCTCAAGTCCTCAAGCCTTTTTTTGTAGTTTGGTCCCATAAGTTTCCCATAGTCCTCAACTTTACTCGTATCCATGTAGATTCCATCGCCTGGAACTTCGTAGGTATAGCCTTTTGCTTCTAGGCTCTGCACAAGTGCGATTTGCTCGGCGATATGTTCGGTCGCTCTTGGCATCACATCAAAAGTCTGAATATTCAGTTCATGCATCGCAGTGAGAAAGATTTCTTCATATTTTTTCGCAACTTCCCAAGCGGAGATTCCGTCTCTTTTTGCTCCTTTTTCTAGTTTATCCTCTCCTTCATCTCCATCGGAAACCAAATGTCCCACATCCGTAATATTCATCACCGCTTTGACAGGATAGCCAAAATACTTCAGCACATTCCTAATCAAATCCGCAGTAAATGTCGCTCTGAGATTTCCAATATGTGGAGTATAATAGACGGTCGGTCCACAAGAATACATTCCTACAAAATCCTTTTTCTCTCCTGAATAGTTAGGATCTTGCATCAGTGGGATAAAGTCTTCTTTCTCACGAGTGAGGGTGTTGTAGAGCTTGATCTGCATTCTTTATGATAAAAAAATAAATTCTGAAAAATGTCATCATTTAGGTTGTTTTTTGAAAGGATATTGATATACTTCCCCAATGCAATATAAAACTTTAAAATAAAAGTCATATGAAAAAAATTAAATTTTATTGCGAGGTTGTATCCCTCGCTTTGTTCCTTATTGGAATAGGTTTTAAAGAATGGATCAACAACTTGTCAGTAGCAGAAAGAATGTTCCATCACTGATAAATCAGTTAGAATTATAAAGGATAAAACTTCTGAAAAGAAAAATGGGAAAGAAAAATTACTGGGAAGAGCTAGAAGCTTATAAAAAAAAGTTTCTTTCTCTTCAAAAAGAGATGAAAGAAAAATTAAAACTTCATCAAAGAGAGAACGTAATCTCTATGATGGAGAGTTTGAACTGGTTAATTGACAAAGTGCAAGAATTAGAATTACATTTCGTCTTTCCAACGAGCTATCCTCTGTCTCTAGAAATTTTTGAGGCCAGAGAGGACATATTAAATCGTTTAAAGAAGCTAGGTGAATAAACCTGGCTTTTTTCTTTCGCTATTAAAAAAATCTATAAAATTAGAGCAAGAAGAAAGAGAAAAAAATGAGAAAATAGGAAAAGAATAAAAATAATGAAAAGCTCTGCATTTTCCGATTGCTTTTAAAAAAGAAGAAGCATTAGAGAGAAATACACCTTGCAAAGACAAAGTAAAACGCTAGAATTTTGGTCAGTTTTTTATCTTTAAACTATGATCATGCTGAATTGAGAAGAATTACTCCAAAAGCTTCACTCCATCACTACCCTTTCTGACCTTGAAACTTGGTATCAAGAACTTTTAGGAAAAAAAGGAAAGCTGACTGAAGCCTTGAAAGGACTCGCAATACTCAGTCCTGAGGAGAAAAAAGAACAAGGAGGGAAACTTTCCAGCATGAGAACGAGCCTCCAAGAAGCCTATCAAGCAAAATTTAACGAACTTAAAACGCTTGAAATCAATGCACAGCTAGAAAAAGAAACGGTAGATATTTCTTTACCTGGAGTGGAACTAGAGGAAGGACATTTTTCTTTGCTTACGAAAGTGAGAAGAGAGCTTGAAG
>ERZ773233.2291-NODE-2291-length-10678-cov-4.525275_pt1 | contig 10678 bp, 12 predicted proteins | sample MGYA00580991_ERZ773233 | MGnify/ENA primary metagenome ERZ773233 (study PRJEB29015, sample SAMEA2738178) | human oral metagenome | biome: human oral; feature: human-associated habitat; material: saliva | place: China | collected 2161 ...
TTCGCTACAAGAAAGAAATTGTCCACTTGGGCTTGGAAGACAATGATTTTGATAATGACATCAACCCGCTGGAGACAACAGGAGCTTACCTATCACCTAAGGAATTTAAGGAAGCCCTCTTGGACGAAGATACTGTTGTCTTAGACACTCGTAACGACTATGAGTACGATCTGGGTCACTTCCGTGGGGCCATTCGTCCAGACATCCGCAACTTCCGCGAATTGCCACAATGGGTTCGTGATAACAAAGAGAAGTTCATGGACAAGCGCGTGGTTGTTTACTGTACCGGTGGTGTTCGCTGTGAGAAATTCTCAGGCTGGATGGTGCGTGAAGGCTACAAGGATGTCGGTCAGCTTCATGGCGGTATCGCGACTTACGGCAAGGATCCAGAAGTTCAAGGTGAGCTTTGGGACGGCAAGATGTATGTCTTTGATGAGCGTATCTCCGTTGATATCAACCATGTTGATCCAGTTGTGATTGGGAAAGACTGGTTTGACGGTACTCCTTGCGAGCGCTATGTCAACTGTGGCAATCCAGAGTGTAACCGCCGCATCCTGACTTCAGAAGAAAATGAAGACAAGTACCTCCGTGGCTGCTCTCATGAATGCCGTGTTCACCCTCGCAACCGCTATGTGACTGAAAACGGCCTGAGCCAAGCTGAAGTGATAGAGCGCCTGGCTGCGATTGGAGAAAGCTTGGAAACATTGGTAGCTCAGTGATTTAATCGTGAAGATAAAAAACTTTAGACAAATAGTGTCTAAAGTTTTTTCATTATTTAGTTGCAGCTTAGCTTTTCTTTATTCAGATTTTGATTTTTTGTCCTTTCTTTTTGATGTGATATAATGGGCTTAAATAAATGGGAAAGGAGCAAGTCTATGTCTAAAGCTATCATGGAAGAAGTGGCAGCCTATCTTCGTCAGCATGCAGATGAAGAGCTGAGTCTGACTGATTTGTCTCAGTATTTCCATTATAGTCCTTCCCATCTATCCAGAACTTTCAAGAAAAAGATGGGCTTTTCTATCAAGCAATATGTGGAAGCTCTTAAGATGGAAAAAGGGATTCAGGAGATTGTAGAAGGCCGACAAAATGTGACCGAGACCTCTATGGAAGCTGGTTATGATAGTCTAGGCAGTTTTTCCAATACGTTTAAGCGGCATACTGGACTTTCGCCTAAAAAATATTACCAGGAATCAACCAAGGCTTATGATTTTATGGTCAAACAGCTGGATGAGAAGGGAGCTTTGTTACATCAGGATCCCGACTGTAAAAGTGGCAATCGCTTGACAGTGGCGTTATCTTATCCTGAGGGGTATGAACCACGCATTAGCTGTGTCGGGCTTTTTAAAACCCGAATCCCCAAAGAAGAGCCGGTTATCGGAGTAGCACTGAGTCAGGAGAGACAGTTTACTTTTGAAAATGTACCCGATGGTCACTACTATCTTTTGGCCTGTGAATTGCTGGAGGATTTACGCCTAACTAAAAACTATGTCTTGAAGCATAACTTTCGCTGGGGCAGCGACGAGCCACTCACCTTTTCAGGCGATAGCATCTATCAGGAGGAAATCAGTATGCGCAGGCCCTTGCCCAGCGATCCACCTATTACAGTTAATCTTCCAGTTTTAATCATGCGTTCCCTAGCCAAACAAGCGCAATTGAGAATAAGAAAATTTTTATCCTAATTGATAAACTGATACTAGAGATTTATTCTCAGTTATAAACAATTGGAGGAACAATAATGAAATTAGACGTATTTTTAAGTTTTAATGGTCAGGCCGAAGAAGCTTTTCGTTTTTATGCGGATCTTTTTCAGACAGAGATAAAGGGCCTTGCCGGAGCCAGTGATATGATGGATCCAGCTGACCTTCCTGCAGAAAAACGGGATAAGCTTGCCTGGATTGCCTTAGATACGGAAAACTTAACTCTGCATGGTGAGGATGTAGGCATTTTTAACGACCTATCTATTCCTGGCAACCCTCAGCCCAATCAATGGTTGGTTCTGAGCCCAGATAGTAGAGAAGAAGCCGATGAGCTCTTTGCTAAGCTTGCTGAAGGTGGTCAAATTCTCTATCCTTTAGAGGAACAAGCTTTCGCAGAGTTTTATGGCCGCTTGATTGACCGTTTTGGTATCGGCTGGGATGTGATGAAATGAGGTAGAAGGATGGCTTATAGTGAATCCTTAGCCCAGCAAGTCCGTGCCATTTTAGCTACTGAACTTCCTCCTCATGTTTTTGAAGAAGAGGTAGAAGAGAAGAAGATGTTTGGTGGTTTGGCTTTTATGGTCCGAGGTAAGATGACCGTTACTGTGAGTTCGAGAAGTCAAGAGCTTGTCATGGTACGCATTGGTAAGGAAATGGAAAAGCAGATTCTTCCTAAAAATGGTGCTAGTGTGACGTTAATGAAGGGCAGGCTTTATCATGGCTATATTGATTTAGATAGCGAGGGACAAAAGGAACTGTCTTACTGGATCAAGCTAGCCTTGGCCTACAATCAGGAGCTGACGCAAAAATGAAGTGATAGAGCGCCTGGCTGCGATTGGGGAAAGTTTGGAAACACTGGTAATTCAGTAATCGCATAGTAAAGATAAAAAACTTTAGACGGATAATGTCTAAAGTTTTTATTTTGCGATAGTCTAGAAAAGCCGCTGCAATTATACATATAAAGTGAAAAATCTTTATGCTATAATTATTATAATACTGTGAGTACTAAAGAGTGCCTTAATAAATAAGATTTTTCTATAAGTCTAAAAATGGTATAAAATCTCTTTTTGTAAAGGAGACAGCCACAGTGAAGCAGGACTTCGTTATATTGATAGTCACTGATGAAATTGGACAGAGAAATGTTGATAATATAGGAAATGCGTTTGAGTGGGTGACAGAGAATATGGGAGTGCTATCTGTTGGTGATGCACCTGCTGTAGGATTAGTGGCTACCACACTTACTGCGCCTGTAACTTTTTATACAGCAGCAATATTCGTGAGAGTTATTGCAATTTTTAATGGTGACAAGAAAGGTTAACGAATGAAAACAAGTAAATCTATAATATTTTTTTCTAAGTTAGAAAATTACAGACTGTTTTTTGGAGTAGATATTTTAATGAAAATTTTGGTTTCTATCGCCACATTTTTGGGGGCACTGGGTTTGTTTTTCCTATTTGATAAAACTAAATTTTCGATGGTATGTAGCATAGCTATTTTGCTTTGGCTAGTATTATTCATTGTTTACCGAGTAAAATATTTATTCAATGGAACTATGAATTATTTAAAAAATGAATTAGTTGATCTTAGAAAGTATCAGAGTTTTTACGAGTATGCAACAGATCATTCCATTAAATATGACCAACCACATTATATTCAAACTCTACATCATGTTAAAGGGCAAATTTATTTTTTACAAGGAGAATTTTCTTTGGCACAGGCTGAGTTTGATCAGTCAGATATTCAAAAGGTTACTAGACATTACAAACTGAGTCATCAATTAATTCAATCATATTATCAACTTCTCATCTCTATTCATTTACAAGACAAAAAGGAAATAGTCCACTTTGAAGAAAAATTATTGAAAGCATCTGATTGGAAAAATACTAAGGGAGCCTTGGTTTCTCAAGCAGAGGCAATCAAGGATATTGTGTTCAATCAGGAAGTGAATGATTATTTTGATGAAACAGAACCTCAGAACAAATTGTCTCGAATAATGTTTTCTTATTACGGTGCACTTAATGCGCAATTGAAGGGTGATAAGGAACGCACACGCGCCTTGTTTGAGAGTATTACAAATGAAAATCCTGAGCTCTTCTATGTTCAGGAAGCGAAGAAGTATTTAGAAGTTGCGAGATAAGGCCCTCATATATAATAAGGTAAGACTTATTATATATGAGGCTGGAAGAATCTATATCTGTATTTTGTATAAACTTTAGAAGAGACTATTTCATAAATAAGGGGTGTTTTATGAAAAAAATCATTGCTAGCATTTTGAGTTGGCCAGTTGAAAAAATAGAATTCATTTTTTTAAAAGTTATTTGGAAATATTGTTTTTTTTTATATTTTATGATATGATATTCCTGAAAAAAACGTTGAAAGGAGAAGAAATGAAAAATTCAGAAGATTTAAAAAAATGGATTGAAGATAAGGTTGAAACATTGGAAGCAGGAGAAACTGAAATTTTATTTTCAGGTTTATATCCACTTTTAATTTTATATAAAAGCATAAAGTTTATTGAGATTGAACTGTTGAAAGATTTTGACATTTTCTGTAAAGAGTTTAATTTTGATGGAATAATTGAAGCTATTTGCGAAGCAAATGAAGAAATAAGATTTCAATACAAAAATAAATTTCAATGCTACAAAAGAAATGGGGAACTTGTGATTGACTATTTGAAACCATTTAAAAATTTGAAAGAAATTGGAAATGAGATTGAATTTTTTGTGTCCCGTTATGAAAATTTATTTAATCAATTTTCATTTTGTGCCGAAGGCAAAAAAATTGCAAAAATAGTCAAGGAAAACGATGAATTTGTTTTAATTTTTTTTAAATTTTCTTCCGGTGAAAAAGAGGTTTCAAAAATTTTCAGCAAAAAGAACTGGAACTATTTTAAATGCTGTTATGACAGAAAAAATAATGAAAGTGAATTTTATTTTAACAATATTGAAAAAATGATTGAAATTTATCAGGAAATAAAGAAAATTGAAATTTTAAAACCGCTTAAGGAAGAAATGAAAAAAGCATTTTTAAAAGAAAAAGAAAAAAATACTGATTCATTTACCGAACTTTTAATTGATGAAATACTTGAACAATCCAAAAAGGTTAATGTAAACGAAATTCTTAAAATTTATAAGGAAGCAAACATGAATAGTTATACGTTTCCAATAGAACTGAAAAGCAATGTTCCGGAAATTGAAACAGTTAAAATGGAAGGAAAACACTTGGAACTTATTTGTTTTCAAAGTTCACGGGAAGATTTGCTTTTTCAAGAACCGGAAGTAAGTTTTAAAGAAATATTTGGCATATTGAATGAAATCGTTGAAAGCAAAATCATTGATGATAATAGTTATGTGGAAATAATACTTGATTTTTCCAAAAATAACCCATCTAATTTCTTGAATAATCTTTTACCTTCAATTAAAACAATTGACAAAAATTATACTGTCAGATCAATCGTTTTTTCAGGAAAAGAAGTTTCTATTAATTTTTATTTCTATGAAGAAAAAGAAGTTTTGGAAATTGAAAATTATTTAAAGAAACATAATTTTAATGTTAAATTATCTGAAAAAGATTTTGGATGGTAAACAAAATAAATTTTATCTTTTTATCAAATGTTCTGAAAGAAAAAAATCACATTTTCTTAAAATGTCGGAAGTATTGTTAATAAAGGAAGTCACATATATTTTTTAATTTTTCTAAAAAAACTGTGACTTTTCAAAAGGAATTTTTTTAAAAAAGTTGCTTTTTTTAATATTTTATGATATTATTTTCTTATCAAATAATTGAAAAGGAGAAAACAATGAAAAATGAAACTATAATAACTGATCCTGATTACTTTTCATATAATGAAAAAGCTGAAGAAATTGGCAAAAGATTACGGGGAAGTTTCCTGTGGATGCTTATTGGGATTATGTTTTCAGAAATTTCAGGCTTTGGACTTTATCACCTTCTTGAAATTAAAAATCCTTTTGCAGTTGAACTTATGAAATACTTTTTTATTCCATTAATTTTTCAGCTTGTAATTGGACTTCTGTTTTCCACATTAATGTATGTACTTCCCGCATTTATATTGAAAATATTCTTTATTTTATATGCCACTCTTTCAGTGTCAACATTTTCACAGTCAACTTTTCTTGGACTTTCCGGATCTTCTGTATATATTTCATTAATATCAAGTCCGGTTTCTATATAACCAAATGAATTCCTTATTTTTTCTGCCCTTTCAATTTCAAGTTTACATTCCGTCACTTCTTTTCTTTCGTTCGGAAAACAGCCACCTATAAAAAAGAAACATATTAATATATAAAAAAATTTTTCATTTTCTATCCTTTCTTTTTATATCATCACCATTTTCCATCATTTTTATTTCATTTTTTAAATCTTCATTTTTAACTAACATATCGGCAGCTTTCATTACAAGAATGAAATAAGGAACAGTACCATTAAAAATATTGTTTACAGTCTCAAAGAGCTTGCCGTTTATAACTACAACGGAACGTAGCTCATTGATTTCAAATTTCCATTCATTTTCAAGTTTCTCTATTGTTTCCTTCACATAATTGAATGTGTTTTTATCTTTATAGTTAAGGCCGTTTATATTATCGGAAAATGTATCTTCTATTTCATAGTTCATAATCTCACCTTTTTTTATCTGACATAATCAGAAGCTTTTTTTATATATTCTTTTTCAACATTCTTATTTTCATATATTGCCGACATAATAACATTGACCGTATATTTATCAGCTCTATTGTCAGGGCACAGCTGCATGTCTTCAATAAAATATGAATTTTCACATAACTTATTTATTTTGGAAATTCTTCTCCTGAAAAGTTTAAGTTCTTTCTCATCTATATTGTCTTTCACTATCAACATTTCTTTCTTGAACTCATTAAAAGCTTTATGACTTCCAATAGCCTGATTTTTTATATAATTGTTATTCAAGCATTTTACAGTGAATAATAAACAGAAAAGAGTTAATATTGAAAGTGTTCCAAAAAGAATACCAACAAAAATTTCTGAATTACCTATATTGAAAATTGTTAATACCATGAATAAAGCTAAAAGTATAGAAAATATAACCAGTGAAATTTCCCAAAATTCACTATTTTTCCAAGTGTTTTCAGGTATTTTTTGGCTAATATCTCCAATTTTGCTTACAATTTCTTCATTGATTTTAAAATAATCTATCATTTTTTATCCTTTCTAATAAAAAGAACTATAGTTCCTTTAAAATTTTATCACTTATCTTCCTGTATGCATTTTCAGGAAGGACTGTCCTCACAGTTTCCTTTTTTATTTCCAAACCGTCAAAATGTAATGAAAGGAATCTGTTTACATTATCACCTTTCCATCTTTTCAAATCAAGCAGGATATTCTGCGGTTCATAATTTTTAAGTTCTTCTCCCAGCTGAAAAAACATTTCAGAAATTTCCATACTTTGAATTAATATTGCCATATGTTTCCATGTTTTCATTCCAGTTCCTGTTATAATAAGCTTTTTCATATCTTATTTTCCTTCCGTCAAAAATTTTAGGCCCGTTATTAACGTCCCTCTTATCCTGTAAGTACGTCTTCCAGTTTCCTGATACATTTTATGTGCGGTGCGTACAAGGGAAGCTATTTCAGTATTTTCCTTATATTTTCCTTCTTCTGTTTTTGTTATCACATTATTTTCAAGGAGGACTTTTTCACAGAGATCAGCACCTTCAGGAGTCCATCTGTGAACAATCTTATCAACTGTCATACCGTTTGCAATGAATGAAGTCTCAACAAGCTTCATAATTCCTGTCCCGCCATATTTTTTCTGTGGCATCCAGTCACTTCCATTTTTAACAATTATTCCAAGATAGTTCATGATCCTGTTAAGAAATTCTGCCGAAGTTCCAAGCCTTGAAGCAATCTGCTTTGAAGTCAGTGTTCCGTTCCTGTCAAGAAATTCCCTGTATTTCCTGCTTTCAATTTCAATAGGTTTCACATATTCCTCATTGTATCTTGATAAGGCCATAGCCCTTTGAGTTTCATTGTCAGCAAGCACAATTCCGATAAGTAGCTCCTTTTTCTTTTCTTCTTCGGTAAGATTTTCCACTGCATATTTTCCTGTCTTTCTTATTGAAGGGATTACTTCCGAAAAAATCCAGTCAGCAAAAAGTTCCGCCTCCTTTTTTCTGCTTTTCATGATTGTTCTATAAAGGTTTGCCTCATTTATGAAGTTCATATTTATTTTCTGTATCACAATCCCTGTATTTATGCCTACCTCGATAGTATCGAGGCCGTCAGGTTTAAGTCTTTTCTTCACATCGGAAGGATTTCCTATTTCAAGAATTTCACATACATCCTTAAGACAGAACCATGGTTCTCCCTCAATATTAAAGGTTCTTACACTTCCAAGATTTTCATTATTGAAAACTTTAAACCTGTCATTCCGGCTTTTATCGGGTCTTTTTATTATTTCCATATAAATCTCCCTTTCTTTTTAAAAGTCCTTTGGTTTTAATTCACTTGAATTTAAAAAGGCATAAAGAACTTTTTCAACATTTTCTGCATTAGTGTTTTCATCAAGGTTATCAGTATAATAATTCTTTTCAACTTCACACATAAATTTTCCATTTTTGTTAGTAATTTTAACTTTGGTAGGTCCTTCAACTGATTCATAGTCAAAAGTTATTACACCATCATTAATTTTAAAATTGAAAAAACCTTTGTTCCCTTTTGTTTCCCTAAAATATTGTGCTGAATTTTTTCCAGCTTCCTGAAACCAGTCATGTGCCATGAAACCAATATATTTGTTTATATAGAAAAAGTTATAATCATCTCTTATAAAATCATAAACTTCTTCAATAGTTTTAAATTTTGGTTTTTCAATTCCATTACATAAAAATGCTGAAATTCTGAAAACACATTCAGATGGTTTTAGATCATTTTCTCCAATTAATGAATATTCCAGATAACCATTTTTCTGAATTATTTTTATTTTCCAAATTTCATCATAAAAAATAAGTGCAACAGAACTTTCTTCAACACCAAAAGGTATTGCCTTAAAACAGTCATGTGTTTCTAAAAGTTCATTTAAAAGTTCGGCATTTTTTTCAAGATAGGAAAGAATTTCCCCATCAGAAGGAATAAACCTTTTTTTTATTTTTCCTTTATAAGGTTCATTTTCAATTATTTCTTTTAATTTGCTGCTGGTATCTTCGTTATATGTCCAGACCGAAATTTCTCCATTCTTTTCTGTTCTTATTCTTAAATTATTTTCTTCTAAAAAAGTTTCAAATTCTTTTTGATTTATCATTTTTGTCCTCCTTTTCCATTTATATTTCATAATATCACATTTTACTATAAATTACAAGGATTTTTTGTAAACAGCTTGACGTTTTTTAAAAAGAATGTTATACGGCACAAACGTAGTTTTCGGTTTCCACGCCATATGAACCTCTCCAACTATGTTTTCAACATTGTTGGAGTTTCTAAAGATGAATATTACAGATATTATCTTACATGTTTTTTATAACAACGTATGTTAAAGGTAAGTTCATAATTACCGCTACACTATAAGAAATATTGTCTATTTCTATTAGCTTACTTTTTTAATTCCTATTCTATTTTTGTATTTTTTGTTTTTTCCTGTTTTTATTAATTCTTTTACTACTTCAGGATTAGTTAAATATTTTATATTATCTGTTTCTATTTTTATGTTTCCAAATTCTTTCCTTAATATATTGAGTGCTCCATTTACATCAGCATTTATTAATATATTGCTGTCCGTTTTAAACAATCCTCTTTTTATTCTTTTTCCTGTAAATTTATATTCTTTATTATCTTCTTTTTTATATGTAGGAATATAATCATAATTTAGACAATTAGACTTGCTTGTATAACTTTCTTCCCTGATTATAACATCTATATTACTTAATTTACATTTATATTCTATTTTATCTATTATTTTACTGAAGGGAATCTGCTGAAAACTTTGGTTATTAACTTTAGATAAATTACTGTCCTGTTTCCAGTCTCTGTTCAAACCTATTACTAATGTATCTATATTATTATCTAAACAATATTTTACAATAAAATTAGCTAAAATATAACTGAAATTAGTTATCCTATTATTTCTTTTTCTGAATATTGTTTTAACTTTTTTGCTGGATTTCGGTTTTTCTAATTTTCCAACGGTAGTCTGTTTAGTATATATATCAGATAATTCTTTACTGGAAAACTGATTTAACTGTTTTAAATATTTGTCTTTAACTAACAGGGACTTACCTTTGTTAGTTGCTATAGTTACAATATTATTTATTCCTAAATCTATTCCGGCAATATGTTTACTTTCCATTTTTTCTTTTTTATTTTCTACAAATTCTTTTTCAAATACTAGCTGTAACTGAATTTTATCATAATATTTTTTAACAGTGGTTTTTACATGCTTCCGGTTATTTGTATTGTAATTAAAATTTAATTTTAATTTTGTTTTTGGAAACCTTATTTTACTATTTTTAATTTTGCATTCAATATTAGTAAAACTGAAACTGCAGAAGCTGACTTTCTTTTTATATTTTGGTAATTCCGGTTTACCTGAATATTTATCTTTATTTTTCAAATAATCGAAAAAACTTTTATAATAGCTTTTAAAAGTTTCAACCACTTTTTTAACTGTCTGCTGTGCTGTATGACTTCCTAAATCTTTATGTTTATAATCAATGTTATTGGTATTTTTAAGATAATATTCCAGAAACATATAAGACAGCTCCTTATTATTAAAATTAGATTTTATAAAATCTTTTTCTGATTTACCATTCTTAATATGTTTCTTTAATCTTTTCGCATCATATTCCTTTATATATGATAATAAATTATCAATTAATTTTTTATCATAATTATAAGGTTTATAATTTTCCTGTTTCTTTTCAGGATTATTATTATAATAGATATTTTGATTATAAAAGTACCAAGCATTTCCAGTTTTAACCCAACCTTGTGCAGCT
>ERZ773233.2296-NODE-2296-length-10667-cov-75.529683_pt1 | contig 10667 bp, 8 predicted proteins | sample MGYA00580991_ERZ773233 | MGnify/ENA primary metagenome ERZ773233 (study PRJEB29015, sample SAMEA2738178) | human oral metagenome | biome: human oral; feature: human-associated habitat; material: saliva | place: China | collected 2161 ...
ATTCAATGAGTTCCATGTAGCGGCTCCACGCCTCGATCCGCGTCAGGTCTGGCACGCGCGTGGAATGCCACCAGTAGCCCGCCCCGGCTGCGGCGGCCACGAGGCCCACGCACGAGGCCGTGGCGATCCAGCGCTTACGCCGCGAGGCGGGGGTGGGCGAGGGGTCTTGCGGTGTGCTCGTCGCTGAGGGCTGGGGCATGGGGGTTCCTTACGTAGGTGTATAAGAAAGCTACCAAAGGGGAGGGGCGCGGAACAAGTGGCTGTCGGCGCTCGCAAGGTCTGACTGGCGAGGTGACAGTAGGGGTTTGTCGAGCGCGTGTTGGCCGGTAGGATGGCACGTGGTTAGGTTTTCCTCGCATTGGAGAGAGGGATCGTGAACGTTCGGACTCTGTATAACCGTCTTTATGCTCGCTGGGTGCGGGCTCGGCTGCGTTGGTCTGTGTCGCCGCCGGTGTTTTTTGCGCGAAAGCGGTACTGGTTGACGAGCGTCGCGGTCCTCGTCCTCATTGTTGGGGCGGTCGCCTCCGTGTTGGCGTGGCGCTCGCACGTTGAGCGGGTTGAGCGGGAAATGGATGCTCAGGCTCTGGCTGGTGCGACCAGCGTGGTGAACGCCTACTGCGATGCGATCCTAAAGGGAAACGTTGGCGAGGCAGCCGCGATGGATGGCCTCGCCGATTCGACGGACCCGGAGTGGATGCTCACCGATGCGGGTGAGGATTTCAGGGTTCCGGCGGGTATTCATATGTCTCTGACAGTGTCTGAGGGGACGCTCTCGGCCGACAGGCTGACTGCGACCTTCGAGGTCACGAGTACTGATAGGTTCAGGAGGGGCACGCCTGAGCATATCGAGATGGTGGCGCGCCGTGAGAGCCTGGATGCGCCGTGGATGATCGCTACGAGCATGGCGCAGACTGTGACGGTCGAGTTGCCCGCCGCCACGACCGAGGTTCTCTTCAACGGCGCTACCATCGCTTCCTTTAACCCCGTGGCGGAGTGGCCGGTGAAAAGACGGGTCCTCACGTTGACCCTCTATCCGGGGATGTATGAGATGGGCGCGCGCTCATTCAGTAGCCAAGCGCGCCTGAGCTCGTTGCCTGGCAGGCTTCAGCAGCTCTATCGAGATGACGATTACGGCGCAGTCCGGTCTCAGTTCGACGTTGAGCTGTCGAGTACCGGTGCCGTGATGGTAAATCCCTTCACCTTCGACGCTACTGTCTTGGAAAAAGAAACAGAGACCGAGCTCGTGGAGATTGTCATGGAGTGTATCGACACGCAGGGAAGCGTATCCGATCTGTGTCCCGACATGACCAAGAACGCCCCACCGAGAGTCAAGCAGAGGGACCTTCGTCGGGAAAAGGAGTACTACGACATCTCCGTCACCATCAACTCTCCAACGACGTTCACTATCAACTCGCTGAGTCTCCCCAACGCGGACACGGGCGTCCATCAGTACTACAAGGGCAGCGGCACCATGTCCTACGACGAGAACGGTGACGAAACGATCACCGCGATCACCCTCACCCCGAGCGACACCTGACTCTCCCGCAGATGCCCACTAGACCACGGTCGGCGCGGCTAGACCCCGGTCGGCGCGGCGCCGGGGCCGTCAGAACTATCGGCGTCGTTTACCCACCGTGCATGAGGCGTGGGGTGAGTCTGAGGCATCAGGGAAGCTGATGTCACAGGTAACGTAAACAGTCGAGATGCGGTAGCCCTCTTTGAGGATGGTCTCGCCCATGTCGACGTAGAACCCGAACCAAGTCGGATGCACTTCGAAGCTGATGAGGTCAACAGGTGGGAGGGCGGGGGCATCAGAGCGCAGTGCCAGGACACCGCATTTCTGCACATCAGCAGGATTGAGGGAAGGCATGGAAGAGCTGAAACTGGTCCGGCAGTCCATCATGAAAGCCTGGGCTGCCCCGTTGGCCCAATCCTTCAGCTTGTCGCTGGCGACCACCTCGAACGAGGGCGGACCGGCCGTGCGTAGTTCCCCCACGTTGTCGCCGCGCGGGTAGGTAAAGTCCACTTTCCAGTAGGGTTCGTGATCCGCGTGCGCCACCATACGATACCGTCCCGCAAAAAGGCGATGCCGCGCGTCGGGGTCAGAGACGGCCACGTCACCTACGCGCACGTCGCGCATGCCGGAGAAAGAAACGCTTCGAGTCACCCCTCCAAAGTTTGCTTGCCACATGCCAAGGGAGCCGTTTCTTCTCTCGGTACTCCTCAACCGGAAGGAGAGAATATCGGGCTCCGAGGAATCGTTGTAGACGAGGGAGGCGTCAAACGATTCAGAACGTGTGCTTGAGGCCTGCGTGCTGACGTCACTGACCTGCGGAGCGCCGGTGTGGGCGCGATCCGTCAGCAGTTCGGTGGAAAACCCGTCCGTGTGGAGCGGGTTGCTCCCGTCCGTGAGTGAAAACGCCTCCTCGTACTTGCCGTCCGCGATAAGCGAGGCGAAGCGAGCAGCAGAATCCTCCGCGCTCACGTCGGACATGTACACGTAGTTCGACCAGTAGCCCGCCCCGGACGCGGCGGCCACGAGGCCCACGCACGAGGCCGTGGCGATCAAGCGCTTGCGCCGCGAGGAGGGGGAGGGCGAGGGGTCTTACGGTGTGCTCGTCGCTGAGGGCTGGGGCATGAGGGTTCCTTGCGTCGGTGTATAGGAAAGCTACCAAAGGGGAGGGGCGCGGAACAAGTGGCTGTCGGCGCTCGCAGGGTCTGACTGGCGAGGTGACAGCGGGGGTTTGTCGAGCGCGTGTTGGCCGGTAGGATGGTATGTGGTTAGGTTTTCCTCGCATTGGAGAGAGGGATCGTGAACGTTCGGACTCTGTATAACCGTCTTTATGCTCGCTGGGTGCGGGCTCGGCTGCGTTGGTCTGTGTCGCCGCCGGTGTTTTTTGCGCGAAAGCGGTACTGGTTGACGAGCGTCGCGGTCCTCGTCCTCATTGTTGGGGCGGTCGCCTCCGTGTCGGCGTGGCGCTCGCACGTTGAGCGGGAGCTGGATGCTCAGGCGCTGGCCGGTGCGACCAGCGTGGTGAATGCCTACTGCGATGCCGTCATGTTGGGCAGGTTTGATGAGGCGGCGGCGTTGGATGGCCTCGCCGATTCGACGGACCCGGAGTGGACGCTCACCGATGCGGGCGCTGATTTGAGGACTGAAGCTCGAAGGGTCTATCAGGTCAACCTCTCTGAGGGGACGCTCTCGGCGGACAGACTGACTGCGACCTTCGAGGTCACGAGTACTGATAAGTTCAGGAGGGGCACGCCTGAGCATATCGAAATGGTGGCGCGCCGAGACAGCGTCGACGCGCCGTGGACGATTGCTACGAGCCTCGCGCGTCGCGTGGTTGTCACATTCCCCGCGGGCACCTCCGCTGCATTCTTCAACGATGAAGCCATTGCAACGTTCGATCCGAGTGAAGGATGGCCAGAGGCAGTGCACTCGGTCTCTCTGACGCTCTATCCGGGCCTCTATCAGATTGGTGCGCGCACCTTCTCTATCGACATGACTATCGTCGCGGTTCCTGAAAGCAGCCAGTTTCGCTATGACGATGGTTATAAGACTGTCGGGTCATTGATCCGTGTGCCTGTTGCCGACGGGGACGAGGCCGTTGCTTTTTCGCCGTTCTCATCGGATGGAACGCGATTGGAACGAGAAACAGCTCTGAAGGTGGGGACCGTCCTCGTTTCTTGCATTAATGGCGTGACTGAGGACAGTAATCTGTGTCCAGACTTCACGAAGGGCGCCTACGACCCGGTGCCGCGCAATAGGTTTGATTCAACGCGTCGTGCCTTTAATATCGCGGTGACGCTCGATTCGCCCACCTCGTTCTCAGTGACGTCGCTGGAAGCGCGCGATCCGGCAACTGGTAACACTCAGGATTACACGGGCACTGTCACCGTCACCTATGACGATAAGAGGCACCAGACGATCACGGGCATAACGCTCGTCCCCGCGCAACACTGACCTCGGACACGCCCAAGCAGCGCCTCGAACTGGTGCGCAGGGTACAACGCGCGTTGTAACCACCCCAGAATCCCGCCATCGGTATCCCAGCCCAAGGCGCGTCGATCACCTCCACCGCCACACGCCCGTGCCCTCGAGAAATTGCCCCACACCCACCATCTGGTTGCGCGACTCGACATCGAGCGCGGAGCATTCTGGCTGCGAGCTGTACCCATCACGTGGAAGCCCTCCACACCGGCTAGATGCTCACATCGATGACAACATTCAAGCGAAGCGGAGTAGCAACAGGTGGGGGGAGACACCGACCGAGATCCTTCACGCTCGCGAAGCAGGAAATCCGCTCATCATCAAGGACCTCGACCTCTACCCGCAACCCCCGACCAACACCCGCTCACCCACACTCAACTATGAAGAGCCACAATGGGTGGTTTGCGCTCCCCTGCAGGGGGTTTCTTGCGCATCCACCTGCGCGAGGGCAGGCAAATGCCATGCTCGATCAGCGTCTTGTTGAGGTGGGCGTAGATCCACGTGTCAATCGCCTCGTGGCTGATCGTATGGCCCTGGGCGTGCAGAGAATTGTCCATGAGAGCCACTGTGCCACCTGCCTCCATGCTCAGGCGCCCGCTGATCTGGCGGGGCGTGCGCCCCTGAGACAAATCAGCAAGCACGCGGCGGCGAAGAACCTCGTCGCGGTCCAGGAGCCGCTTCTTGGTACGGCGCCTGGCCACCTGCGCCGCTCTCCCGGCGTCCTGGGCCCGATACGCCCCATCAGGAACGCGGTGGCGGGCGATTTCAAGGCACACCACCGAGGGACTACGCCCAATCAAACGAGCGATACACACCTGGGACAAGCCAGCCTCCAACCCCACCATAATCGCCGCACGATCCTCAACACTCAACATCCGACGACAGCTCACAACCAGCCCCTCCAACAGCACTGCTACAACACAAATTGCCTACACCCAATGACACCGCCGCCACATCGTTGCTCGAAAAGGGTTGATGGTTTAGTCAATGTGCTTTACAATAGCTACATTCAAACTGGTATAATCAATGAATGGAGTGCCATGTTTCCTGTCAATGAGATCTATGATCTCGAGGATGAGCTGATTGTTGTAGCCATTGATGCGTATATGCATAAGTCTAACTTTCGAAAAGTGGGGAATGAGTATATTCAAACCGGTCCTTCGTACTCAACTGCTGCGGGTCCTGGGGCTATGCGATCGATCGTTGTTAGTGCTCCTGGTGAAAATGGGAATGGTGGGGGAACGTGCGTGCGTGTGAGTGATCATTCGACGACTCCTGAATCTATTACCAATACATATAAGCCAACTTTTGATACAATTAGGAGTAGGGTTCGGACCGCTCTCAAGCCTTTTCATAGTATTCCAGAGCCTGATGTGATTAATTCTGCGTGTGAAGGGCTTCAGGATATAGTCGTGCGCTTGAATGTGGCGGCAGAAGGGGAAGATGGAAAAGATCCTAGTGGAATGCGCCCCGCCCTTCATGCGGCTCGTACTGCTGCTCAGACTTTGTTCAATGGAGTCGCGTTTGATAATTTTAGAAAACAGGTCCCGGAGACGATCAATGCGATTTTGGCGTACCGTGCATTAAGTGGTTGTCTGTTGGCTGCGCTTACGGCGGAGAAGCAGGTGATGGAAGATTCGCATGAGGCGGTCAAAAATAGTATTTCATCGGCCATTGAAGGTTGTAAGGCACTAATGGCCAAGTCTGAAAAGGGTAACCTGGTTGTTACTCTAAAGATTATTTCAAACGTTATCTCAGTTGTGCAAACGATCCTGGGTGCAAAAGATGCGACAAATTTGGCCCGTGGATTGACGCTTGCTGACTCTATTGCGGACGAATTATTATTTGTCCTTTCGGATAAGGTGATTGAGGGATCTATTAAGTCTTTCTTCGAAAATCCCTTTGCTAGTGTGGATGCTGTCATCTCTGAGCTCGAGTCGGCGGTGAAGCAAATTAATTCAGATGCTTATGAATTGGAGGAGGCGAATAGGCTTGCGTTATCTGACACCATTGCTGCAGTGACCAGTCGGAGTAATCGAGAGAAGTTCGCGATAGATCTTGAGCCGCTCATCTCTAGTGATCTTGACGGTGATCTTACGATTCAAAACGTGCCTCAGGCAAGAGATGTTGCTAACTCTCATCTACCTGACGTTGCAGACGCGTTACGTGGTATTGAGAAGGATTTGATGGCGCTCAATTTGACTGATCCGCTATATCGAACCGGTGAGTTCTCAATGAGTCCGAAAGGCCCTGCCAGTGATGTTTTTGAAATGCAGCTCCTAATTCGGGATCTTCTTCGCGATTTGCGTACAGAAGTTGAGGATTGTGCGTTGAATCTCCTTGCGACAATTAATGCCTTTTTGATCAATGAAGGTAAACAGTTCGATTTAATTTCACGGTACAAGATTGATGCTTCCACAGTGAGGGCTGAGATGGATTCATCCGCTAATGACAAAATTGCCCGTGATCGAAATCCTTGGTTCCGTTACGACCTGTGACAATGAGTACTAAGGGCCCGTTGGTTCATTTGGTTCGATGTCGTGATTGGTGTAAAGTGGCTAGTCGCGCTGCCCCTATGGCTCGGGTTGCCCAAGGTGATGTTTCGTGTTGTTTTCGTGTGACGGCTTCGCATTTAGTAGGGTTTGTATTTTAGTGTTGGTTACATCGGACCTGCGTGAAGCGGGTTGTTGTAGCTGGTAGTATGTGAATTGGTCAAAGTCTCCTCATGCTAACTGAGAGAGGGATCGTGAACGCTCGGACGTTGTATCACCGTCTTTACAGTCGCTGCGTGCGGGCTCGGCTGCGTTGGTCTGTGTCGCCGCCGGTGTTTTTTGCGCGAAAGCGGTACTGGTTGACGAGCGTCGCGGTCCTCGTCCTCATTGTTGGGGCGGTCGCCTCCGTGTTGGCGTGGCGCTCGCACGTTGAGCGGGTTGAGCGGGAAATGGATGCTCAGGCTCTGGCTGGTGCGACCAGCGTGGTGAACGCCTACTGCGATGCGATCCTAAAGGGAAACGTTGGCGAGGCGGCGGCGTTGGATGGCCTCGCCGATTCGACGGACCCGGAGTGGATGCTCACCGATGCGGGTGCTGATTTGAGGGGTGCAGCTCGAAGGGTCTATCAGGTCAGCCTCTCTGAGGGGACGCTCTCGCCCGACAGGCTCACAGCGACCTTTAATGTTACGAGTACCCCTTTCGTCAGGACGGTAGCGCCTGAGCATATCGAGATGGTGGCGCGCCGTGAGAGCCTGGATGCGCCGTGGATGATCGCTACGAGCATGGCGCAGACTGTGACGGTCGAGTTGCCCGCCGCCACGACCGAGGTTCTCTTCAACGGCGCTACCATCGCTTCCTTTAACCCCGTGGCGGAGTGGCCGGTCAAAGGACGGGCCCTCACGTTGACCCTCTACCCGGGGATGTATGAGATCGGCGCGCGCTCATTCAGCAGCGAAGCGCGCCTAAGCTCGTTGCCTGGCGAGCTTCAGCAGCTCTATCGAGATGACGAGTATCGCGCAGTCCGGTCTCTGTTCAACGTTGAGCTGTCGAGTACCGGCGCAACGACGGTGAGGCCCTTCACTTTCGATGCTATTGTCTTGGAAAAGAAAATAGAGTACGAGCTCGCGGAGATCATCGCGCAGTGTATCAACACGCAGGGAAGCTCATCGCACCTATGCCCCGACGCGACCAAGAACGCCCCACCGAGAGTCGAGCAGGTTGACCTCCGTCACGAAGTCAGGTACTACGACATTCGAGTGACCATTGACTCTCCGACGACCTTCACGATTGAGAGGCTGTATGTCCCGAACCCAGCGCCCGGCATGGCCGAGTCATACACGGGCACTGTCACCGTCACCTATGACGATGAGAGGCACCAGACGATCACGGGCATAACGCTCACTGCCCGCGAATAGGGGGCGCATAGAGGAGGCCTCGGGGTCGCGTCCGCGATCCCGAGGCCTCCTGGCACAGTCGCCCGGTGGGCCAGGCCTCAGTAGTAGTAGGGGTAGTCCTCCCAGCGGGGCGCGCGGTGCTCGAGGAAGGCATCGCGGCCCTCCTGCGCCTCGGCCGTCATGTACGCCATGCGCGTGGCCTCGCCGGCGAACACCTGCTGGCCGGCCAGCCCGTCGTCGGCCAGGTTGAAGGCGAACTTGAGCATGCGGATGGCCTGCGGGGACTTCGTGGCGATGGTCGCGGCCCACTCCAGGGCGGTCTCCTCGAGCTGGGCGTGGGGGACGGCGCGGTTGATGACGCCCCACCGCTCGGCAGTTTCGGCGTCGTAGCGCTCTGCGAGGAAGAAGATCTCGCGCGCACGCTTGTCGCCCGCCTGGCGGGCCAGCAGCGCCGAGCCGTAGCCGGCGTCAAAAGACCCGACGTTCGCGTCCGTTTGCATGAACGCCGCGTGCTCGATGGAGGCCACTGACAGGTCCGCCACGACGTTGAGGGAGTGACCGCCGCCCGCAGCCCAGCCGGGAACGGCCGCGATGACGACCTTGGGCATCGTGCGGATGAGTCGTTGGACCTCCAGGATGTGCAGGCGCCCGGCGCGCGCCGGGTCGATCTGCTCGCGCCGCTGCGCGGTGGCCGCCTCCGGGTCCGCCCCCTCGACCTCGTAGCGGTACCCGTCACGGCCTCGGACCCTCTGGTCCCCGCCCGAGCAAAACGAGTAGCCGCCGTCGCGCGCCGACGGGCCGTTGCCCGTCAGGATGACGGCCGCGACCGACGAGGTCTGGCGCGCGTGGTCGAGCGCCCGGTACAGCTCGTCGACCGTGCCCGGACGGAAGGCGTTACGAATATCGGGGCGATCAAAGGCAATGCGCACGACCGGCATGTCCGCGCCCTCGGGGCGACCGTCGGCCGCGGGGCCGCGCGAAATCCCGCGGTGGTAGGTGATGTCAGCGAAGTCGAATCCCTCGACCTCACGCCAGCGGGTCGGGTCGAAGGTGTCGGAGACAAAAGGAAGAGCACTCATGCCTCGGATTCTAATGGACGAGGCCGGGGCGGGCTTTCGGCACCGGGCCGGGTCTCGCAGTCGGCTGGGGAAGGGGTGGAGGACCGCGTGTCCAACCGGGGAGGTCGCCTGCGCAGCTGCGCGTCGCACCTGGTGGCAAGCTAACCGCACGGAATGACCGAAAGGCGAGAGGGTGTCTAGATGGTGATAACTAGTCACTTTTCCTGTGAGGTGTGAGATGTCTTTATTTGCCAGGTGTTTGGTAGATGTTGAGAGTCTGTCACTTATTTATAGTTAGCGCAAAATGTCTTACAAGTGGTAGCGTGAAGCAGTTGAGCTTGAGGGCAGCATGCGCGACAATATTACCGATATGTAAGGAGGGGAGCGATGAACGCTTCGCAGTACGCCACGCTTATGCGTATTCCCATGCGTCAGTTGAGTCGTCAGACGCGCTACGCCCTCGAAGGTGTCGACGACATTCTCGTGTACAAGGTAGCGATGACCACACGCTTCCGTGGGGTGACTCGCCGCGAGGGCCTCCTTCTTCACGGCCACGCCGGATGGGGCGAAGCTGCCCCCTTCTGGAACTATGACGACGCCGAATCTTCCCGCTGGCTGGGCGCCGCCCTCGAGTCCGCGCGCCGCTTCCCGCCCGTGCCTCGGCGCAAGTACGTGCCCGTCAACGTGACCGTTCCCGTTATCTCCCCCGAAGAGGCCTACGACCGAGTCAAGGCCTCCGGCGGGTGCGCGACCGCGAAAATCAAGGTCGCCGAACCTGGCGTGAGCATCTCGCGCGACTGCGCGCGCATCGCCGCCGTCGCCGACGCCCTGCGTGAGACCGTGGGCGGGCAGGCGATGATCCGCCTCGACGCCAACGGCGCGTGGGAGGTCGACGAGGCACGCGCCGCCATCCCCGCCATGGCCGAGGCCGCCGGCGTCGTCCCCATTGAATACGTCGAACAGCCCTGCCTGACCGTCGACGAACTCGCCGAGGTGCGCCGCAGCGTCGACGTGCCCATCGCCGCCGACGAATCCATCCGCCGCGCCGAAGACCCCCTCGAGGTGGCCCGCAAGGAGGCCGCCGACGTTGTCATCATCAAGGTCGCGCCCCTCGGGGGTGTGCGTTCCGCCCTGAAGGTGGCCCGCAAGTGCGGCCTCGGCGTCGTCGTCTCCTCCGCGCTGGAAACGTCCGTGGGCCTGTCCGTCGGCGTCGCCGCTGCTGCCGCCGTGCCCGGCATCCCACGGGCGGCCGGACTGGCCACGGCCTCGTTGCTCGTCGCGGACGTCACCACCCCCCTCGTGCCCGAGCGCGGCCGCCTGCCCGTGGGGCGCCTCGAACCCGACCTGGACCTCATCGGGCGCGGCCCGCAGGACTCCGACCTCGTGAGCCGCTGGGGAATGCGCCTCGAAGGCATGGCTGAGCACCTGGGGGCGGGATCCCGGTAGGCTGGGCCCATGCCCTCCGTCGACACCGCCCGCGCGATCCTGTCCGCCCTGGATGACCTGGGCCTCACGCACGTCCTGTACTGCCCGGGCTCGCGTAGCGCGCCCTTCGCCTACGCCCTCGAATCCGGGGTGTTCAGCGGGCGCGCCATGCCTGTCCTCGACGAACGCGGCGCCGGTTTTGCGGCCGTGGGCCTGGCCCGCACCGGCGCGCTGCCCGCCGTCATCGTCACCTCCGGCACCGCCGTCGCCGAGCTGACCCCCGCCGTCCTCGAGGCCTCCCACG
>ERZ773233.2297-NODE-2297-length-10667-cov-10.935827_pt1 | contig 10667 bp, 9 predicted proteins | sample MGYA00580991_ERZ773233 | MGnify/ENA primary metagenome ERZ773233 (study PRJEB29015, sample SAMEA2738178) | human oral metagenome | biome: human oral; feature: human-associated habitat; material: saliva | place: China | collected 2161 ...
CACTTGATTCAACAAAGAGTGATGGAACTTTTGTTTGGCGAAGTTTTTCAACCAAGGTCTTGATTTGTTCAGGTGTTCCTTCCTCTTCCGTGTTGATTTCCCAAATGTAGGCACTTGGAACTCCGTAAGCTTTAGAGAAGTATTTGAATGCTCCTTCGCTGGTTACAATGAGTTTCTTTTCAGCAGGGATGTTATTAAATTTATCCTTACTTTCTTTATCAAGTTTGTCTAGCTTATCAGTGTATTCTTTAAGATTCTTTTCGTAGAATTCCTTGTTGCTAGGGTCTTTAGCGCTTAATTGTTTGGCGATATTTTTAGCAAAGATAATTCCATTTTCAAGGTTGAGCCAAGCGTGTGGGTCTTCTTTTCCTTTTTCATTTTTTCCTTCAAGGTAGATGACTTCAACGCCTTCGCTGACTGCAAAGTAGTCTTTGTTTTCAGTCTTCTTGGCATTTTCTACCAATTTGGTAAACCAAGCATTGCCACCTGTTTCAAGGTTGATACCGTTATAGAAAATGAGGTCAGCCTCAGAAGTTTTCTTAACATCTTCAGGAAGTGGTTCGTATTCGTGTGGGTCTTGACCAATCGGAACGATACTGTGAAGATCAATCTTGTCACCAGCGATATTTTTAGTAATATCAGCAATGATAGAGTTAGTTGCTACAACCTTTAGTTTTTGGTTTGTAGATGCTGTGTCTTTTTTTCCGCTAGCACAGGCAGCTAATCCAATGGTAGCAAGAAAAAGAACAAGCAATGTACCTAATTTTTTCATTAGATTCCTCCAGAAGGGTTTCCCCTTATTTATTGATTTTTTTATTTTTTAGTTTCAAGTATCGTTGCTTTGGAGAGATAAAGAAACTGATTAAAAAGAAGCTGGCGGATGTGAGCACGATGCTGGATCCTGCTGCGAGATTGAAGCTATAGCCGATAAAGAGTCCCAAAACAGAAGCGGTTGCCCCTAGGGTTGATGAAAGAAAAATCATGCTCTTTAGGCTATTCGCATAAAGGTAAGCCGTCGCAGCTGGGGTGATCAACATGGCCACGATAAGAATCGTTCCAACACTTTGCATGGCAGTGACTGACACAAGGGTCAAGAGCACCATGAGCAGATAGTGGTAGAAATTGACGGGCATTCCCATGGCTTTAGCCAGGAGTTCGTCAAAGGATGTAATCAATAGTTGTTTAAAGAAAATCCCGATAATCAAGAGAATCAATGCCCCCACACCAATGGTGATCCACATGTCCGTATCTTGGACAGCGAGGATATTCCCAAAAAGGATATGGAAGAGGTCTGTCGAACTCTTGGCAACACTAATCAAGATGACACCTAAGGCTAAGAAAGATGAAAAGGTAATACCAATGGCAGTGTCACTCTTGATGATAGAGTTTCCCTTGATGTAGGTAATGATGATGGAAGCCATCAAGCCAAAGATGATCGCTCCGATAAAGAAATCAATTCCCAAGATAAAGGAAAGGGCTACGCCGGGCAAAACTGCGTGAGAGATGGCATCCCCCATGAGAGACATTCCACGTAAGATGATAAAACATCCCACGGCTCCAGCAACCACCCCGATGACTATAGCTGTTATCAGGGCATTTTGTAGGAAATGGAAATGTTGCAATCCATCGATAAATTCTGCTATCATAGGTCACCTCCATTAAAGAAGAGCCTACTACCATAAGCTTTTTTAAGATTGGCTTCGGTAAAGGTTTCTTCAGTTGGACCAATAGCTACCAATTCTCGATTGAGAAGTAAAACTTGGTCGAAATAATGGGAGACTTTACTGAGGTCATGATGGACGATAAGAACTGTTTTACCAGCTTTTTTAAGGTCTCTCAGCGTATTCATGATAATCTCTTCACTGATCGAGTCAATCCCGGCAAAAGGCTCATCTAAAAAGATGTAGTCAGCTTCCTGCACTAAGCAGCGGGCAATCAAAACACGTTGGAATTGCCCTCCTGAGAGCTGACTGATTTGGCGATCCGCATAGTCTGAGAGTCCAACGATTTCAAGTGCATCCGCCACTTTTTTCCAGTGGCTAGCCTTTAAAGTGTGAAAGAGCGGTATAGATGGATAGAGTCCCAGTGAGACACATTCCTTGACCTTGATAGGGAAATTGTAGTCGATATGGATTTTTTGCTCGACATAGGCAACTCGATGTAAAGATTTCTTGACTTCTTTGTCATCGAGAAAGGCCTGACCTTCATGTGGGATAATTCCCAACATACTTTTTAATAAAGTTGATTTTCCAGCACCGTTTGGACCAATAATTCCGGTAATCGTTGGTCCTTGGAGCACTAGTGAAATATCCTTTAGTGCCAACGTTTCTTTGTAGGAGACACTGAGGTTTTCGATACGTATCATACAGTTGTATTCCTCCTGCCTTTTAATATACCTTAAAAAAAAAATTAAGTCAAGTTAATTTTTGAAAAATTTAAAATAATAACTGAAAAATGATGAAAAAGGAAAGTCCATTTTTAATTGCATTCCCAAGCAATTTTTGTTAAGCTAGCAATAACTTAAAAAAATGAAAGCGAGAACAAGATGACACGTTATCAAGACGATTTTTATGATGCAATCAATGGCGAATGGGAAAAGACAGCTGTGATTCCAGCTGATAAATCTCGAACAGGTGGTTTTATTGACCTTGATGAAGAGATTGAAGAGTTGATGCTGGCAACTACGGACAAGTGGTTGGAAGGAGAAGATGTTCCAGAGGATGCTATCCTTGCAAACTTTGTTAAGTACCATCGAATGGTACGTGATTTTGATAAGAGAGAAGCAGATGGGATTAAACCTGTCCTTCCTCTACTCAAGGAATACCAAGATTTGGAGAGTTTTGCGGATTTCACTAGCAAATTAGCCGAGTTTGAACTAACTGGCAAGCCAAACTTCCTCCCATTTGGTGTATCGCCAGACTTTATGGATGCCAGAACCAATGTTCTTTGGGCCAGCGCTCCAAGGACGATTTTGCCAGATACAACTTACTATGCGGAAGAACATCCGCAACGCGAAAAGCTCTTGACTTTATGGAAAGAAAAAAATCGCAACCTTCTCAGAGTTTATGGTTTTTCAGAGGATGAGATTTCAGATTTACAAGAGAAACGATTGGAGTTAGACCGTCGAGTTGCAGCTGTGGTGCTTTCTAATGAAGAAAGCTCAGAATATGCGAAACTGTACCATCCATACGCTTACGAAGACTTCAAGAAATTCGCCCCTGCCCTACCTCTAGATGATTTCTTCCAAGCTATTCTTGGGCAAGTTCCTGACAAGGTTATTATAGATGAAGAACGTTTCTGGCAAGCAGCAGACCAATTCTATAGTGAAGAAGCATGGCCTTTGCTCAAGGCAGCCTTGATTTTGGCTGTGGTCAATCTTTCAACCAGTTATTTGACAGATGAGATTCGTATCCTGTCAGGTGCCTACGCGCGAGCTCTTTCAGGTGTTCCAGAAGCTCAGGATAAGGTCAAGGCAGCCTATCATTTGGCCCAAGGTCCTTTCAAGCAAGCCCTTGGTCTCTGGTATGCGCATGAAAAATTCTCCCCAGAAGCAAAAGCAGACGTAGAGAAAAAAGTAGCGACTATGATTGACGTTTATAAGGAACGTTTGGCTAAGAATGACTGGCTCACTCCTGAAACGCGTGATAAGGCCATCGTCAAACTCAATGTCATCAAACCTTATATCGGTTATCCGGAGGAGTTGCCAGCCCGCTATAAGGACAAGGTAGTGGATGAAACAGCCAGCCTCTTTGAGAATGCCCTAGCCTTTGCGCGTGTGGAAATCAAGCACAGCTGGAGCAAGTGGAATCAGCCAGTTGACTACAAGGAGTGGGGCATGCCAGCACATATGGTCAATGCCTACTACAATCCTCAGAAGAACTTGATTGTCTTTCCAGCGGCTATTTTGCAGGCTCCATTCTATGACTTGCATCAGTCGTCTTCTGCCAACTACGGTGGTATTGGGGCAGTTATTGCCCATGAAATTTCCCACGCCTTTGATACAAATGGTGCTTCTTTTGATGAAAATGGTAGCCTCAAAGACTGGTGGACAGAAAGCGACTATGCTGCCTTCAAAGAAAAAACACAGAAAGTTATCGACCAGTTTGATGGACTGGAGTCTTACGGCGCAAGAATCAACGGAAAACTAACTGTATCAGAAAACGTTGCCGACTTGGGAGGAATTGCTGCAGCGCTTGAAGCTGCCAAGAGAGAACCAGACTTCTCTGCTGAAGAATTCTTCCACAACTTTGCTCGTATCTGGCGTATGAAAGGCCGTCCGGAGTTGATGAAACTCATGGCCAGTGTCGATGTTCACGCACCTGCTAAACTCCGTGTCAATGTGCAAGTGCCAAACTTCGATGACTTCTTTACAACCTATGATGTCAAAGAAGGTGATGGCATGTGGCGTGCACCAGAGGATCGTGTGATTATTTGGTAAGAGTGTTCTATTAAGAGATTCCGTTAAACAAGGATTCAGAAAGTACATGCTAAAGTGTACTTTCTGATTTTTTGAGTAAATTGCTAATTTTAGAATATTTAAAATGAAAATAATGAGGGAAACATGAAGAAATATTGGATGATGATGATCGTAGCTCTTTGCCTTCCAATTTTGGCATCTTGTGGAGGGAATCAAAGTAGGGAAAATGTAGAGACGTCAACTACAGCAACCACTTCAGCTAAAGAAGTTCAAAAGGATATAGCTACAAAATCAAATAGCGAAGCTAGCATAAGCTCTTCCAAAACGGCACCATCAACTACGGTTGAAAGGGAAAATGATACGGGACAGGACCTATATAAAGAAGTTCTCGAACGATATAAGCGCTATGTATCACTTTTAAATCAAGGTAAGAGAGAAGAGTTGCAAAAAGAGCTGAAGGAGAATAAAGTTTCCCCAGAGGAGTTTGGCTATATTTTCACATTAAGCACCTATGAAAAACCAGTGGCTCCAGAATATGTTTTTTCAGATTTGAATAAAGATGGACAGGATGAATTGCTAATTGGGAATGGCCAAAATCTTACAGCAGTCTATTATTTGGAAAATCAAAAACCCACATTGCTTCATACAGGTTATGCAGCATCTGCGGGTGGTTTTCGATCTAGTTTAAGTCTCTATGAAAATGGTCAAGTTAGCTATGCAAATTGGCATTCGACTTCTCCAGAAATGGACCTAACTCTTTATTCTTTGAATAACAAAGGCGTAAAGATAGTGAAAGAAATGACTCTTAAAATTGGTGGAAATGAAAAAGTTGCTCAAGTTTTAGAGGTTTCTTCTGAAGAGGTTGATCTGACTAAATTTGATTGGAAAGCCTTTGAGATAGTGAATTAGTTTTGGATCCACTTATTCGCCCATCTTCGATTTGGCAGAGTGAGTCTTGATACAGAAAAATTAACCAAGGATTTTATCCTTGGTTTTTTGCTTGCTAGAAAAAAGGATTAAAGGTCTTTTCGTGAGCGATGGTCGTAGCTGGACCATGTCCAGGATAGACATCGTAGTTAGGGAGGGTAAAGAGTTGAGTTTGGATACCATGAAGAAGCTGTTCCATACTACCTGTAGGAAGGTCGGTCCGTCCGATGGTTTCGCGGAATAGAGCATCTCCTGTTAAGACTAGATGGGCATCAGGAAAGACCAGGGAAACACCACCGATAGAGTGACCAGGAGTTGGTAGGGCAGTAAAACGGAATTCCTCGATCTGGTATTCTTCATGAAAGACATAGGTGTGTTCAGCTGGTTTGCAGACGACATCAGCCATATCATCGTGACGAGGTAGACCAGAGAGATTGTCAACGGGAGTATAGAGCCAAGAAGCTTCACTCTCTGCTACATAAACTGGGGGATTTTCAAAAGTATCTCTGACTAAGTCAAGACTCATAATATGGTCGTAGTGGGTGTGGGTCAGGAGAATCGCACAGACGGGTTTGTTGATTTTCTCGATGGTCTTGCGAATGGCTTCCCAATGGCTACCAGGATCGACCACAATCAGGTGTTGGTCTCCTTCTAGATAATAAGTGTTTTCATAGGCAACGGGATTCACGGTTTTATGGATTTTCATAGGATTTCCTCTTTTAAAGAATGTGCTGATATCAGTATAACACAGAAGAGAGAAATAAAGTGAAAAGAAAGTCCCTCTTTTGTGTAAGAGGGACAACGGTCTTATTTAAACTTGAAACCTTCGTAAATGAGTTTTGCTTTGGGATTCTTTTTCTTGATTTGCTTAGCAAGGGACTTCATCATAGGAAGAGGGCCACACATATAGACTGTAGTCTGGGTAGGGATTTCTTCTTGATTTAAAGTCAGGTATCCTTTTTCATTGCTATCGACTAGCTGCAGGTCAAAGTTAGCATTTTGACGGGCGTAGTCTCGAAGTAGATCTAGGTAGACAGCATTTTCCTCTCCACGGAAACTATAGTAGAAGCGGACGTTCCTGTCTAGGATAGGATGCTCACGGATATAAGAGATGAAAGGTGTAATTCCAATTCCACCAGCGATCCAGATTTGCTGCTTTGGACCGTGTTCCATAGTCATATGTCCATAAGCGCGATCAACTGCAACCTTGCTACCAACTTGAAGATTGTCATAGATATTCTTGGTGTGGTCACCAGAGTTTTTTATCGTAAAATAAAGAGTTCGTCCTTGTCCTCCAGAGATGGAGAAAGGATGTGGAGCAGTCTCAAAACCTTTTTGGAAAATTTTTAGAAAGGCAAATTGTCCATATTCGTAGGTGAAAGGATGACTGAGTTCTATTTCAATTTCAGTCGTATCATGGTTGAGGTGTTTGATCCCTACGATTTTTCCAAGATAGGTGAAGCCGACCTTTTGATAAAGGAAAATGATATAAAAACCTGCAAGCAAGCCTAAAATAGCATAGATTCCAAAGATAAGACCTAGGAAACTAAAGGAGAGGAGGCGATTTCCCATGATCATCAAAACATGAAAAAGGCCAAAGATATAGGCTAGATAAACCAATCGATGAATCCATCTCCATGCCTCATACTGGATGTATTGCCCTAGATAGGCAACCAGAACAATGCTGATAAAGATATAGATAGCAATATTTCCAAACTGGGCGGCTAAATGCGAACCCCAGAGACCTCCCATGCTAAAGTTGTGTAGGGTTAGTAGGAGAATGGATAGAAAAGCGGTGAATTTGTGAGCTAGATACATCTTTTCAAGTCCGTTAAACCAAGATTCAAGCAGGGGTAAACGGCTAGCTAGTATAAAAGTAAGTGAGAGGGTAGTGAGAGCTAAACCAGGGATTAGAAACTGACTAGCACCTGAACTGAGCCAAGCTAGGATAGTCAGAAGTATACTAAGTCCGATAAATAAAATACCTTTTAATGATTTCATAGTAGAAGTCCTTTCATGGATTTATCTTATATTAGATGTAATAAGATTTGTTACATTTTAACAAAAAAAGAATCTTCCGTCAAGGTTTGTGATTTAAACTAACTTTTCTGACACTTTTTTCTAAAAAAGCCAACGAATCGGGTGATTCATTGACTTTCCTATCTTAACGATTTTTCCAAGCTTGGTAGCGAGTATCAATCAAGAGTTGGGTTAAGCGTCCCATGGTTTCTCTTTCTTCAGGAGTGAGGGATTAAGCTTGGACAAAGAGTTGATGAATGTGTTCAATGACCTTGAAAGAAGAAGGGTCGTTGATAGAGGAGATGTCTGCATCAAGAATGATTCCAAAAAAGAGATCGAAGTAGAGCTGCAGTTCAGTATCAGGGACTGTCTCAACCCATTCCTTGAAGGTAGTATCGACTTGCCGGCTGTCACTATTGGTCTCGTCCAGTTGGATATAGTATTTGTATTCAACCTAAAAAAACTTGATAAGCAAGGCTTTTTCCTGTTGATTTAGATGCCCCCTGCAGAGATTTGTAAGAAATCTTCATATAGAAACTAATCAAAAATGTTGAAATGTAAGTAATTTTAAATGTAATTAATTCAAAGGGGGCAAATAATTTTATAGCAGTAGAGAATACTTTAGTTTTGAAAATTAACGCTGCTTAGCAAGCAAGGAGTAAGAAAGCTAAATTTTTTCGGACTTATTTTGGAACAACTCAATTTTATCATCGCAGTAAAAAATTAAATCTTGAGCTTTTTCAAGTGTATATCCTTTTTCAGATACAGATTTTACTTTCTTCTCATCAAAATAATAGCCTGTCAAACCAGAGACTTTTTCTGATAAGGTGAGGTAGTAGCTTGTTTCGATTCCCTCGTCTAGACCTTTGGAAAATGACTTCATCAAGCGTCCAAAGAGAGACTTTTTCGTCTTTTCATCACTGGAATCATTCCCCAAGTTGGTTGAAATCAAGCCCGGATGATAGGCATTGATGGTGATGTTTGAACCTTTTAAAAAGAAATCTCTTGCTAGATAGCGTGTCATCCAAATGGTGTATAATTTAGAATTGTTGTAGGCTAAACCAGGATTGTAGCCTTTCTCAAAGCCAAAGTCCAAATCTTTAACCTTGGCAAAATGGTGCATATAGGAGGAGGTATTGATGACACGACCATCAGGCGCTTTTTCTAATAAGGGACTCAGTTCGATTGTTAAAATATAGGGAACGAGAACGGATAACATAAAAGTCAACTCGACATTTTCAGCACTTGCTTTTCGTTCTTTTCCGGCATACAGTCCTGCATTGTTAAACAAGACATCAATACTTTGAAAGTTTCGCTTGATTTCCTCTACAAATCGATAAACATCATCTAATTTTGAAAAATCTGCAAGGTAGCTAGAGACTCTGCCTCTCAAGGAAACTGCCCGAACCTCTTGAGTGGCCAGCTCAAGTTTTTGAGAATTTCGACCATGGAGGATGACATGATGCCCTTCACTGGCAAATTTCTTTGCCAAATGTTTACCGATACCGTCAGTAGCACCTGTAATCAGAATCGTTTTGACCATATTAGTCCTCCAAGAAAGCCAGTAGTTCTTTTGAAAATTCGTCTACATATTGGAAAATCGAACCGTGACCAGCATTTGGATAGATAATCAGCTTACTATCTTTTATTTTCTCATTCATATCATAAGAATTTTCCGTTGGGACCTGCATATCCTTATCCCCATTGACGATTAAGGTTGGTTGGGTGATAAATTGAAGGTCGTCTTGAGGCTCTTTTCCCCAACGTTTAATAGCTTTGAGTTGAGTTAGGAATCCTGGTACATTCATGTCTTTATCTGCAAATTCCTTGGTCCGCATCCCCATTCGTCCTAGAACTTTCAAGGCTTCAATTTTTCCTTGTTCATCATGATTATAGAAGATATAGCGTTTAGGGTCTATGCGCTCGAGTCCAGCTTTAAACATAAAACTAAAAGTTTTCCCTGTAACCTTGTCCATCTCAACCCCACCTCGAGGTCCTGTTCCTGCCAAAATCAAGCGATTGACTAAAGTAGGCTTGATTCGGATGATTTCTTGGGCAATCATACCTCCCATAGAAAGACCTAGGAGGTTGATTTTATCGTAACCAAGCGCTTTTACAAAGTTAATTGTCTGCTTAGCCATTCCAGGAATGGTTGGCGCCACTTTGCCTTGACTGGCTCCGATACCAGGAAGGTCGACTACAATCACATGGTGTTTTTCAGCAATCAAGTCCAAGAGTTTTGAATCCCAGTTATCGAGAGTTGCAGCCAAATGGACCAGCATCAGAAGAGGTAATTTGGATTTCCCTTGACTAAGTTCACGATAAGCAATTTGATTTCCGTCGACAGTGATGAATTGATTTTTTGTTGTAATATATGACATTGTATTTCCTTTTTATTTCTTAAAGCTAAGGACTGTTTTTCCACGTGAGCGACCATTAGCGACTTTGTTTAATGCGCTATTTACCTCTTCAAATGGATAAACTGTATCGATAGATGGTTTGATTTCTAATTTGCTAAAGAGGTCAGCTACCTCTTGTAATTGAGCGCCATTACTTTCTACAAAGATGAAATGATAGTGAACGCCGTATTTGTCAGCCATCTTATCAAATTTGCGACCTACTAAGCCAAGAATCATCTGTTTCCATTTTGGCAGGTTCATACGTTTGGCAAAGTCTCCATTTGGCATAGCACGGAGAGAAACAAGATGACCACCTTTTTTCATGATAGACATTTGTTTTTCTGTTTCTGCACCACCAAGGGTATCGAGGACATAATCAATCTCGCTGACAGTTTTTGTATAATCCTCTGTTTTGTAATCGATAAAACGATCTGCTCCTAGTTTTAAAACACGTTCTGCACTATCTCCAGCACCATTGGTAATGATCTTCAAACCTTTGGCCTTGGCAATCGGAATGGCCATCCCTCCAACACCTCCAGTACCGCCTGAGATAAAAATTGTTTTTCCAGCTTGAGCTCCCATGAGGTCAAGAGCCTGCATGATGGTCAAGGCAGTCAAAGGTACAGCAGCAGCTTCCTCGTCTGATAGATAGTTTGGAACCTTGGCTAGAGCCTGACTGTCGACAGCTACGTATTCCGCAAAGGCACCGATGTGGTCGAGTGGAAGACGGCCAAAGACACGGTCTCCAACTTTTAGGTTATCGACTTTATTACCAGTGCTTTCTACGATTCCAACAACTTCATTACCCGCAATTTGTGGGAGTTTGTAAGGGACGATCATCTTGACTTCTCCTCGGGAAATCATATTATCCAGAGGATTTACCCCAGCTGCGGTGACTTTGACCA
>ERZ773233.2298-NODE-2298-length-10661-cov-3.153969_pt1 | contig 10661 bp, 11 predicted proteins | sample MGYA00580991_ERZ773233 | MGnify/ENA primary metagenome ERZ773233 (study PRJEB29015, sample SAMEA2738178) | human oral metagenome | biome: human oral; feature: human-associated habitat; material: saliva | place: China | collected 2161 ...
AAGAAATGGAAAGTAACAATACTCATTAAAACAGCACCCTGGATTTATCCAGAGTGCTATTTTATGTTCCAATTGCAATCAGAATAATTACATACTATAGTCATTAATAACTAACTATCTCTTTCTTCATTTTCTCTGATTTTCTTGATGATGCTTCCCATCTGAACACCACCATCTTTATAGTTTCTATAATAACGGCCAGCGCCATCTCCAATATAGCTGATCGGTGAGAAAGTATCGCTCTTGAAGCTACCATCTTCGTCAATCAAGTCTTCTTCTACTTCACGACGGGTTACTCGAGCGATAATATTGGTCAATGCTCCGCATTCTACAAATTCAACAACTTGGCATTCAATGGAAACTGGACAAGCCGTCACCATTGGGGCGTCTACTGTCTCCCCAATTGTATAATCTAGACCTGTAAGAGCAAACTTGTCCTTGCGGCTATTAAAACCAGCAATTTCAACCTCTGTTAAGAGCTCCTCGGTAGGGATATTCACGGTGAAGGAACCGTGTTTTTTAATTTCTGTGACGGCATTCCCTTTCGTTCTCATAGCGACCACCATCATACTTCCCAGAGTATAGGCTGAGCTAGAGGTCGAAATATTATAGCCATGTACCTCATCCTTGTATCCTAAGAAAAATACAGGAAATCCAAAATATAATTTACGTGTTTCGAATGTTTGTTTCACACATTTCTCCTTTTTATTGCTTCTTGTTTCCTTGGAAGATCAGGTCGCTCCTGCTACATCCTGAAGTTCGCGGGTAAATTGACCATTTTCTAAGATCAGGGTGCGATCACAAATGGCCCGGCACAATTGCTCATCATGTGCGATGAAGATAAAGGTATTCTGATACTTACCATGAATCTTATAAAGCAATTGTAAAATCTGAACCTGGGTTTTGGGATCTAAACCACTGAGGGATTCATCAAAAATAATGATATCTGGGTTTAGGAGCAAGGTTCTGGCAATACAAACTCTCTGCAGCTGGCCACCACTTAATTCTCTTGCTCTTTTTTCTAGTACTTCTGATGGTAGACCGACCTCTTTTAAAACAGTGTGGACCTGATCCATCGGAAAATCCTTGGGAAGAGCTTCTAACAAGATTTCTTGAACACTAAATCGTGGATTCACTGCGTGAAAAGAATCTTGGAAAACAACTAAGATGCGAACGCCATCCTCTTTGATGGAATAGGTTTTACCATCTAAGAGAACCTGGCCTTGAGTTGGCTTTTCAATTCCTAAGATGACTCTTGCCAGGGTGGACTTGCCACTCCCACTTTCTCCCATAATTCCGACTATTTCACCTTTTTTTATGGATAGATTACAATGGTCTAATACAGTTTTTCCTTGATAGTTGACCGTAATATCTTTACATTCCAGCATTATTTCTGATCACCTGCTTCAAATCTTGTTCTAAGAATAATTCCTTGGTATAGCTTTCTTTTGGAGCTGTCAAAAGATCCTCAGTTTTGCCAAATTCAACTACCTTCCCCTTCTCCATGACCAACATATTGCCTCCGAGTTCCTTCGCCAAATAATAGTCATGGGTAACAGTAATAACCGTCTTGTGCTGAGCCAGTAAGTCTTTGATCAAACTAAGAATCATCTCACGGTTCACACGATCGACTGCTGAGGTTGGTTCGTCGAGTATAATCGTTTCTGGATCTAGACATAAGATAATGCCTAACATAATCCGTTGGAGCATACCTCCACTCAGTTCAAAGGAATATTGATGGAGAACCGCTTCCGGATTTGCGATCCGAACCTTTTCTAAAACGTCAAGAGCTTTCTTGTGGCATTCACTTTTGGAAAGAGTTGAATGACTTTTTATGGTTTCATAGAAATGCGTCCAAATCGTTTGAAAGGGATTAAACATAGACATGGGATTTTGAACCAAGTAGGCGATCTTCTGCCCTCTAAAGGCGTTCCAGTCTTTGTCTGAAAAAGAATCGAGATGGAGATCTCCATAATGAATCGATCCGGTCTGTTTCATGTTCCGAGGAATAATCCCTATTAAAGCCTTGGTTAAGAGAGTTTTCCCTGATCCACTTTCTCCCACCACTAATAGGGATTCTCCTAAGGGATGGGTGAAAGAAACCCGATCTAGACGAGACTCCTCCTGATCTACAAGAGAAAGATCTTTAATGATGAATGATGCCATTCTTCTCTCCTTTCTCTTCGATATATTCACCAAATAGGTTAAAAGAAATAACGGTTAAAAAGATAGCTAAGCCAGGTGCGATCATCATCCAAGGTGCAACTCGGAAATATGCACGCGCATCATGTAGCATTAAACCCCACTCCGAAACATTTGGTTGAACACCAATTCCTAAGAAAGAAAATCCAGAAATCATCAGAATGATATTCCCGATGTTCATGAGAAGGATCACCAGTACTGGCTTGTAGATAAAAGGCAAAATATGCTTTTTGAGGATATGAAATGATCCCATTCCCATGATCTGAGCACTAATCACATAGGGCTCTTGTTTGGTAGAAATAACCAGATTTGTCACAATCCTTGCATAGTAGATCCATTCGATAATGACAATGGCAATGATCATATTGCTCATCCCTTGTCCTAGAATTCCAACAGTAGCTAGGGAGAGAAGAAAACTCGGGAAGGCCATCAAGACGTTGGTAAACCAAAGAAAGGCTCCTTCCAATTTTCCCTGATACCACCCTACAACCAAGCCTACGATAAAGCCAGTCACTACTTCCAATATACTAATCGCAACAGCTAAGAATAAGGAATAGCGTGCCCCGTACAAGAGTCTAGAGAAAACATCCCTTCCCAATTGGTCTGTTCCTAAAAGATGTTGAGAACTCGGACTTAGGAGTTTATTGGAAACATCTACATACTGAGGATCATAAGGCGCTATAAAGGAGGCAAACAGAGCAAAGAAAACCAAGAGACCTAACATGAAAATAGAAAACATCACACTTTTTTTCACGAACTATCTCCTCTCTTCCTTACTCGTGGGTCTATCCAGTGGTTGACAGCTTGCATCACACCGTTGTTCAATAAGAATAGCAAGCCAAATAACATCATACATCCCTGAATTAAGGGAGTATCGATCGATCGAATCGCCTCTACAAACAAACTCCCTAATCCATTCCAAGCGAAGACTTCTTCAACAATCAAGGAACCGGTCATTAAATAAACAAAGGTTAGACTTAAGCCAGTCGCAATGGAGGGCAAAGCATTTCGAAGAATATGATTGGGTAAAAGATAGCGTAGTTTAACCCCTCTCATGCGCGCATTCTCAACATGAGGACTTTCAAGCTGGGTCGATACGGCTTTTCGCACCAAGGCAATATATTGGCCAATCAGTGAAAAGCTTAAAGTGATGCTTGGTAAGACGATGCTTAAAGGTTCATTTTTACCCGATACAGGCAATAAGCCTAATTTCACAGAAAAAATAAAAATCAACATGTACCCTAACCAAAAGGCAGGCATGGATACTGAGCTAAAAGCAAGGAACCGAATACATTTGTCAAAGAAGGAATTGGTCTTCAAACCACTGATAACCCCAATGGGAATAGAAACGACAATAATCAGAATAAAGGATGTCACTCCTAAATAAAAAGTAGACAGGAAGCGACTAGCAATTAAACTGACAACTGATTCCTTCAGTAAATAAGAGGTCCCAAAATCCAAGTGAAGGACCTTAACAAACCAAGAAAAATACTGTTCAATCCAGGATTTATCCAAGCCCAAATAGCTTCTAGCATTTTCAAGAGCTGCAGGGGTGATCGGCAAATGCCGGATTCGAAGATAATTTTCTGCTGGATCCTGCGATGTAAATTTGGTCAGGATAAAGGTGATAATGGAGATAACAAGTAAACCACTTATAAAACTAATAATTTTTTTAAAAATAGCTTTCATATCATATAAACTTAGATCCTAAAAACAATGTGACCCGGTTTAAAAGATCCACAAAAGATCCTTTAAACCGGAAGTCCCCTAACAAAGTGAAAGGAGGATCACTTTAAATGAGGCCACATTGTTTCCTTCAGTCAAGATCTTTTACTTATTTGTTCACTTTTTCAATGTAGCGAACTGGAAGGGCATTTTCTTCTGGAGCGAAACGAACATTTTTCAACTCACCTGTACGATAAACAGAGACAACTGATTGGTAAGTCAATGGGATATACACCGCTTCTTCATGGAGCAAGGTCAAAGCTTTCTTATAGCCAGCATCTACTTTTTCTTCATTAGCTTCTGTTAAGGTTTGTTTGATGGTTTCATCCAATTCTTTCTTGATTGGAAGAGCTTCAAGGGAAACATTTTCTGGGTGACCATGAGCAGACTCAGCTGTCAAAGCTGTCATCCAAGCGTGAGGATCCCATGGTGCTCCCCAAGAGAAGGTGAGCATCATATCAAAGTTTCCTGTTTTCGCATTTTCCCAATAATCATCTTCTTCCATAGCTGTCAATTTGACTTCGACACCAATTTTCTTCAATTCGCCTTGGAAATATTCAGCTAGGTCTTTATCAGTTGCTTTGGTAGAAATGTAAGGGAAATTCAATTCCATCTTCTTGCCATCTTTTTCACGGATGCCATCAGAACCCATCTTCCAACCAGCAGCATCCAACATTTTTTCTGCTTCTTTCTTATCAAATTTATATGGTGTTAAGCCAGCATCTGAGTGAGGAGTTGATTTAGAGAAGATAGTGTCAGCAGGAGTTTCTGTCCCCATGAACAATTTCTCTGCAATTTCTTTTTTGTTAATCGCGTGGTTAATAGCCTTCCGAACATTCTTATCTTTGAAGATATCTTGTTTGGCATTCAAGAGCAACAAACGAGAAGACATTGGTTGAGAAACATCGGTTGTATACTTCTTATCTTTCTTGTATTGAGCAAAGGTATCTAAGCCAATCACACCATTTCCATACAGCAAGTCTACTTTACCAGATTCAAATTCTAGTGCGCGTGTTTGAGCATCAGGAATAATCTTAACTGTAACTTCTTTTAGTTTTGGTTTTTCACCCCAGTAGTTTTCATTACGTGCGAAGGTAATGTATTCGTTCGATTTCTTTTCTTTGACCACCCATTGACCGGTACCGATTGAAGATTTAAGCTTGTTTTTGGTCGTATCGTCACCATCTGGGAAGCTGGCATCTGCGATAAAACGAATTGGACGAATCATAGAAAGATCATAAAGGGTTGCACTGTATGCTTCTTTAAGGGTAATTTCAAAGGTGTGATCATCGATCACCTTGTAGCTATCCAAGACATTGGTAAAGTTAAACCATTCATGGTTTCCTTTGTTTTCTTTTGAAAAGATGGTATCAAAATTCCGCTTCACATTGGCTGCGTTGAAATCAGAGCCATCTGAGAATTTTGCTTTTCTCAAATTGAAGGTATAGGTTTTCCCATCTTCACTGACTTTCCAGCTCTCAGCTAAGGCTGGCTCAATTTTCCCATTGTCTCCGTACCGAACCAGCCCTTCATATACCAAATCTTGAATAACAAATTGATCTGGATTATATACATGAGGGTTGACATCTCCAAAGTCTTCTCCCCAGGCAAGGGTGATTTTATCTTTTTCAGCACTACTGTCTGCAGACTTGCCATTCTGCTGGCAGGCAGCTAAACACAAAACTGCTAAACTCGTAACAGCTAATTTCCAAAATTTCTTCATTATAAAAACCTCATGATATTTAATTTTGATTAACACTAGTATGTAAGGCATCTCCAAATTTAGCAACCAATAAAATGATTCCGATTAAGAAGATGCAAGGGAAAGCGACGATCCAGGGAGCTTCCTGGATATAGGTACGACCATCATTCATCATGGCTCCCCACTCTGGAGACGGAGCCTGCGCGCCTAGTCCAACAAAACTAAGGCCAGCAATCTCCATGATGATCGCCGAAACATTAAAAGTCATGGTGGTGACAATTTGTGGAAAGAGACTAGGAACATAGTAATTTTTGAGGGTCTTCCAAAAGTTATTTCCGTACATTTTTGCTGACTGAACATAAAATTCATTTTTTAAACGCAGGGTCAGCGACCGCGTGATATAGGCATACTTGGTCCAAGCCGTTAAGCCAATTGCTATGACCGTTTGTTGCAAACCTACTCCTAATACGCTCACAATAGCAATCACTAAGACGATGGATGGCAAGGACTGAAAAGCCGTAATGAACAAGAAAATAGCACGATCCAACTTCCCACCGATCAAGGCACTGGTCACACCAATAAAAGAACCAACTAGGGTGACAAAGAGAAGAATCCCAACTGCAGGTACAATGGTTTGTACCCCACCACTCAGAGTTCGAGCAAATACAGAGCGGCCCACGGCATCTGTACCAAACCATTCTTGACTATTGGGTGCTTGGAGGGCATTTCCTAAATGGACCTTGGTGATGCTGTCTCCTAAAAAGAAGGGAGACAGACAAGAAATCAAAAGGACCAAGAGAAGGCATCCAGCCAAGAGATAGAGGTTGCGGTTTCTAGATTTTCCCATAGCTTAACCTCCATATCTTTTAGGACTGGCCTGTTTCTTAAAAACAAGGGATTGACTTTGTTGCGAATGACGGGCCTTCGGGTTTAGCAACGTGATCAAGGCCTGGGTGGTGAAATTGACGATCAATACCCCAAATGTAATCACTAACACAGCACCTTGGACCAGAGGATAATCCCGATTGACGACTACCGCAATCAGCATTTTTCCAATTCCTGGCCAAGAGAATAAATACTCTATAATAGCAACACCTCCTAACAGCGAACCAAGTGACAAACTCACCAAGGTCAATATAAACGGAAGCGTATTATACAAGACATCCTTCAAAAGAATGCGACCTTCTGGTATGCCACGTCCTCTGGCGCCTTCGACTGCTGGCGACTGCAATTCTTCTATGATAGCTGTTCTCAATTGAGGAATATAGCGTGAAGACAAACCCAGCGCCATGGTAGAAATCGGTAAAATTAAGCCCCATTCATTTGCGGTTGACTGAATAGGAAACCAGCCAAGCTTGACCGAAAAGACAAGCATGAAAAGAATTCCAATGACAAAATTTGGAATGGCATTTAAAAATGCGCAAACTGTCATTAGGAAACGATCAAATCGACTTCCCATATGGTAGGCACCATAAAAGGAGAGGGGAAGGGAAAGACCAAGCGTCACTACCATAATATGAAGCGCCAGATAGAGTGTATTTGGAAAATAAAAGACCAATTGATCCCACACTGGAGCTCCTGAGCGAAAGGTGATTCCAAAATTCCCCTGGAGGATGTTTCCTAACCATCTCAGATATTGAACAATAAAACTATCGTTTAAACCCATCTCAGCCCGTTTTATCTCTAGTAGTTCTTTGGTATAAGGAATTCCTTGCGCATTTAAGATACTTTCTGCAGGGTCCCCTTTGGCTAGATACACTAACAAGAAAGAAAGAAAGCTAACACAGAGCAGGATCAAAACCATTTGAAACAGTAATTTGATGAGATATCTTATCATGACTCCCCTCCTTCTTCCTGATAAGGTTTCAGCAACAGTTTGGTGTAGTCCGACTGAGGATTTCGCAAAAGGTCTGATGTCACCCCTTTTTCTTGAATTTTTCCATCTTTTAGTACCAGCATTTCATCACAAAAATGGCTGACCAGCGCAATATCGTGTGAAATAAAGAGAAAAGATGTTTGGGAGCTATTCTGAATCTCTTGTAGGAGGTCCATCACTCCCTCTTGGACAGTCACGTCTAAGGCACTGGTGATCTCATCACAAATTAATAAGTCAGGTTGGACCAAAAGAGCCCTGGCAATGGCCATCCGTTGACATTCTCCACCACTTAATTGGTGGGGAAATTGCTGGGCCAGTTCCGGATCCAAGCCAACCCTTTCCAGGAGTTGGTGAATCTTCTCTTCCATCTCCTTCTTATTCATGCAAATCTTAAAATTCTGGCAAACCTCTTCTAAACTTGCTTGCAAGGTCCTTTTGGGATGAAAGGCTTCTTGAGGCTGTTGAGAGATGTACTGGACCTTTTTGTAAAACTCAAGGTCTGTAAAACTTGTCAGCGATTGCCCCAGAAACTGAATACTCCCCTCTTGCACATCCAGGAGTCGACTCAGAATTTTGGCAATGGTGCTTTTACCAGAACCAGATTCTCCGACCAAACCAAGCCGATGACCCTTATTTAGAGTAAAGGACACATCAAAAACACCAGCCTGATGATGAAGTGGATCTTGATAATGATGAGTGAGATTTTTACATTCGAGTAAATAGGTCATTTGGTGACTCCTGCTACAATTTTAGTTTGGGAATAGCCCTTAGTAATTCCTGGGTGTAGGGATGTTGCGGGTTTTGGAAAATTTGGTCGCGACTTCCTTCTTCCACAATCTTCCCCTCCTTCATCACCAAGATCCTATCTGCCAACCTTTTGGCGACACTCATGTCATGAGTGACAAATAAGAGGCTTGATCCTTCGGTCCTTAGCAATTCAATCAAGGTTTGAATAAACGATTCCTTAGAGAGAACATCAAGGGCACTCGTCGGCTCATCTGCCAAGAGCAATTTAGGATGAGTGGCTAAGGCTAAAGCAATGGCCACTCGTTGCATCATACCGCCACTGAGTTCAAAAGGATACTTTGATGGAACCTGTGCTGGATCTAAGCCAACCATCTGGAGACATTCCTCTAAAGATCTCATCTTTTCTACTTGAGAGCGATGACTCTTGACGAGATCCTTGTAATGATCTTTGATTTTACGGTTGTTGTTAAAACCGAGACTGGACTTCTGGGTCACCCAGGCCAGTTCTGTTCCTACAAAGGAATACGAGACCCGTTTTTTCTGTGGGCTAATTGCCTGATCTGCATAAGAGATACTTCCATCATTAAAGACTAAATCATTCAAGGGAAGACCCAAAAGTAGTTTTAAAATCGTTGTTTTGCCACTGCCACTTTCTCCGACGATTCCGACTGCTTCACCTGCTGAAACAGTTAGAGAAAGGTGATCTAAAATAACCTTGGACGGGGAAGAAACCGTGACATTCGTCAGTTGCAACATAGGTTTAATCCTTCGAGAGTTTATTGGTGACATGATAATAATCAGTTGGATGAGACTCTAAATGAGAGATGGATTTGTCCATGACGATGGCAACTTTATAAAATCCAATGATCGTATAGCCATGATCCTTATCCACAATGGCTTGAATATCTTTACTTAATTGGATCCGTTTTTTCTGATCGGTTTCGGTCGCAAGGGCTTCAATTTTCTTATCTGCTTCCGCATTACTATAATGTCCAATATTCCCAATACCATTTGTTTTGACAGCCGAATTGAAGTAGGCATATGGGTCACCAATTGGAGCAGCGACTACGGCATAAGGCGTGAAGGCATAATTTTTCTCCGTTGCAACGGCACTCACTTCCACCTTACGAATCTTCGCTTCAATGCCAACTTCTTTTAATTGTTGTTGAGAAGCTTCAATGGCTAACGGCATTTCTGGTAAACGAGTAAAGGAGAGCAATTCAATCGTGACTTTCTTTCCATCTTTTTCACGGTAGCCATCTCCATCGGTATCCTTATAGCCGGCCTCATCCAACAATTTCTTAGCTTTTTCTACATTGAACTCATGAACACTTTTATCCAAAGCAAAGTCGGAGCTGGAAGGGAGCGGTCCTGTAGCTGGAACTGCAGCTCCTTTAAAGAGAGATTCTGTATAAGTTTTCTTATCGACCAAGGTATCCAAAGCTTGACGGAATGAATCATCAGCTACATATGGGTCTTCAAAGTTGTAGACATAACCTAAGTAACGGCCACCTTCTTTTTCAGAAATTTTATACTGACTGTCCTTTTTAAAGGTTACTAAATTTGCATATGGAAGTCCATAAACAGCATCGACTTCTTTGGATTGAAGGGCAGCTGAAATTGCCGTTGGATCAGAGAAATATTTAATCTGAACCTGTGCCACCTTGGCTTTACCCCCCCAATAGTTTGAATAAGCCTCTAATGTAGCGCCTGCTTCTGGCGTATATGTCTTGATGAGAAATGGTCCTGTCCCTACTGGAGCTTTATCTGAGGCGGCCTTCCCATCCACATCTACAATAACAGAATAAGGTTCTGCTAATAGATTCTTCATAATTGGCTGTTCTAATTTTGTTTTGATTGTGACGGTTTGACCGTCAGATTGGATACTCTCTATTCCGAGGTCATCCGCCGCGCGCTTACTCTTCTCAATCAGTCGTTTTAAAGAAGCCTCCACCTTCGCACCGGTCATCTTTTCCCCATTTTGGAAAGTGACATCATTTCGAAGGGTGATTTTCCACTCTAATTGAGAAGTTTGTTCGATTTTTTCAGCTAGCCAGGGTTGAGGGACTAACTGATCATCCATTTTAAATAAGGTTTCTCCAACTCCGTAACGAACAGTAAACCAACCATTATATTCATCTGCCGGATCAATATTGGCTGGGAATTGGGTATAACCAATTGTCACCGTTTGAGCATTTTTAGCTGCTTCTGGTGATGAGGGTTGATTCGTTTTTGCACAACCAAGAAGAGCGACGCTCACTAAAGCTGTTCCTAAAAGTAATTTCCATTTTTTCACTATTCAATATAGGAATGGTAAGTTTATTATTATTTTTAAAAGCTGGAAAAAAAGCAGGATTTATATTTTTGGGATTACTATTTCCAATAGTTACTTTTGTTGCGGGATTTAAT
>ERZ773233.2300-NODE-2300-length-10655-cov-45.308679_pt1 | contig 10655 bp, 8 predicted proteins | sample MGYA00580991_ERZ773233 | MGnify/ENA primary metagenome ERZ773233 (study PRJEB29015, sample SAMEA2738178) | human oral metagenome | biome: human oral; feature: human-associated habitat; material: saliva | place: China | collected 2161 ...
TTCCGCAGGCTTCTTCCTCTCACGCTGTCGATGACTCCGCTCAGCCTGCCCCGGACACGGCTTCTATTTCGCAGATTCGCGAATCTTCCCCCACTGCGCCCTATACCGATGCAATCCCTGTAGTGGAGGAGGCAAAGCCTTCCGTCCTGTCGTACTTTGATACCTCAAACCCGAGCGGTATTGTCCTGCTGGTTGCCGCCGGTCTGGGTGTGCTTGCCCTGGTCACCGGCCTTCTGGCACTCTTTGCTGATTTGGCGTGGGGTTGGGCTGTCCTCTTCCTGATTCTTGCCGGTGGCGCGTGGGCTGTGAGCCGCTCCGGTCTGCTGGAGTCTCTTGCCCATCAGGTGAAGGCGAACCGTGATGAGCGCCGCGCCAAGGCTGAAGCAGGAGGCGCTGAGGGTGATGATGCTGAGGATGAAGCGTACGAAGGCTCCGAGGATGACGAAGCCTACGACGATGCACCCGAATCGGTAGATGGCCCGGGTGCTGAAGGCCCGGATTCTGAAGCTACTGAAGAATCTGAGCCTCAGTCGCGCCCCGCTACCCGCAAGCCCGCTGCCCGCAAGTCTGCCGGCAACCTGAACCGTGAGGCGGCACGCCCGAGCCGCGCGCACATCACGGTGGAGGCATCTGAGGATGCACCCGATGCTACTGCTCGCGAGGAGGCGCCCGCGCCTTCTCAGGCTGCTCGTCCCGTTCGCCCGGCACCCGCTCGTTCTGCCGCTACTGGTTCTACCGAGCCGTCTGCGGCTCACCGTCAGGAGCGTCGCCAGCAGCGTCCGAGCCGATTCCAGCCGATTCGCCGCGGTAGCGTGCTCTTCGACCAGGAGAGCGGTTCCGCCACTCGTGCTTCCTCCGTTGCTGCGCCTCGCACCGCGGGGCAGCCTCGGGTGGCACAGGCTCAGACAGCACAGCCTCAGCCTGTTCAGAAGGCACCGGCACCTGCTACCCAGCAGGTAGTGCCCCAGCCCGCTCAGGCTGTTCAGCCCGTTCAGCAGGCACCCGCGCAGCCGGTGGCAGCTGCCGCACAGCAGCCGGTAATTCAGCCGGATCAGCCGGTGGCTCGTCAGGCTCTGCGCGACGGTTCGCCCGTTCGCCCGGCACCTGCGGCTCCTGCCGCTCAGCCGATTCCCGAAGAGATTCCTCTGCCGGATGTCCTGGATGATTCCGAGTTCGATGCGCTGGACATCGCCTCGCTGAACGACCCGGCTCACTCGACCGGCGCTACTGCAACCGGTGGTGTTCGTGCGACGAATCGTCACCCCGGTGCTGGCTCCTCCTTTGAGGCTGTGAGCAACACCTGGAACCCGGTTCAGCTGCCCAAGCCGCTGAGCGCCCTGCACCGCCAGGATCAGGGCAAGAATCAGGGTAAGAAGTAGACTTCGCTCTAAAACGCGTAAAACCCCGATAGCTTGTGCTGTCGGGGTTTTTCGCGCTGTCCGGTTTTTGCGCTGTCAGTGGTTTGCGTCTATGTGAATGTGCGGTGTGGGTAAAGCTGGTAGTTAAAAAGAAAAGGAACCCCGTCCATGGGGTTCCTTTTCCAGCATCACACACAGGAAGAAAGTCTTCTAGACCGACTAGGAAGACCTTCCCACAAGGCCTGCCCTATTCGGTAATAAAAATATATCCTAATTCCTGCACCTGATACAAGCCGAAAATAGCGACACCCTGTCAATAAACTAAGGTTTACCTAAATAAAATCCGCGCCATTGCAGGCGACAAGGGGTAATAACCCTCGGCTGAAAAAAATTTAAAAAACTTTTTAGCCCCTCCATATGTCGAAGTAAGAAGCCTCAAAGAACCTTCAACCAGGCCAATATTGCCCACTCGTGAGAGAATAGCCGGGTGAAAGAATGGTTTGACGCACTCCCGATTGAGGTTGCCCTAGCTTTCATGTGGGTGGTCGGTATCGTCCGCACCAGCATCGTGTACGCTCTTGGTGCACTCGCTGCTGAAGGTGGCGCGCGCCTCGACCGCATCCGCAAAGCCATGGACAGCCCGCTCTACCGTAAAGCGCGCCGCTTGATTAACCGGTGGGGCGTTATTGCCGTGCCCCTCTGCTTTCTCACCGTGGGTCTGCAAACCGCGGTCATCATCACGACCGGCTTTACGAAAATGCCGCTGCGCCGCTGGGTTCCGGCGATGCTGCTCGGAACCTTCATCTGGGCGTGCATCTACACCACCATCGGCTTCGCAATTCTTGCCGCGCTCGGCCTGGAGCCGTGGATGTTCCCGCTCGCCCTCGCCATTGTCATTACGGTGATGGTCATTGTGGCTCAGCTGCGCGAACGCCGCATTAACCGCGAAACCGTTGCGAACGCTACGGAGAATACTGCGGAGAACATCGTCGAGAACTAGTCCTGTCTCCAGCAGGGGATAGGTGCACTATCTTGCCGGGTTGAGACCGCTCACCTGACCCCATAGCCCCGCCCAAGATGTGCTAGCGTGGAGGGATGAGTTCATCCGCATCCTCCACCTCAGGTACCCCCGAAGAGCAACCCGTCACCGACCATGCTCTCACCGCAATCGACCCCGAGCTAAGCGCGCCCGAAAACGCTACGGACGAGGTAGAAACCGAAGCGCTCGTCGAGGCCCCCACCCGTGTGTACCTGCATCCCGAGCAGCTGGCAATGATCCAGACTCCGGAGGCTCTGCCCATCCCCGTGTTGCAGCGCTCCGTGCTGCGTGTGAGCTATGTGCCGGCGATTATGCCCGGCAAGTGGTTCAACCGCTGGCATGAGCGTTACGGTGACCGCGTGCAACTGGCGGAGGTGCCCGTGCGTGAGGCGCGCGGCCTGGACTCCCTGCATCAGGACCTGTGCCTAATCAACCCTGCTGAACCCGTTGCAGAAGAGGGAACTGCTGCCTCCGAGGTGCCCGCCGAAGTTACCGAGCACGCCCCCATTGAGCACAAGGACGTACCCGAGAACCCCTTCGCGCACATGAGCATTGTGCGCCCCGACCGCGAACCGGCAAGCACTGACGGCGAGAAGTACCACAGCATCCGCCTCTACGAGGAGCTGCCCGTGGTCATTCTGCCGGTGGACCACGTGCTCACCGTGCTTGATGAGGTGCCCGTGGAGGAGCTTGCCGAAGAGTTTCTGCTGCAGCCCGCCTCCGATATTCCCGCCTATGAGGAAGTATCCCGTACCTGGCGTGAGAGCGCTGGCCGCATCGTGCCCGAAGGCCTGACCGATAAGGAAACCATCGAGCTGGTTGCCGCCGGTGTGGGCCTGTACATTGTGCCCATGTCCATCGCGCGTTTCTACCATCGCAAGGACCTCACCTACCGTCCCGTTGCGGGCCTGGACACCTACCCGGTGCACCTGGTCTGGCCGCGTGCCCCCAAGGGCGAGCCACGCAGTGAAGAGCTTGAAGCGCTCCTGCAGGACTTCATCGGCATTGTGCGCGGCCGCACCGCAACCAGCGACCGCGGTAGCGAAACCCGACAGGCACGCGCCGAACGCGTCGCCGCCGAAAAAGCAAAGGCAAAAGCGAAAGCACGAGCCGCCAACGCCCGCCGTGAAGCCCGCGATAAGAAGCGCGCCAACGCCAAGAAAAACGGCAACGCGCGCCAGCACGCTCGACAGTCCGCCAAAGCCGCCAGCGCACGCCGCGGCAAGAAACGCTAAAGAACGATAGACGGTAAAATCAAACCATGGCATTAGCAATGGAAACCCGACCCGCAGCCTACGCAGTCATCATCGAGCAGGGCAAGCTGCTCATGACTCGTTGGGTGCCCGAAGACCGCGCGCTCAGCCCCCTCTGGTCCCTGCCCGGTGGCGGCATGGAACCCGGCGAACAGGCGGACGAGACCGCGCTGAGGGAAACCCTCGAAGAGACCGGCTACAGCGTCGCCATTGAAGACATTCTGGGCGTGCACGCCGGACACTTCCCCGTGCGCTCCACCCAGAAAGACCCGCAGGCGCTACCCTTCTGCGCCCTGCGGGTGGTTTTCCGCGCCCACATTGTCACCGGCGAACTGCGCCACGAAATCAACGGCTCCTCCGACACCGCACGTTGGGTACCCATCGCTGAGCTGGACACCATCCGCTACGGCACCCTCATCGACGAGGTCGCCTCCATGATGGGCTACTCCAACGCCGCCAGCTGGGCACGCGAATACCGCGAATTTCTTGCCGACGAAAACGCACGGAAGCTTCCCTAATGAACCGACTGACCATCACCCGCCGTGCGGCGCTCACCTCCCTGGCACTCATGCCGCTGCTCGCCGCCTGTGGTAGCAACGACACGACCCCGCACGTGGACCCCTCCGCGTCCAGCTACGGTACTCTGCGCATCGGCTACGGTGCCCTGCGTGAGATGCGCGCCGTTGCGCACGTGTACGCGCGCGCCCTGCGACAGGTTGGCTACTCCGTTGAACTTGTCAACACCGACAACAGCCGCGCTACCGCCCTGCGCGGGCTCATGGTTCCTTCGGCGAACTCCGCCACCCCCACCGCAACTCTGCCCGACGATGAGGAAAACAGCGCCGCCACCGTTGAGGCGTTAGACCTGGTTATCGACTACAGCGGCGACCTGCTGCTCTACCTGACCGACGACGGCAAAATCAGCCCCGCCGCCGCGCAGAACGAACGCATCGCCGCCTCCGTGAGCGCCTCCGCTCAAGCAGCCGGAGTGACCCTGCCCCCGGCAGCTACCCCCACCCCGGAGGAGAGCACCGCCTCCGCGCATGCTACGGACGCAACCGCGAGCCCCACCGCAAGCTCCACCCGCTCCGCCGATCCCATCAACCTGCGTGCCATGAGCACCACCGACATGACCAACGCGATCTCGCGCATCCTGCCCGAAGAGCTCATGCTCCTCAACGGTGCAAACGCCACCAACAAGGATGTACTGGTCACCACCCGCGCCGTGAGCGCCCGCTACAAGTTCAGCTCCCTCGCGAACCTGCGCGATGTGCAGTCGAGTCTGGTGTTCTCCATTCCGGCCGGGTACTCCAGCGGCACCTACGGCGTGGATTCTTTGCGTAGCCTCTACCGCTACCGTGTGCACGACCCGAAGATTCAGGACGACCCCGCCGAACGCGTCAACGCCCTCACCGCAGACACCGTGCAGGTGACCCTGCTGCACAGCTGCGACTCCGCGATTGACGATAACCGCCTGGTCACCCTGGAAGACCCGTCAACGGCACTTCTGCAGCAGCAGCTGGTGCCCATTATTCGTCGTACCCTGCCAGATAGCGCCCGTACGGCAATTAACCGCGTATCATCTACATTAGACACGGGTAACCTCTCGTTCCTGTTGCGTCTGACTAGCGGTTCCAACCCCATCGCAGATGACGACGCAGCACAATTCATTTTGGATCACCCTAGAAAGTAAATCATCATGACGAAGTACCGTCAGTCCTCAAAGTTGAGCAACGTCCTGTACGACATCCGCGGCCCCATTCTGGATGAAGCCAATCGCATGGAGGCGATGGGCCACCGCATCCTCAAACTGAACATTGGTAACCCCGCACCCTTCGGCTTTGAGGCGCCGGATGCCATCATGATGGACATCATTCGTCACCTGCCCGAAACCCAGGGCTACTCTGACTCCCGCGGTCTCTACTCGGCACGTACCGCCATTGTGCAGCACTACCAGAACCGCGGCATCATGAACCTCGACACCGACGCCGTCTACCTGGGCAACGGTGTGTCCGAGCTGATCCCGATGACCCTGCAGGCACTGTGCGAGACCGGCGACGAAATCCTGGTCCCCATGCCCGACTACCCGCTGTGGACCGCATCCACCGCGCTGGTGGGGGGTAAGCCCGTGCATTACCTCTGCGATGAGGAAAACAACTGGTACCCGGATATTGAAGACATTAAGTCGAAGATTACCGAGCGCACCAAGGGCATCGTGGTTATCAACCCGAACAACCCCACCGGTGCCGTGTACCCGCGCTCCGTGCTCAAGCAGATTGTAGATGTGGCACGCGAGCACGGCCTGGTGGTCTTCGCTGACGAAATCTACGAAAAGATCACCTACGACGGCGCTGAAGCCATCAACATGGCAACCCTCACCGGCGACGACGTGCTCTGCCTGACCTTCTCGGGTCTGTCCAAGGCGTACCGCGTCTGCGGTTACCGTGCAGGCTGGGTCGCTATCACCGGCCCCAAGAAGGATGCCGCAAGCTACCTTGAGGGTATTCACCTGCTCGCCTCCATGCGCCTGTGCTCCAACGTACCGGCACAGCACGCAATCCAGACCGCGCTCGGCGGCTACCAGTCCATTAACGAGCTGATTGTTCCCGGCGGTCGCCTGTACGAGCAGCGCACCCTGGCGCACAAGATGCTTAACGAGATTGACGGCATCAGCTGCACCAACGCGGAAGGCGCGCTCTACCTGTTCCCGAAGATCGATATTGAGCGCTTCGACATTACCGACGATGAGCAGTTCGCCCTGGACCTGCTCAAGAGCCAGAAGATCCTCTTCAGCCACGGCCGCGCGTTCAACTGGAAGGACCCGGACCACTTCCGCCTGGTGTTCCTGCCCGATACGCAGACCCTCACCAGCGCCCTGGAGCGCCTGGGTAACTTCATGGCTGACTACAAGCAGAAGCACTAGCCCTGCCGCCTCTGCTACGGACGGAAAATAGCCTGCCCCGCAGTTCTGATGAGCTGCGGGGCAGGCTATTTTTAGGGGCTTTGCGGATGCCCAGAGGGCGGGGCAACACGCCGGGAGGTGTAGCAACGCACCGGGAGGGGAGTGCTAGTTCGCCGCAGGCTCCTCGATCTGAGCACCGCGTGCCGCGTTCAGGCGCTCCTGCGCGCCCTGCAGCCACGCCTCGCAGCGGGCGGCAAGCGCCTCGCCACGCTCCCACAGGGCGATGGAGGTCTCCAGGTCGCTGGCGCCGGACTCCAGCTGACGCACGACCTGCTCCAGCTCGGCACGCGCCTGCTCGTAGCCGAGGGTTTCGACGGGTGCGCCCAGCTCGGCGCTGTTGAAGCTAATGTTCTCGCTCATTGAGGAACCTTTCAGGGGTAAAACTTTAGGGGTAAAAACTAGGGGTATCGAGGTTTAGGAGATGTTTGAGGGATCCGTAGAAGTCACGGTCGCCTGCGCCGAACCGGTCGCCGCGCGCACCGTAATCTGCTCGCCCGCACTCAGCGCCGAAGCGTCACGCACAATAGCGCCCGCCGCATCCTGAACGATGGAGTAGCCACGGTTGAGCGTCTGCGCCGGCGAGAGCGACCGCACCCGCGCCAATGTATGCGACAGAGTCGCCGACTCACGCTCCAGACGGTGCTGCACCGAACGGTGAGCGCGCTCGCGCAGCTGGTTCAGCTCCTCCACACGCATGAGCAGGGAGGACTCCGGGTGGGTGAGCACCGGGCGGCTGCGCAACTGGGCAATGTAGTTCATCTGCATGCCCACGTAGCCGAGCACCGCACGGTCCAGGCGGGCGCGCGCCTCGGTGATGCGGGCGGTTTCCTCCGAAATATCGGGCACAATACGCTTACCCGCATCGGTGGGGGTGGAGGCACGCAGGTCGGCGACCGCATCAAGGATGGGGGAATCCGCCTCGTGACCGATTGCCGAGACCACCGGGGTAGTGGCCGCCGCGACGGCGCGGATGAGCGCTTCCTCGGAGAAGGGCAACAGGTCCTCGAAGGAGCCGCCGCCTCGGGCGATCACGATGACGTCCACCTCAGGGTGGGCGTCCAGCTCGGCGAGAGCCGCAATGACCTCAGCCGCCGCGCCCTCACCCTGAACGCGGGTATTGCGCACCTCGAAGACCACGCCGGGCCAGCGCAGGGAAGCGTTGCGGATAACGTCCTTCTCCGCGTCAGAATCGCGACCGGTAATCAGACCCACACGATTCGGCAGCATGGGCAGCGGCTTCTTCCGTGCGTCAGAGAACAGACCCTCGGCGGCGAGAGATTCACGCAGACGCTGCAGCTGCTCGTGCAGGTTGCCGGTGCCGACCGCGTACACTTCCTTGCCGATGAGGGAGAGCTTACCGTTCTTCCACAGGCTCGGCTTGGCGCGGGTGACGATGCGAGCGCCTACGGTCACATCAGCCGCCAGGCCGCTACCGGCACGCCCGAAGAGCGCGAGGGTGAAGGAGAAGTCTTCGTTGAGGTCTTTGAGCTCCATGAAGACGTTGCCGCCGCGGCCGTTGAGGGAGGCGACCTGCGCCTCCACCCAGAGCTCGGGAACCTTGTCTACGTAGTTTTTGAGGTTCTGCGCGAGCAGGGCGAGGGGCCAGGGGTTGGTGGCGGTGGTTTCCTGAGACTTCCCGGGAAGCTGCCGCTCGTGCACGGGCGGCACCACCAGCGCGGGTGCCGGCTGCGCTGCGGAGGGGTTGTAGAAGTTCATACCCTCTATTGTCCCTGATTGGTCGGTTATGCGTCTGCTCACAGGTCAGCCGAACGAATCGGGGTATCTTGCACGCAGTGCAGGTGAAACTTAGCTTCTGGCGCATTCGGCGGGTCCGAATCGGCTTTGAACAGCGTGAGCGGGTACCCTAGGCTCATGCGCTCACCCGATCAGTCAGCAGACCAGAACAATGCCCTCAACACCGCCGCAGCTTCGTCTGCGGCGGGTACGGGCGCGCAAAACTACCCGGCGGATGCGACCCGAGTCGTCGGCACCCGGATCACCCGCACGGATGGCTACTACACGGGCGGCCACTACACGGCGGATGAAGACACCACCCTGCTGCAGCCCACCCGCACGCTCGGCCACGGGACAGCCCCCACCAAGGCCGAATTGCAGGCTGCCCCGGAGCCTCCCTTCGCGGCAGGTTTGCGCAGGTTCCTGACCGTTGTGCTGTGCGCCCTGGCCCTGGTGACCGGTCTGGGCGCAACCGCGGGTGCCTGGGTGAACTCAAAGCTCATGTCAGAGCGCGGTTTCTCGCAGATTTCCTCCAACTTGGCGGAGGACTCGCAGCTTGCCTCGCGCATTGCGGACGGCGCGGTGGAAGACCTCATGAACTCCGAGGCTATGACAACCTTCCTCGACGGCACCAAAGAAAGCGGCTTATACTCCATTCTTGTAAAGCCGACACAGGACGGCATACGTTCCCTGCTCAACCGTTCCGCGGCTGAGCTGTCAAAAACTGAAGAATATCGAAGCCTCTGGAAGGAAATCGCCGAGGAAACTCGCCGCTACAACCTTGAACACCAGGACGGCCCCGCCGTCATTGTGCTCACCCCCTTCTACCGTGCCCTGGATGCGAAGGTCGGCTCTATCGGCTCCTTCGACCCGGACCTGACGAAGCTCGGCCCTGAAACCCTCAACATTGACCGGGTGAAGGACGGCAACAGCCAGCAGGACCAGCAGGAGTGGTACCTGCACGCCGGCATTAACCGTGCCGCCGCGCTGGGCAAGTCCACCATGCCGCTGACCATCATCTCGGTGCTGAGCCTGCTGCTGGCTATGTTGCTGGCATCCAGGCACCGCATCCTGGTACCGGTGGTCACGGCTCTGCTCTACGCCCTGCTGGGATGGGGCGCCGCAGCCTGGTTAGGCGGCCAGAGCCCCGAATCCCTAGGAATTACCAGCCACAGCGCCGCCGGAACGGCGCTGATTACCGGGGTATGGAATCAGCTCGCACCGTCACTGACCGGGCATCTGGAGGCGGCGGCAAGCTACGGGCTGGTCCTGGCAATTCTCGCCCTGCTGCTCGGTATCCTGATTCGCCTCACCGCCCTGGGTCGTAGCCCTGCGAGCGGTGCCACAGTCATCACACACTAAAAGTCCGAACAACGTAGGATAGTAACCATGTCCACTGAAACTATTGCCCTGGGCCTGCCGCCCGTACCCCGCGAGCGCCGCAGCCGCGCCGAGGTTGAAGCCGCCGCACCCGTCACCGGTGAGAAGAAAGTCCTGCTCGCTACCCCGCGCGGTTACTGCGCAGGCGTTGACCGTGCCGTGATCGCTGTTGAGAAGGCGCTGGAGCACTACGGTGCGCCCGTCTACGTGCGCAAGCAGATTGTTCACAACCGCCACGTGGTGGAGACCCTGGAAAAGCAGGGCGCTATCTTCGTTGATGAAGTGGACGAAGTTCCCGAAGGCTCCGTGACCGTGTTCTCGGCGCACGGCGTGTCCCCGGCAGTGGTTTCGGCAGCTGGTGATCGCTCTCTGAACACCATTGACGCGACCTGCCCGCTGGTGAACAAGGTGCACCGCGAGGCTGTGCGCTTCGCCAAGCAGGACTACGACATCCTGCTCATTGGCCACACCGGCCACGAAGAGGTCGAGGGTACCGCCGGTGAGGCGCCCGAGCACATCCAGATCGTGAACTCGCCCGACGAGGTGGATCAGGTGACCGTCCGCAACCCCGAGAAGGTCGTCTGGATTTCTCAGACCACCCTGTCCGTGGATGAAACCCTGGAAACCGTGGCGCGTCTGCGTGAGCGTTTCCCCTCCCTGCAGGATCCGCCCTCGGACGACATCTGCTACGCAACCTCCAACCGCCAGGGCGCCATCAAGGAGATTGCTCCGCGCGCCGACCTGGTCATCGTGGTTGGTTCGGCAAACTCCTCGAACTCCGTGCGTCTGAAGGAAGTGGCACTCGAATACGGCGCTAAGCGTGCCGAGCGTGTAGACTTCGCACACCAGGTGGACGAGTCCTGGTTCGAGGGCGTGGCAACCGTGGGCCTGACCTCCGGTGCGTCCGTGCCCGAGGTTCTGGTTCAGGA
>ERZ773233.2302-NODE-2302-length-10646-cov-3.765084_pt1 | contig 10646 bp, 7 predicted proteins | sample MGYA00580991_ERZ773233 | MGnify/ENA primary metagenome ERZ773233 (study PRJEB29015, sample SAMEA2738178) | human oral metagenome | biome: human oral; feature: human-associated habitat; material: saliva | place: China | collected 2161 ...
GGTATTGAATATAGGATAGAGAAGAGCGATATTGGTTTTGTATTTTTAATTAAGTTATAATAAAAAACTGTAGGAAAATTATTCCTACAGTTTTTTGTTATATTAGAATTCACAATTCTTTGGTGTTCTTGGGAATGGTATTACATCTCTAATATTTAACATTCCTGTTACATACATCATGAATCTTTCAAAACCAATACCAAATCCAGAGTGAGGGACACTACCATATTTTCTTAGGTCCATGTACCACCAATATTCTTCTGGGTTCATATTTAAGCTATCCATTTTTGTTTTTAATTTTGTGTAATCATCTTCTCTTTGACTTCCACCAATTAATTCACCGATTCCTGGAACTACTAAGTCTGATGCAGCAACTGTTTTTCCGTCATCATTTTGCTTCATATAAAATGCTTTTATTTCAGCAGGGTAGTTTGTTATGAATGTTGGTCTTCCAAATATTTTTTCTGAAATATAACGTTCATGTTCTGTTTGAATATCAGCGCCCCATGAAACTTTATATTCAAAGTTATCATTATTTTTTTCTAATTCTTTTATTGCATCTGTGTATGTTATTCTACCAAATGGTTTTTCTAAAGTTGTGTTTAATTTTTCTTTTAGTCCAGGAGCGATGAATTTATCGAAGAATTCAATTTCTTCTGGAGCTTTTTCTAGAATATATGAGATACAGTATTTAATCATTTCTTCGGCAATGTCCAAACAATCTGATAAATCTGCAAATGACATTTCAGGTTCAATCATCCAAAATTCTGCAGCGTGTTTTACAGTGTTTGAATTTTCTGATCTGAAAGTAGGGCCAAATGTATAAATGTTTCTTAAAGCTAGTGCGTATGTTTCACCTTCAAGCTGGCCACTAACAGTTAAGTGAGTGTTTTTACCAAAGAAATCTTGTGAATAATCAACTGTTTTATCTTCGTTTAGAGGTGCTTTATTTGGTTCAATTGTTGTTACATTGAACATTTCTCCAGCGCCTTCTGCATCACTTCCTGTGATGATTGGAGTGTGTACATATACGAAATCTTTTTCTTGAAAGAATCTATGAATTGCATATGATAATAAACTACGTACTCTAAATACTGCAGAAAAAGTATTTGTTCTTGGACGTAAGTGTGCTTGAGTTCTTAAAAATTCAAAGCTTGTATTTTTCTTTTGTATAGGGTAGTCCTTATCTGATAAATTATATACTTCAATATTTTGTGCATGAATTTCAAATGGTTGTTTTGCATTTTCAGTTTTTACAACTGTTCCTTTAATGATTAATGATGAAGAAATTGAAACTTTTGTTATTTCTTCATAATTTGAAAGTGAATTATCAAATACTATTTGAATGTTCTTTAAAAAAGAGCCATCATTTAATTCAATGAATCCAAAATTCTTTGAAGAGCGGATTGTTCTAACCCAACCCGCTATTTCAATTGTTTTATCTAAATAAGTGTCTATATCATTTTTATATAGTTCTCTGACTAGAGTATATTTCATATTATCCTCCTGTTGTGATTTATAAATTATATTACAGAGTTTAAATCAGTAGTTGTGCTTGTAATCGCATTACTGGGAGAAGAAGTGCTTGGTGCAGTGTAATCAACTCCTGTTTGATTTGTTGTTACTCCTGAATTTGTAGTTCCTGTTGAACTTGTTGATGAACTACTACTTGTTCCTGATGTTGTACCTTGGTTAGTTGTTGTATTTGTTGTAGTATTTGTACCTGTTGTTGAGTGAGTACCTGTAGTATCAGTTGCGCTAGATGAAGCAGCTGTGTTTTCTGGTTGTGTTAAGATTGAAGAGTTTGTTGGTGTTGTGAATGTTTCAAATATTTTTTCAATCTCAGCATTTTCTGTTAAATCTATTGAAGATAGTTGTGATGTCAATGTGAATTGGAAGTTCATATCAATAGATGGTATTAATAATAAATAATATCTTGTTACTGTATTGTTTACAACAATATCATTATATGCGTAGTAGATGTTTGTTCCTTTTTGAACAAATCCTTGAGGTGATGGTGTTGATGTTCCATTTGATTGTGCTGCAGATTCTGCAAATGCGTTTGTATATAGATTGAAGAAAGTTGCTCTTCCTTGTTCTGTTGAAACAGTTGTATTAATTGTTGTTGACAATTTTTCTATATAGTTATCTGCATATTTGAATACATCACCATTTTGTAATGTCAATGAATTTGTTGCTTGGTTAAATGTCCAAATTGATGAATTATAAGATAGTGTATATTTGGTGTTTGCACTTCCGGCTGTAAATGTATATTCTGATAATTGTTTTTCTGGAGTTACAACTGGTGTTTTTACAGTGTTTTCAGGTGTTATTGTTGTAGGTTTTGTTTTCTTATTTAATGAATCTGATTTTATTGAAATTCCAACAATATTAGAAATCATTACAACTATAACAATTATTGATATACCAAGAATTGCGCCTAATACACTTGTTCCACCTTTTTGTTTAGCATAATCAAGTAATTGATTTGAATCCATTGTTGCTGATAATGCTTGTTGTTTTGATTTTACAAACCCTTTGTATAATCCATTAAATATAAATCCATATACTACAAATAGTATTGTTAAGATTAATGAAATTGTTCCTACTAAAGCTAAAGAGGTTAGTGGAGATGTTATTGCTAAGAATGACATTACACTTACCAATAGAGCATTTATAGCTAAGAATATTATACCGAATGTTGTTACTTTTCTATATAAGAAATATATTGGACCAAATAAAAATGCAAATATATTAAATTTAGAATTTGATTTTGCATAAAAATTGCCCATCCAATTTTTCATAAATTCTTCATCAATATTTTCGATTGAATTAGATGCTTGTTCATTATTGTAGTTTTGCTCTGAAGTGCTGTTGGCATCATAATATTGTGGATTTAATTGTCCTTGGCTTTGATCATATCCTGGAACATCCATTGGTTCAATATAATCATTTGAATTATAATTCATATTTTGATCAAAATTGTTTTGATTGTAATCCATATTATAATTTGGATTAGTGCCATATTCATTACTATATTGGTTCATTAAGTATGAATCATTATTATTAAATTGATCATTTGAATCTGCATTAGGCATGTTATTGTATTGAGCAAAGTCATTGTTTGGAATGCTATCATATTGATTATTTGAATTCATATTATATTGATTATAATCATTATTTGGCATTGCATTAAATTGATCATTAGAATCCATACCTGGCATGTTGCCAAATTGGTCATTTGAATCCATATTATATTGATTATAATCATTGCTTGGTATGTTATTAAATTGATCGTTTGAATCCATATTTGGCATACTACCATATTGATTGCTTGAATCCATACCTGGCATGCTACCATATTGATTGCTTGAATCCATATTTGGTATGTTACCATATTGATCGTTTGAATTCATACCTGGCATACTGCTAAATTGATCATTAGAATCCATACCTGGCATGCTACTATATTGATCGTTTGAATTCATACCTGGCATGCTACTATATTGATCGTTTGAATCCATACCTGGCATTGAATTATATTGATTATTATCAACATTTGATATTTCTGAATCATTATTATAAGAAATAGTATTATCATTGAAATTAGATAAATTGCTATTTATTTGTGATGCGTAAGGATCGTTATTTGGGAAGTTTACATCACTATATCCGTTTGAGTTATTGAACTGTGGTTGGATATTATTTGTGCTATTAAGATTACTGTTGTTATTCTCGTTCTCCATTAAAGTAATCTCCTTTCATTTACAATATATTTTTTACTTTATTATTATATGATAAAAGTATAAAATATACAATATTGTTAAAAAAATGAAATAATAAAAATATATTTAAGTTCTAATAAAAATGTAATATAATTTTATTGATTGGAGAAAATATGGAAGAGTATTTAGATAAAGAAGTAAAATATATTAAAGGAGTTGGCCCCAAAAAGGCAGAAAGCCTTAATAAAATTGGTATTTATACTGTTAAAGATTTAATTGAATATTTTCCGAGAGCATATGATGATCGAAGTATTGTGAAAAAATTAGCAGATATTCTTGAAGGAGAAAGAGTAACGGTTGAAGCGAGTATAGTTAATAGTGTTTATACAAGATTTCTTGGAAAATTTAAAAGTGTTTCAAAGGTTGTTATTAGTGATGGAACTGAGCAGGCTATATGTACGTGGTTTAATCAACCGTATGTAGGTAATCAGCTTAAAATTGATCAAGTATATAGATTTTATGGAAAGTTTACAAGGAAAAATGGTGGTTTGGAATTGGCTTCTCCTGTGTTTGATGTATCTGAATGTAATAAAAATACAGGAAAGATTATACCAGTTTACCCTTTAACAAGTGATATAAAGTCTAGTGTACTGAGAAATTCAATAGATGAAGCTTTGAAAAATATAGATATGATTCCTGAGATTTTGCCTGAGTACATTGTGAAAAAATACAATTTAATTAAGTATGATTCGGCAATAAGGAAAATTCATTTTCCGGAAAAAATAAAAGATGTTGAAAAGGCGCATAGAAGGCTTGTGTTTGACGAATTTTTATCAATGCAATTGGGAATATTAAAATTAAGGGAAGAGAATATATCTACTAAAAAAGGCATTAAGTATAGTAGTGATGTTAAAATTAGTGATTTTATAGATAGTCTTCCGTTTAAATTAACTGCTGCACAGCTTAGGGTTATAGAAGAGATTGATTCTGATATGGAAAATGAAAAGCAAATGAATAGATTGCTTCAAGGTGATGTTGGAAGTGGAAAAACAGTTGTGTCAATGTGCAGTGCATTTAAAACAGTAATGAATGGATATCAAGCTGCTATATTGGCTCCAACAATGATTTTAGCAGTACAGCATTTTAATAATTATCAGAAAATGTTTGATAAATTTGGAATCAAGTGTGGTTTATTAGTTGGTGGGATGACTGCTAAAGCGAAGAGGGAAATGCTTGAAAAAATAAAGAATAATGATGTGGATATAGTTATTGGAACACATGCATTATTGGAAGAAGATGTTGTTTTTAATAAATTAGGATTAGTGGTTACTGATGAACAGCATAGATTTGGTGTAAAACAGAGGAGTAAGATTATTGCAAAAGGTGATAATCCGGATATTTTAGTAATGACAGCTACTCCAATTCCAAGAACATTGGCGCTGATTTTGTATGGAGATTTGGATATTTCAATAATTGACGAATTACCCCCTAATCGTAAAAAAATACAAACTTATGCAGTTGGTAAAAATTATGATGAAAGAGTAAATAATTTTATTAGAGAGCAGCTTTCAAAAGGAAGGCAGGCTTATATTGTTTGTCCGCTTGTTGAAGAAGGAAAACCAGAGATAAAAGTTGATGAAAAAACTGGTGAACAATACATTGATTTAAAGGCTGTTAATACGGCTAATTTAAAATCAGTAGAAAAACTTACTGAGGATTATAAAAAAATACTGGATGGATATAATGTCGTTTGTTTACATGGAAAAATGAAGTCGAAAGAAAAAGACGATATAATGGAAAGATTTAAAAATGGTGAAATTGATGTATTGGTTTCTACAACTGTTATTGAAGTTGGAGTTGATGTTCCGAATTCAAGTTTAATGGTTATTGAAAATTCAGAGAGGTTTGGCTTGGCACAACTACATCAGTTAAGAGGTCGTGTTGGAAGAGGAGAATATGAATCTTTTTGTATTTTAAAATACGAATCTTCGAATGATATTGTAAGACAGAGATTGGAACTTATGGTTAAAAGTGACGATGGATTTAAAATAGCTGAAAAAGATCTGGAGTTAAGAGGTAGTGGAGATGTTTTTGGAACTAAACAACATGGATTACCTGAATTTAAAATAGCAAATATTTATGAGGATATGGAATGTTTAAAAGAAGTACAAGTTGCAGTTAGTGAAATTTTTGCAGATGATCCTGATCTTAGTAAGGAAGAGAATGTACTTCTTCGTAATTTGGTAAGTAATAAATTTATAAATAAACAGGATTTAGTTATTTAAAGTTTTGTGAAATAAATGTGAACAAAAAACTATGTATTGTAAAAAGAATGTGTTTTGCTGGAAAAAATAAAATTAATATGATATTATTTTAGAAATCTTAAAGGAGGATTTTAATATGAATAAAATTAAATGCGATAAATGCGGATCAGAGGTTGATGGAAGTGCTAAGTTTTGCCCAAATTGTGGAGCTAAAATAGAAGCTACAGAAAAAGCAGAAAGAGTCGAAGTTGTAGAAACTGTTGTAAGAAATAATAATACTAATACAAATAGTACAATCAATTCTGTTGAAAATGGTTATAATGCATTAGCTATTATTGGATTTATTTTAGCATTTATACCTAAAATTTGGATAGTTTCATTAATAATTTCAATAGTTGCTTTAGTACAAATTTCTAAAACAAAGGAAAAAGGTAAGGGATTGGCTATTGCAGGTATTGTAATTTCATCATCTATTATGCTTATTGCATTATGTGTTTTACTATTTGCACTAGGTGTAGGATTTCTTAGATGGTTAATATAATATAGTATATTTATGAGCTTGGAGTATTATACTCTAAGCTTTTTTGGTTAAGGAGTTTTATTTAAGAATATTTAGGACACAAAATATTCACAAAATAAATTAGCAGTCGTTATTGACAATTGCTAAAAAAGTGATATTATATATTTAGTTTAGCAATTGATGCGATTAACTGCTAAAAGGAGTGAAAATTGAAAAAATCAATGGATGAATTAGATAATAGAAAAAAGAAAATTTTAGAATTAATTATCAATGAGTATATTACTAGGATTGAACCGGTTTCATCTAATACTATTATTACTAGATATAATTTAGATATTAGTAGTGCTACTGTTAGAAATGATATGATGGCTTTAGAGAAACTTGGATATCTTGAAAAAACTCATTTATCCAGTGGAAGGATTCCTTCTAATAAGGGATATGAATTTTATATAAGTAATTTGCTTGATGATAAAAATTTAGATATTGATGAAATTAAATACATTAATTCGAAATTGAAAGATAATATTTTTGAAATTGAGGAATTAACTAAAATTGCTACTAATACTATATCTGAAGTTACTCATTATACTGCGATATCGATTGCACCAACAATGGATAATCAAATTATTCAAGAGATTAAATTTATGCTCTTGGGTAATAGAATGTTAATGGCAGTAATTCTAACAGAGGATGGAATGATTAAAGAAACTATTATCAAATTTAATGATGATATTTCCCAAGAGCAGGTTGATGTTTTAACAGTGTTTTTTAATAATAAATTGAGAGGAAGACCTTTATCTTTGATAAATGTACCACTTGAAAAATATATTATTGATGAAATGAATGTTAAAGCAAGTGTTATAAAGCCAATTGCTAAAAAATTAACACAGTTCATTAATAAATCAGATAAGCTATATTATAAAGGCGCTGATCGTCTTTTGGATAATCCGGAATTTAGAAGCAATGAACTTGCAAAAAAGTTTTATGGAATTCTTGATAATGAAGAGATGATAGTTAATTTGTTATCTAGTGGAATTGATAGTTCGTTTGAAACCGAAGATTTTAAAATTTATATAGGCAATTCGGAAAATGGACTTAAGGATTTAAGTATTATAGCTTTTAAAAATGAAGTTAATGGAAAAGACATGGGTACAATTGGAATTATAGGCCCTACAAGAATGAATTATTCAAAAGTGATTTCTGTTCTAAAATATATAAATAAAAAGCTTAATGAAGGTGAAAAAATAGAGAATATTAAAATACCTTTAATGCTTGGGAATGGAAATATTAGATTTTTAGAAGATCATAAAAAAAATAATAAAAGGAGGGGAGGAAATACTAATGAGTAATAAACATGCTGCTGATAGTGATTTCTTAAAGAATTTAAGAAAAGAGGCTAATAAAAGTGATGTTGAAAATGATGCTAAGATAGAATTTCAAACAATTGACAATGCTTATGAACAAAAGTTAAAAGAAAAAGATAAGGAAATTGCTGAAAATGAAGATAGAATAATCAGACTTGTTGCAGAGTTTGATAATTTTAAGAAAAGAAGTGCAAAAGAGCGTGAAGGAATGTATGATTCAGTTTTAGCTCAAATAATTGGATTAATTCTTCCAGCAATAGATAATTTGGAAAAAGCTTGTCAAGCTCATACAGAAGATGCAAATTATAAAAATGGTATAGAGATGGTTTTAAATCAATTTAAACAAATTTTAGAAAACAATAATGTTAAAGAGATTAAATCTGTCGGATATCCTTTTGATCCAAGTTTACATGAAGCTATTTCAATGGTAGTTGATGAGAATCTTGGTGAAAAAATAGTAAAAGAAGAATACAGAAAAGGTTATACAATTGGAGATAAAGTTATTAGACATTCTTTGGTTGTAGTAGCAAATTAAATAAATTTTGGAGGTATATATTATGGGAAAAATTATAGGTATTGATTTAGGAACAACAAATTCATGTGTTGCAGTTATGGAAGGTGGAGAAGCTGTTGTAATTCCAAACTCAGAAGGAAATAGAACAACACCATCTGTTGTAGCTTTTTCTAAAGAAGGCGAAAGATTAGTTGGGCAAATTGCTAAAAGACAAGCAGTTACAAACCCAGATCATACAATTATATCTATTAAAAGAAAAATGGGTACAGCTGACAAAGTGAATATCGATGGGGATGAGTTTTCACCACAAGAAATTTCTGCAATGATATTACAAAAAATAAAAACTGATGCTGAAAGTTATTTAGGTCAAAAAGTAACACAAGCTGTTATTACAGTTCCAGCTTACTTCAACGATTCACAAAGACAAGCTACTAAAGATGCTGGTAAAATTGCAGGTCTTGAAGTTTTAAGAATTATAAATGAGCCAACAGCTGCAGCTTTAGCTTTTGGTATGGACAAAACAGATAAAGATGAAAAAATTATGGTATTTGACTTAGGTGGAGGTACATTTGATGTATCAATACTTGATATCGGTGATGGTGTTTTTGAAGTTTTATCTACAAATGGTAATACAAAGCTTGGTGGTGATGATTTTGATGAAAGAATTATAAACTATTTAGTTTCAGAATTTAAAAAATCAGATGGAATTGATTTATCAACAGATAAAATGGCAATGCAAAGATTAAAAGAAGCAGCAGAAAAAGCTAAAATTGAACTTTCTGGTATGCAACAAACTCAAATTAATTTACCATTTATTACAGCTGATCAATCAGGACCAAAACATATGGATATTACTTTGACAAGAGCAAAATTTGAAGATTTAATTAGGGATTTAGTTGATTCAACAAGAATTCCTGTTGAAAATGCTTTAAAAGATGCTAAATTAACAGCTGATGATATTTCTAAAGTTTTATTAGTTGGTGGATCTACAAGAGTTCCATGTGTTCAAGAAATGGTTAAAAAAATAACAGGAAAAGATCCTGATAAGGGAATTAATCCTGATGAATGTGTTGCTATTGGTGCAGCAATTCAAGGTGGTGTATTATCTGGAGATGTTAAAGATTTAGTATTACTTGATGTAACACCATTATCATTGGGTATTGAAACATATGGTGGTGTATTTACAAAATTAATTGAAAGAAATACAACAATTCCTACAAAGAAATCACAAGTATTCTCAACAGCTGCTGATGGACAAACATCAGTTGAAGTTCATGTGTTACAAGGTGAGAGAGAAATGGCAATGGATAACAAAACTTTAGGAAGATTTCAATTAACAGGTATTGCTCCTGCTCCAAGAGGTGTTCCACAAGTTGAAGTTACATTTGATATTGATGCAAATGGTATTGTTCACGTTTCTGCAAAAGATATGGCTACAAATAATGAACAAAAAGTTTCTATTACAGCTTCTACTAATTTAACTGACGAAGAAATTGATAAAGCAGTAAAAGATGCTGAAGCACATGCTAAAGAAGATAAGAAAAAGAAAGAAGAGATTGAAGCAAGAAATAATGCTGAAAGCTTAGTTTATAATTGTCAAAAAACAATCGATGAATTGGGTGATAAAATAAGTGGAGAAGAAAAAGCTAAGGCTGAAGCTGAAATTGAAAAGGTTAATAAGGCTTTAGAAGGAAAAGATGCTGAAGAAATTAAGAAAGCTACAGATTCTTTAACACAAGTATTCTATTCAATTTCTGAAAAATTATATGCTCAAACAGCTCAAAAACCTGAAGAAGGAAATACAGAGGGAACTAATAATACAGGTGCTACTGAAGCTGAAAGTGAAGAGAAATAATAAGGAAGGTATGAATGGCAAAGGATTATTATGAAGTATTGGGAGTTGACAAAAGTGCTTCTGATGATGAGATAAAAAAAATAAGAGAAATTCCTAAAATGCCCAAATGTGAATTTATCCATATCGGAGCAACAAGTACAACAGATGTTATTGGGGAAAAAATAGTTGATATACTTGTTGTTGTAGAAAATTTACATGAGATAACAACATTTGACGAAAAAAGATTAAATAATATAAGTTATCATAGAATAGCTCATAATGGTACAAAAGGTGTAATAAAATATGCTAGGATTATCGATTATCTAACTATGAGTTATGATGTTGTATTAAACGTTGTGCAACGTGATACAGAAATACATAAAGATTTTATAAAAATTAAAGAACTTTTTAATGCTGAAGTTTTA
>ERZ773233.2307-NODE-2307-length-10630-cov-2.310071_pt1 | contig 10630 bp, 5 predicted proteins | sample MGYA00580991_ERZ773233 | MGnify/ENA primary metagenome ERZ773233 (study PRJEB29015, sample SAMEA2738178) | human oral metagenome | biome: human oral; feature: human-associated habitat; material: saliva | place: China | collected 2161 ...
TCGGAGGCGACGTGGAAGGGGCTGCGCTCTGCCATGGGCACGGGGTCGGCGTGTTGGATGCGCCTCCAGACGAAGATGACCAGCAGGACGGTGAAGACGCCCATGCTCTGCGGGAAGCCCTGGGTGCCCAGGTACTGCATGGCCAGGCCGCTGAGCAGGGGGCCGATGGCGGCGCCGATGCCGTGCAGCAGCAGCAGGCCCCGGGTGGCTTCCAGTGCTTCGTTGGCGGGGAAGCGGTCATGGGTCTGGGCCACGGCCATGCCGTAGATGGAGAACATGAAGATGCCCAGCACGAAGGAGAGCGCGATGTAGTCGTTGGGCTCCGCACCGCCATCGAGCACCGAGTCCACCACGCTGAGGGCGACCAGGGCGAGGGTGGCGCCGGCAGCGACGGCGATGAGCATTTCGCGGCGGTCACGGCAGTGGTCGGACATCCAGCCGATGGGCCACTGGGTGAGGGCGCCCCCCAGGATGGCGACAGCGGTGAAGTTGGCGATGTCGATGTCGGAGAAGTTCAGCGCCCGGCCGTAGATGGCGGTGAGTGCCCAGAAGGCGCCCAGCACGAGGCCGGAGCACAGGGCGCCGGCCACGCCGGAGGGGGTGCGCCGCGCCAGGGTGCCCAGCGAGAGGCTGGGCGTGGCGATGGGCAGGGGCTGCGGCACGGGGGTGAGGGCGATGGGCAGCAGCCCCATGCAGAACAGGATGGCCGCGATGATGAACGACTCGATGGCCGTGGCGCCGTAGAAGGTGACGAAGTACTGGCCGATGGCAACAGTGGCCAGGTTGACGACCATGTAGACGGCAAAGATGCTGGCCTGGCTGCCGGGCGTGGCCTGGCTGCGTTCGTTGAGCCAGCTCTCGATGACCATGTAGATGCCCATCAGCGCCAGGCCGTTGAAGACGCGCAGCACGAGCCAGACCCAGGGGTCGACGACCATGCCGAAGGCCAGCGTGAGGGCGGCCGACAGGGCCGCAAAGCTGGCGAAGCAGCGCACGTGGCCCACGCGGCGGATCAGGGTCGGGCAGATCCAGGCGCCAGCGATGTAGCCGACGTAGTAGCCTGACATGATCAGGCCGATCATGAGGTTGCTGAAGCCTTCGTAGACGCCACGAAGGCCGATCACCATCCCCAGCAGGCCCGAGCCGACCAGTAGAAGGCCCATGCCGATCAGCAGGGATGAAATGGACCAGATCGAGCGCAGCATGGGGTCGGTCAGCCGGGAGGAGCTTCCGTTGACCCGGCCGTGCGCCGGGCGTTGGAATTGTTTCGGAAGTCTTTTATGGTAAGGGAGACCGCCGGTTTTGTGGGCCGACGGTCGTTCCCGTCACTTCTGGACCTTTTCGGTGGCCTTTGCCCGGGCGGCCGAGAAGCTGCCGGCGCCCACGGTCAGGGCCTTCTTCGGATCGATCCACTTGCGGAAGGCGGCGTTGACCTGCTCCAGCGTGAGCGCGCGGATCTGCTCGTCACGGCGGGTCCAGCGGCCCATGTCGGTGTTCCAGAACAGGTTGCTGGACAGCAGGCTGGTCACGTTGGCCTCGCTGGCCAGGTACTGGCGACGCTGGTCCATCAGGGCGTTGCGGGCCTCGTCCAGTTCGGCCTGGGAGAAGCCGTCGGCGTGCACGCGCTCGATCTCTTCCTGCAGCGCCTTCTGCAGCCGGTCGATGTTGGCCGGCGCCAGGATGGCGCGGATGTCGATCATGGCGTTGTCCACGTCACGGCTGGCCGACAGCGAGGCGTAGGCGCCGTAGCTGATGCTCTCCTTCTCGCGTAGGCGGTGGAAGAGGCGTGCATCGGCCGAGCCGCCCAGCAGGCGCACGGCCATGGACAGCGCCGTGTAGTCGGGGTGCTCTTCCGAGAGGGGGATGTTGCGGGCCTGCAGCAGCACGGCGTTGGCCTTGTCGGGCACGTCCACCATTTCGGTGGCGGCGGGCAGGCCGTGGTAGTCCATGTGGATCCGGGCATAGGCCTGCGGGCTCTTCCAGTCGCCCAGCAGCTTCTGCAGTTCGGCCTTCAGGGCCTCGGGGTCGACGTTGCCCACGACCGAGAACTGGCCGTGGGAGGCGCCGGCGAAGTCCTGCCAGAACTTCATCAGCCGTTCGGGGGTCTGGGCCTTCAGGTCGGTGACGACCTCATCCATCGTGCGGTAGTGGCGGGGGTCATCGACCGGATAGGCATGGCCGCGGACCGCCATGGCTTCGGCAGCCAGTGCTTCCGGCTGATGGCGCTGGGCCTCGATGCCGGTGAGCACCTGGTCGCGCCGCTCCTGGAACACGTCCTTGGGAAACACGGGCTCGCGCAAGGCGCTCACGGCCAGGGCCAGTGCGTCCGACAGGTTCCTGGCCGGGACGCTCAGCGACACCTTGGCGCCGGTGGCGTTGGCGTCGATGCCCAGCCGGGCGTCCAGCGCGCGCAGGCGGTCGTCGAAGGCCTGGCGCGGCAGCCGTTTCGTGCCCGAGAGCATCATGGCGTCCAGCAGGTCGGCTTCACGCCAGCGGCCCGAGAGGTTCTGCAGGTTGCCCCATTGCAGGTTCAGCGACAGGTTCACGCGGTCGCCCTTCACCTTGCGCGGCAGGATGGCATAGCGGATGCCATTGGACAGCTGGCCGATCTGGGTGCGTTCGGTGATGCTGGCGGGGGTGAGTGCCACGTCGGCCGTGAAGGCCTCTGCCTGCTGCCATTGGTGGTCCTTCAGCAGGGCGGCGATGTCGGGGCGCGACGGGTTGGGGGCGCGGACCGGCTGGGCCGTGGGCAGGTACCAGGCCAGTGTGCGGTTGTCGCGCACCAGCCAGCGGCGGCCGGCGGCACGAATTTCGTCCAGCGTCATGGCCTGGGCCCAGTCGGCCTGGGCGAAGGGCAGGCGCCAGTCTCCCTGAGCCACGGCTTCGGTCAGTGCCATGGCCAGGGCCTCGGGGTCTTCGGCCAGGCGCTGCATGCCGTTCTTCACGTCCTGCTTGGTGCGGTCCAGGGCCTCCTGCGACAGCGGCAGTTCACCTTCGACCACCTTGCGCAGGGTGTCCCAGACGATCTGCCGCTTGTCTTCCGAGGCCAGCGTGGCGCTGAACAGCAGCATGCCCGGGTCGTACAGGTCGGACGAGGAGGCGCCCACGTTCACGGCATGGCCAGGCTTGACCAGCTGCTGGTAGAGCGGGCCGTCGGGCTCGCGCGTGAGCATCTCGGCCAGCAGGGACAGGGCCACGGTGTCACGCGCTGCACCGGCCGGGGTGTGATAGCCGGCGATCAGCAGGGGAACGCCGCCGGTGCGACGCACCACCACTTCACGCTCGCCCTGCTGGGCGGGGTCCAGGGTGTAGGGCTGGACGATGGGCGTTTTGGGGCGCGGGATGCTGCCGAATGCCTTCTGCACGGCGGCCAGCGTGCCGTTCACGTCGAACTGGCCGGTGATGATCAGCACCGCGTTATCGGGGCGGTAGTAGCGTGCGTAGAAGTTCTGCAGGTTGTCGGTTGCGACGGCGTCAAGGTCGGAGAGCGCGCCGATCACGGAGCGGCTGTAGGGATGGAAGCCGTAGGCGGTGGCCATGAGCTGGTGGTAGAGCACCGTGCCGGGCCGGTTCTCGTTGGATTCCATCTCGTTGATGACGACCGGGCGCTCGCTCTTGAGCTTGCCGGCATCGATGCGGATGTTCTGCATGGTGTCGGCCAGCCAGGACAGCATCCAGTCGCGCGTGGCGTCGCTGGCGTTGAACTGGCCGAAGTAGTTGGTGCGGTCATACCAGGTGGTGCCGTTCCAGTCGATGCCGCGCCGGGTCAGCTCCTTCTTGGGATCGGGGATCTTCTCGGTGCCCTTGAAGAGCATGTGCTCCAGCAGGTGCGCCATGCCGGCTTCGCCCGGCCCTTCGTGGCGCGATCCCACCTTGTAGACCAGGTTGACGGTCATGGTGGGTTTGGACTCGTCCGGGCCCAGCAGCACGGTCAAGCCGTTGGAGAGCTGGTACTGGGTGACGCCGTTGATGGGCTGGCCCACCTGCACGACGCCGGGGATGTTCGTGGGCGTGGCGGCTTCGACCGTGGCCACGGCGGCGGAGGGGATGGGGGCTTCCTTGGCCTGGACATGCGGGGCGACAAAGGCCGTGGCAACGCCCAGACCCAGCATCAGCAGCGCCAGCCGCACGTCACGCAGCAGGCGGCGTTGCTGGCGACAGGCCGAGCCACTCTGCGCACTGTGAAGGCCGGTATGGGCCGAGGCTGCAGGGCTGGAAGTGGCGCTGGTGGCTGCGGGGGGGTGTGGCAGAGGGGCTTGCTCGGGCGAAGCGGGGCGAAAATGCATCAGGAAGGCTCCATGGAAGACGGGCATCCGAATCTTAACGGGCGGTGTCGTGGTGTGTGGCGTGCCGGCAAGGGATGTTGCGGGCTGGCACGCCACACCTTCCAGAGGTAACGCCTGGCCGGACAAGCGGTGGACAGGGCGCGGTTCAGCGACGGTTCAGCGACGGTTCAGCGACGGTTCAGCGCGGTCGGCGACACGAAGCGCCATTCCCCCGGCGCCAGGCCCAAGTCCCACAGATTCAGTGCGCCCACGGCGATGCGCACAAGCCGCAGGCAGGGGTAGCCTGCCTTGGCCGTCATGCGGCGCACCTGGCGGTTCTTGCCTTCCTGGATGCGGATCTCCAGCCAGAAGTCGGGCACGGTCTTGCGCACGCGTACCGGAGGCTGACGTGGCCAGAGCTGTTCGGTCTCTTCGGCGGCCAGCAGGCGTGTCCGGGCGGGCTGCGTGATGAAGTCGCCCAGGTCCATCGGGCGGTGCAGCAGGGCCAGCTTGTGATCGTCCGGCGCGCCTTCCACCTGGGCCCAGTAGGTCTTTCCCTTGCCGTGGCGGGGTTCGGCAATGCGCGCCTGCAGCCTGCCGTCATTGGTCAGCAGCAACAGGCCCTCGCTGTCGGTATCCAGTCGACCGGCGGGATAGAAACCCGGGGCGTCGATGTGGTCTTTGAGGCTGGGGTGGGTCTCGTGCGGGCTGAACTGGCAGATGACGCCGCAGGGTTTGTTGAAGGCGATGAGGGGGCTGGGCGTGGACATGGGAAAGGGGCGTGCAGGCGTGCGAAGATCGCGTGAATGATGAACGAGCTTTGCAGGAGATGCGATGGCCACGAAGACGGGGGCCCAAAAAGGGAGCAGTGAAAAGGCAGGTTCCACCGGGGTGAAGCGTACGAAGGCTGGGGCACCAAAGCCCGCGGCCCCGAAGTCGCGTGGCACCGCCATCGATGCGGCACGGCTGGCCGAGCTGAATGCAGGCCGGATCGAGGCGGCCATGCTGGCAGAGTGCCTGGCCGTGGATTTTGGCGTGCTGATGGCTTCCGTTTTCCCGGAGTTGCCTGAAGATACCGTGAATCGGATGCAGGAGGCCCAGGGCGAGGGCATCCTGAAACGGATGGGCCTGGCGGGCCAGCTGCTGTGGCAGGCCTGGGGGGCTGATGGACTGGCGCGGCTTCAGGATCATCCCTCCGATACGGTACGCGGCTGGGGGTGCTTCCTGGTGGGTGCGCGGGACGATCTGGATGTGGCGGCCCGTCTGGCGCTGATCCGTCCGTTGGCTGATGACCCGCACTTCGGGGTGCGTGAATGGGCCTGGATGGCAGTCCGGCCGCATCTGGTGGCCGAGCTGGAGGCCAGCATCGCGCTGCTGGCCGGGTGGACGGGAGATGCGTCGGAGCGGGTCCGGCGCTTTGCCAGCGAGGCCTTGCGGCCCCGGGGCGTCTGGGCGGGACACATTGCGGCGCTCAAGCGCCAGCCGGAAAAGGGTCTGCCCATTCTGGAGCCGCTGCGTGCAGATCCGGCCGTCTATGTGCAGGATTCCGTGGCCAACTGGCTGAACGATGCGGCCAAGGACCAGCCTGACTGGGTGCGCGAGGTGTGCGGGCGCTGGCAGGCCGAGCGGCCCGAAGACAGCAACACGCAGCGCATTGTTCGCCGGGCGCTGCGGTCCCTGTCGTAGCCGGCGGGACGAAGGGGGCTGGTGGGACGATCGTGGCGGGCGCTGCGATGGTGGCTGGCGGCGCGATGGTGGCTGGCGGCGCGATGGTGGCAGCTCCCCCCGGTCTCATGGCTTGGTCCTGAGACCGCAGACCGGGCGCCGGAAAAGAAAAAGGGCCAGGCGGTGGATGCGGTGTTATGCATCCTTCGCCTGGCCCTCGGGGAGGGAACCGGGGACTAGCCCCGGTTCATCCGCCTGAGTGAAGCCTGGTGAATCAGGCTTTTCCACGTCGGCGCCGGTTTCCTTGTGCATCAGGCCCAGCACCATCTGCAGACCGTAGGCGGCTGCACCACAGATGAAGATCATGTCACCGATGGTACGCACCCAGCGCAGGGTGTGGATGATGGGCGTCTGTTCCACGAACTCGGCGCTACGCGCCCACCACAGACCCACGCTGATGGAAGCGTTGGCCTGGATGATGCCGACCGGCAGCAGGCTGGTGAACAGCATCAGCGCCAGGCCCAGGTTCAGCGCCACGAAGGCGATGCCCATCAGCCGGTTGTTCAGCTTCAGGGTCGGGCGGATGTAGCGCAGCACCATCAGCGAGAAGCCCAGCGCCAGGAAGCCATACACACCGAACAGCGAGGCGTGACCATGGTTGGCGGCCGTGTTCAGGCCCTGCAGGTAGTACAGAGAGATCGGCGGGTTGATGAGGAAGCCGAAGACGCCAGCACCGAGCATGTTCCAGAAGGACACGGCGATGAAGAACATCAGCGGCCAGCGCATCGGTTTCATCCAGATGGCCTTGTGCTGCACCGTCCAGTTCTCGAAGGCGTCATAGCCCAGCAGCACCAGCGGCACCACTTCCAGGGCGGAGAACATCGCGCCGATGGCCGTGATGGGGGTGGTGGTACCTGCGAAGTACAGGTGGTGGAACGTGCCCGGGATACCGCCGATCATGAACAGCATGGCGGCGAGCAGGCTGGCCGTGGTGGCCGTGTGCTTGCTGACCACGCCCAGGTTGTAGAACACGAAGCCGACCGAGCAGGTGGCGAACACTTCGAAGAAGCCTTCCACCCACAGGTGCACCACCCACCAGCGCCAGTACTCCATGATGGAGATGTGCGTGTGCTCACCGTAGATCAGCGCCGGGGCATAGAAGATGCCGATGGCAGCAGCAGCCATGGTGAACAGGATCAGCAGGCTCTTGTCGCCAGGAGCGCGCAGGGCCAGGTAGATGCCGCGCATCATCAGCACCAGCCAGAAGACCAGGCCGACGAAGAGCGCCAGCTGCCAGACGCGGCCAAGCTCGACGTACTCATAGCCCTGGTGGCCGAACCACCAGTTCAGGTTCGTGGCCATCCAGCCCTTCAGCGCCACGAACTGGCCACCGAAGGAACCGACCACCACGACGATCAGTGCCCAGAAGAGCACGTCCACACCCAGCTTCTGGTACTTGGGATCCTTGCCGCCGTTGATGATGGGGACGAGGAACAGGCCAGCAGCCAGGAAGCCGGTGGCGATCCAGAAGATGGACGACTGGATGTGCCAGGTGCGGGTCAGCGTGTACGGCAGGTACTCGGAGAGCGGAATGCCGTAGAAGTTCTGACCTTCAACCGTGTAGTGGGCGGTGGCGCCACCCAGCAGCACCTGCACCAGGAAGAGGGCGGCCACGACCAGCAGATACTTGCCGAGCGCCTTCTGCGAGGGGGGGAGCTTGATCAGCGACAGCGGGTCGGCCTTGGGAGCCTCGACCTCGATGTGCTGCTGGTGGGTGAAGAAGGCCCAGACCCAGATGATGAGGCCGATACCGAAGATCAGCGTCACGACCGAGGCGATCGACCAGATCACGTTCTCGGGCGTGGGTTCGTTGCCGATCAGAGGCTCATGCGGCCAGTTGTTGGTGTAGGTGACATCCAGCCCCGGACGGTTGGTGGACGCAGCCCAGGCCGACCAGAAGAAGAAGGCAGCCATCTTCGAGCGCAGCTCGGGATCAGGCAGCGTGTTCTCCTTCATGGCGTAGGCGGAACGCAGCTTCTGGAAGGCCGGGTCGTCGCTGAACAGCTTGTCGTAGTAGGCCGCGACGCTCTGGATGGAGCGGATGCGGTCTTCCGACAGCGTGACCTTGTTGGTGGCCTTGTCGAAGGTGTTGGTGCGGAACGCAACCTTCGAGTCGTAGCTCAGCGTGGCCTTGTCGCGCTCGGACAGCTGCTCGAAGTTCTTGCCAAACTGGCGCTGGGCCTGCTGGTCCAGCCAGTTCAGCACTTCGCGGTGCAGCCAGTCGGCCGTCCAGTCCGGAGCCTGGTAGGCGCCGTGCCCCCAGATCGAACCGATCGACATGCCGCCGATGGATTGCCAGGCGGTCTGGCCTGCGTAGATGTCTTCCTCGGTGTAGACGGTCTTGCCGTCCTCGCTCACGAATGCGGTCGGAATCGGCGGGCGCTCGTTATACACCTCTTTACCGAAGTAACCGAGCACCGTAAACGAACCGATCATGATGATCGCTAGGATCACCCAAAGTCGTTTGTACTCTTTCATGAAAAAATTCCTGAACTTGTATGGCAGCCCTGTGCTGTCTATCGGAATTGTTGCAGGGTGCCTATGGGGCGTGCTTGATGAAAATCAAGAGCCTTTGCGTGATAGAAGATGTTGATGACGATGAAAATCATTCTCTTTCTTAAGTGCGGGTTTCCAAGCTGCTCAATCCAATCGCACTCGGGAAGCCAACTTTCCCTTATCCTTATGGAATAGACAGATTTCCATCTGAATTCATGATTATGAGCACCATTTTGTCAATGTATCCGGAGGCTTGCATGAACAGTATCGGCTTCAAGGGCGCTGCCGGCGTGGCGATGCCCGTTCTCAATGGGGAGGGGTGAGACGATGGCCATCGTGACCGGTCTGTTCATCTATCCCGTCAAGTCCTGTGGCGGCATCAAGCTGTCGGAGACCCACCTGCTCGAGACCGGTCTGGCACATGACCGGCAGTGGATGCTGGTGGATGCCGATGGACGTTTTGTTACACAGCGTACACATCCGGCCATGGCACTCATCCAGACGACACTGGAAGATGACGTGCTGCGCCTGCGGGCACCCGGCATGGGGACAGACGTTGAGGTGCCCGTGTCCAACTTTGATGCGGATTCTGCGCCCCGTCTGCGTTCGGCGGTGTTCCGCAGCGAGGTGCAGACGCTGGTGGAAGGGCCAGTTGTCAACGAATGGCTGAGCCAGTACCTGGGGCAGCCGATACGGCTGGTGCGGGCAGACCCGACTTTCCGGCGTCAGTGCAAGCCGCGCTGGGAGGGAGACCAGGAGGTGACGACCTGGCTGCCGGATGCCTATCCGTTGCTGGTGGTGTCACAGGGCTCGCTGGATGCGCTGAACCGGCGTCTGGTGGCGCGAGGCGCCCAGCCCGTGGGCATGGAACGCTTTCGGCCGAACATCGTCATTCATGATGATGAATTACAGCCCCATGAAGAAGACGACATGGCGCGGCTGATCGGGCCAGGCTACGTGTTGCAGATGGTGGCGCCCTGCGCGCGTTGCCCCATGCCCAATCTGGATGCGGCCAGTGGCCGCTTTCAGGAGGAGCCCACCCGCACGTTGCGCGAGTATCGGCTGAACCGGCGTGGAGACAACGTGTTGTTCGGGACGCACGCCTTTGTGGCTGAAGGCGCGGGCAGCGCGCTGATCCGCGTGGGGGACGCGGTGGAGCCGGAGTGATGGTCTGGCCTGGGCGGCCGGGGTCTCACTTGCGCGACAGTCCGCGATCGATCATCCGGGAAAGCTGATAGGCAATGCAGGTCTCGGTGAAGGTGACGGCGGCGGCCTGGCGGTCAGGCTCGCCGGAGTCCAGGTCGATGCGGCCGGTCGACGCCCAGTAGTCGATCATGTCGTAGCGTTGCAGATAGGGCTGGTCGTGCAGGTTCATCGTCCAGCGGATGTACTGGCGATAGTCGTCGGTCCGGTAGAAGGCCTCGAACTGCGGGTGATAGGGCGGATCCATCACGATGGTGTCGATGTGCTGCCGGCGCAGCTGCTCCAGCCCCCGATCCAGGGCGCGTGCCATGTTGGCAGGCGGCAGGCCCCGGCGGGTGTCGGTACGCCCCAGGTTCCAGATCACCAGCGCGGGCTTGCGCGGCAGCACCTGCTTGTTGATCAGCGAGGCCTGCTCGGCCACGGTACTGTTGCGCCGTCCGACCGATTCGACGTGGATGGTGCGGCCAGGCGGCAGGGGGCCCAGGTCCTGGATCAGGCGCTCCTGCAGCCGTTCGGCCAGCGGATTGCGGGCGGCAGCAGCCAGCGTGGCGCGCAGCCGGCTACTGATGCTGCCGCCGGCGTCTGAATTGGCCGTATTGCTGGGGACACTGGCCGGGCGGGCCGGTGAGGGGTTGGTGCTTTCCGATCCCAGCATGATCACCAGCAGGTCGCCCTTGCCGCGCACCAGCGCGGCTGACAGTCCTGGCAGGCGCCCGGGTTCCGACAGCAGGTCATCCGGGACATAGCAGTTGCGGGCCTGCTTGGCCGTGTCGGCCGTGTCCGGCGCGGCCGGAAGCCGGTTGGCGCTGTTGGCAGGCTGCGTGGGAGGTGTGCCGGTGGAAGGGAGTCGGGCCGGCGGCGCGTTGTTAGCGGCCGGGGAAGGGGCAGGCTGTGCACTGCTCACCGGCTGAGGGGCGGCCTGCGGAGCGGCTGGCGGGGGG
>ERZ773233.2309-NODE-2309-length-10627-cov-3.564321_pt1 | contig 10627 bp, 18 predicted proteins | sample MGYA00580991_ERZ773233 | MGnify/ENA primary metagenome ERZ773233 (study PRJEB29015, sample SAMEA2738178) | human oral metagenome | biome: human oral; feature: human-associated habitat; material: saliva | place: China | collected 2161 ...
TATTGCTGACTACCATAAAAGTACTAATGAAGATAGAGAAAGCTTTTACAAGGACATGGAGAAAAGAATATAAAAACACAACAGCTGAAAATTCTATAAAGAGAACAGAAGTAATTTATATGAATTATGAATTAGAAGTGGGGGTGAAATAGTAATGGCAGTAGATGGATCTATGTTAAGTAAATACATTGGCAAAAAAATAAAAGTAATTCTTGTAAATGAAGAAGGCACTTTAAAAGGAACATTAATAAAAGATGGTAAAAAATTCTTTTTAGAAAATACAAAAATTACTATATCCAAAATCGCAGCGATAAAAGAAGAGGTTTAAAGATGACTAATGATGAAAAGAAATTTAAAAGTTTAAAGAACAATGCTCAAGGACATTTCTTTGAAAAAGAAATAGAAAGAGCTTGTAATTACTATCGTGAAAAAAACATTGCAAACATACATAAGGTACCAGAACCTTTTAGAGTTTTAAAAAAATTACCTGCAGGAAAGTTTACAGGTCAATTTTTAAAAAAAGCAGAACCTGATTTCAAAGGTTGCTTTATGAATGGACAATGTATAGTTTTTGAATGTAAATACACAAGTCAAGATAAAATTCAAAGAAGTATATTATCAGAAAATCAAAATGCAGAACTTGAAAGAAACAATAACTTAAAATGTATTACTGCAGTTTGCATTTGCTTTGCAGAGGGACTTACAGAAAGATATTTCTTTGTTCCTTTTGAGGTATGGTTAAATATGGAAAAGTATTTTGGAAAAAAGAGTGTAACTGCAGAGGATTTAAAAAGTTTTGAAATTTTTTATAAACACAGTATAGGAATTGACTTTTTAAGAAATATAAAAATAAAAATTGAAAAAGGAGAATAAAAATGAAACCAATATATATAATCGTTATATTATTTTTTGCAAGTTATGTAATGTTAGGAATTGCTTTATGGTTAATTAAATGCAAAGATTTAGATTTAAGAAAAGAAACTATTTCAAGAAAAATTTGGGAAAGTAAATTCAATAATTTAGAAAAAGAATTTATAAAAAGGGATTCAGAAAGAAAAGAAGTAATTGAAAATCTACAAAAAGAGAATAGGAGTTTGAGAGAAGAATTATATAAAGCAAAACACTCAAAATATTCACACAGAGTTATTTTTAAAAACGGAATTAATGATGAATATATTGATGAAGAACATTTTGATTATATTGATGCAATAATAGAAGTGAACAAAAATAATAAAAGCTATATAAATATAAATAACAATCTCTTCAAAATTACGGACATTGATTGTGTGATTAAATTAAACAAGGAGTAGAAGATGAATAAAAATGTATTTGTTGCAGCACTTGAAAAGAAATTATATTGTTATCCTAACACTCAAGAAAGTTTACAAAATATAAATGACAGATTGGAATTTATTGAAACGGAATTATTAAGTGTTGGGAGTTCAAACCCAACATCATATAACAATAATACTGGTTCTGATTTTAATGTAGTTGAAAATAAAAGATTATGTTTGATTAGCGAACAAATAGCATTGTCTCAACAATTGAAAAAGGTTGAGTATGAGTATATGGAAATAAAAAAAGGTCTTAGTTATTTAAGCAAAGAAGAATATGAAATAATAGAAATGAGATACTTTAAAAAATGGAGTATTGAAAAAATCGAAAATAATAAGTACATTTCTAAAAGTTCTATATACCGAGAAATTGAAAAAGCATTAATTAAAATTGTTGAAAGACTAAGAGGAAATATTAATTAAAAGTTGGGACAAAGTTGAGACGTTTTATATTAAAAATCGTGTTATAATGTTATTGTAAAATAATATAAAAATACCATATCGCAATTGCATTAATGCACCTCCGATTTTATTATATAAGCAGCAAAAAAGAGCAACAATAGTTGTTCTTTTTTGTTTGGGGAAAAGGAGATTAAATTTTGAAAACATATACTAAAGCAGCAAAAAAGTTTTACGACAGCAAAGATTGGAAAGTAAGTAGAGATAGTTACATACAAAAACGAATTAATATAGATGGTGGAATGTGTGAGCATTGCAAAGAAAGACCAGGATATATAGTAGATCATAAAAAAGAATTGAATGAAATAAGCTTAAATGATGTTAATGTATCATTAAATCATGAAAACTATCAATACTTATGCTTAGAGTGTTCAAATAGAAAGACATTTTCAAAAGACAAAAGAGGAGTAAAATTTGACGAAAATGGAAATCCTATATTTTTTGAAAAATAAGTAAAATACCCCCCATAAAAAAATTGCAAAATTAGGCGAAGCCGAGCGACGTCCCAGATTAGAAGAAAATATTGGTTGTTGTGCATAACCCCCACCCCCTAAAAAAAGGAGATGATATTTTGGCAAAGTTAAAGAAAGAAACAAGGATAAAAAAATTTATAGAAAAATTAAAATCATTTTGTAAAGATTTGTCAGAAGATGAGGAGACTTTAGCAATGGCTTTGATAGAAGAAATTGCATTCATGAAAATCACTATGGAAGATTTAAAGGAAGAGGTCAATTTGAATGGTGTAATTACTGAAATGACACAAGGAGAGTATAGTATAAGCAGAGAAAATCCTGCATTAAAATCATACAATACTACAGTTCAAAGATACAATGCATCCATCAAACAATTAGATGAATTTTTAAACAAAAATACTGACATAAATAATGATGAAGAGGATAGACTAAAGTCGTTTTTAGTTAAAAAATGATAGAGTATTCAAATAGATACAATCCAATAACAGAATACAATAATTGGATAGAAAAACACCCAAAAAAAGTTGGTAAATTAATGAAAATTCAACTAAAAATGTTAATTTCTGATATAAAAAACAAAGAAAGTGATGTATATTATGATACAAAAAAGGCAAATCATGCAATAGAATTTATAGAAAATTTTTGCAGAAATATCAAAGGAAAAACTGCAGGGAAATTAGTTGTATTAGATCCCTTTCAAAAAGCATTTATAGCTGCAGTTTTCGGAATTTGCTATAAAAAAACCAAATTAAGGAGAACTAAAAGAGCAGTTTTAATTGAAGCAAAGAAAAATGGAAAGTCTCTATTAGCATCTGCAATTGGTTTGTATATGCTTATAGCTGATGGAGAGGGTGGACCTGAATGCTATTCTGTAGCAACACAAAGAGACCAAGCGAAAATTATTTGGAATGTTGCTAAAAAAATGATAAAAAAAGACAAAGACTTAAGAAGATATACAAAGACATTAGTAAGTGAAATATCTTGCAAATTCAATGATGGAATTTTTAAACCATTGGCATCTGATTCTGATACACTAGACGGGTTAGATGTTCATTTTGTAGTTATGGATGAAATTCATCAATGGAAGAATGGTTATCCACTTTATGACATTATGTATCGTGGTATGGATAATAGACAACAGCCACTTGCATTAATAACAAGTACAGCAGGAACCATCAGAGAAGACTTGTATGATATGATTTATGATGAAGCAGTAAACATTTTAACTAATGACGGATTTGAAGATAAAAAATCAATATTTTTCATTTACGAATTAGACAAGAGAGAAGAATGGAAAGATTTTAATAATTTGATAAAAGCAAATCCGGGTCTTGGTACTATTAGAAATGAACAGTCGCTACGAGATGAATGGCAAAGGGCAATGGATAATCCAGGAATGTATCTTAAAACATTTTTAATAAAAAACTGTAACATCAGAGAAACATCAACTGAAAGTTGGTTAGATTTAGAAGATATAACAAATATAAAAACATTTGATATAAAGAAATTAAAACCACGTTATGTTATTAGTGGGTGGGATGTTTCAAGTACAACAGACTTAACTTGTGTATCATTTCTTTTTAGAGTTCAAAATGATGATGATATTTATATTTATCAACATTTTTTCATACCAGAAGATGTTGCAGAAAAGAAAATCCACAATGATAAAGTGCCTTACGATATATGGGAAAAGCAAGGTTATGTAACATATTGTCCAGGAAACAAAATTGATGTAGAGTTTTTGTGGGAGTGGGCATATGATTTCGCAATAGAAAATGACTTTGTACAAATATGGAATGGATTTGATGCTTGGGGAGCTGAACTTCTAATGAAAAGATATAGAGAAAATTATGGAGAAAGTTCTATTGAAGAAATAAGGCAAGTTTTCAAAACTTTATCAAATCCAATGAAAGAGTTGGAAGCGGATTTGAAAGCTAAAAGAATTAATTTTAATAACAATCCTGTTACAAAATGGTGTTTAGGAAATACAGTTATTCAACAAGATAACAAAGGGAATATTCAACCTAAAAAAGGATATTCTAGCTTAAAAAGAATAGATGGAACTGCATCAATGTTAGATTGTTATATAACATACAAAAATCACAAAGATGATTATTTAAACTTAATTTAAAAAAGGAGAAGAAATGGGATTATTTGATAAAGTATTCAAACCTAAGGGGGAGAAAAAAGATCCTGAGAAACTAATAGGAGAATATTTTGAGTTGTTAAACTCATATACTCCCGTGTTTAGTACTTTTGAGGGATCAGTTTATGAAATGGACTTAACAAGAAGTGTTATTCATTCATTTGCTACTCATTGTTCAAAATTGAACATAGAAGTTAAAGGAATGGGGAACGAAAAATTAGCACGAAAGATTAAGACAAGGGCAAATGATTATATTGATACTGCAAAATATTTATATAGACTTGCAACCATTAGAGAAGTTACAAATAATGTGTTTATAGTACCAAGCTATGATATTTTAACGGAGAAAGTAGATGGATTTTATCCAATTTACCCTCAAAATGTTGAATTGATAGAATACAAAGGGGATTTGTATGTAAGATTTTCATTTATGGGAAGAAGAGCTGCGATAGAATATGACAAAATTGGAATGTTAAATCAATTTCAATTTAAAGATGATTTTTTTGGAGAAGATAATAGATGCATGTTACCAACCATGCAACTGTTAGATACTCAAAATCAAGGAATTATTGAGGGAATAAAATCAAGTGCAGCAATTAGATTTATGGCACAATTAGCAAATGTAATAAGAGATGATGATTTAGAAAAAGAAAAAGAAAGATTTGCAAAGCAGAACTTGTCTAAAGACAATAAAACAGGTTTGATGATTTTCGACCAAAAATACAAAGAAGTAAAACAGATAGTCTCTACACCTTTTACAATAGATGCAAATCAAATGAGAGATATAAAAGAAAATGTATATACACATTTTGGAACGAATGACAACATTTTACAAAACAAGTTCAATTCTGATGAATGGAGTGCATACTATGAGGGAAAGATTGAACCTTTTGCAATTCAAGCATCAATGGTTCATACAAATTTAACTTTTACCGAAAAGCAACAATCTTTCGGTAATGCCATTTTATTTACTGCGAATAGATTACAGTATTTAAGCAATCAAGAAAAATTACAAACTGCAACACAACTTTTTGATAGAGGTTTTATAACAAGAAATCAAGGTAGAGAAATATTTAATATGGCACCTACGGAAGATGGAGACAAATACTATATCAGAAAAGAATATGCAGAGGTAAAACAACTAGATCAAAATATACAAATGCAAAATCAGGGGGAAACAAATGATACCTAAAAAGAAATTAGATAACAGGCAGTTTAGAAAAGTACAAGATTTTCAACCAAATGAAAACGAAGAAGATTTCATTGTAAGAGGATATGCTGCAAAATGGGAACCTTACGTTTTATTTGAAAACGAAGAGGGAGAGGTTAGAGAAAAGTTTAATAAGAGTTCATTTGATGACACAGATTTATCTGATGTCATTTTTTTATATGATCATACAGGAAAAGTTCTTGCTAGGACTAGCAATGGAACTCTTAAGCTAAAACTTGATGATGAGGGTTTGTTTGTAGAAGCAGACTTATCAACAAGTGAAGCTGCAAAAGAAATGTATAGAGAAATAAAAAGTGGACTGGTAACTAGAATGTCATGGAGTTTCAAGATTGGAGAATATCATTTTGACAACAATACAAGAACTATAATTCATGACAAAATAAAAAAAGTTTATGATGTATCAGCTGTTGGAATTCCAGCCAACAATGATACTGAAATAAATGCTCGTAATTTTGGAGACGGAGTGATTGACAAAATTAAGGCGGAGAGACTGAAAAACGAGCGAAAAAGAAAAAAATTAAAATTATTAATTGAATTAGTAAAGGAGTAAAAAAAGAATATGAAAGTAACAATGAAAGAAATTTTAGACAGAATTGCAGAAATCGAAATTGAATTAGAAGATGATAATGCAGATGTTGACAAGCTAACAAAAGAAGTGGAAGACTTAAAAGAACAAAAAAGAAAATTAGAAGAAAGAGATGAAAAGAGAAGTAAACTTTTATCAAGTATTGCTCAAGGAAGAGGAAATGTTATAAAAGAGTTTGGTAAACAAGAAAAAAATTCAGAAGATGACAAAGAAACTAGAAATTTATTTAGAAATGCTTTCTTAAAAAATCTTTTAGGAGAAGAATTAACAGAAGCAGAAAAAAGGGCTTACACACATACAACTCAAAATTCTGGAGAAGTAATCCCAAAGGAATTACAAGATAAAATTTACACTAATATGGAAGAACAACATCCATTGTTAAAAGACGTACAAGTGCTAAGAACTGGTACTGTAATATCAATTGTTAAACATACAAAAATTGTTGCCGGTGATGCAAAAATAGTGAACGAAAACGAAGCTAATGATGATGAGCAAAATACATTTGTAAATGTATCATTAGCAGGGAAAGATTTTTCAAAGCATATTGAGTTTAGTTATGCACTTGGCAAGGTGGCAATACCTGCTTTTGAACAATATTTGATTTCAGAAATTTCAAATAGATTAGGTGCTGCAATGGCTAAAGATATTTACGACCAAATAGTTAAAGATACAAATACTACAAATAAATTTAATGCAGCTACACCTGGAACATTAGCATTAAAAGATATTACAAAAGCATTTGGACTTTTAAAGACTTCACAAAATACAAATGTATATACAACTAATGCAACATTATGGAATGCTATTGCAAATGTAGAGGGAGCAGAGGGAAGACATGCCTTTGTACCAAACTTTAGTGATGACATTGCAGGGCAATTAATGGGAAAACCAATTAAGCAAGAAGATGCTATTGGGAAAGATGTTGTATTAATTCTTGCACCAAGCGAATTTATATACAATGTTGTTCAAGACATAATGATTGAAAAAGACAAAGATATAAAGAGACACGTTAATATCATAAGTGGATATGCTAGAGCAGAGGGTTCATTATCTAATGACCTTGCAGCAGTAGTATTAACAGTTGGTAGTGCAGGTTAAAAAAAAGAGTTTTAAAAGGAGTCTATTATGATAGTTAAAGTTATAAACAGATTTTACAATAAAGAAGACTTAAAAGAGTGTTTTGAAAAAGACACTCTTTTAAAAATTAATGATGAAGATAGAGCTTTAGATTTAATTGCAAGAGATTTAGTAATTGAAGTTAAATTAGAAGATGAAAATGCCTTATCTGAATTAAAAGAGTTAGGGGAAAAAGTTGAAGATACAACAACATCTAAAGAAAATAAAAAAGTAGATAATACTGAAACATCTAAAGAAAATGAAAAAGTAGATAATACTGAAGAAGAAATTGAAGAGGTTGTTGAAGAGAAAGAACCTAAAGGAAAAAGTAAAAAAGGAATGAAAACTAAAAGCAAGTAGGTGCTTTTTATGGTTGAAAAAATAAAGAAAAATTTAAGAATTACCCATTCTAAATTAGATGATGAAATTGAAGATTGTATTAGTGCTTGTCTTAGAGATTTAGAAAGAGTTGGGTTAAAAGATGTTGATAATAAAAAAAATGATCATTTGATTTTGCAATGTGTAAAGTTGTATTCTCGTTGGCAATTTAACTTTGAAAATCAAGCAGAAAGATATAGACAGTCTTATGAAAGTTTAAGAAATGCATTAAGTTTGAATAAGGACTATATATAATGTTTACTGAAATTATAACATTGTTAAAAAAAGTTAAAACAATTGATGAATACGGAGACACAAAAATCACTTATGAAGAAAGAGAGGTGTTTGGAAGATTAGACAGAGTTTATCTTTCGGAAGCACTTCAAGCAATGTCGCAAGGATTTGAAAATCAGTTTAGGTTCACTCTTTCTGATTATTATGATTATCAGAAAGAGGAAGAACTTATTTATGATGATGAAAAATATAGAATTATCAACACTCAACGAAAAGGAACATCTATTGAATTAAATTGTATTAAGGGGATTGATTAAAATGTCAAACAAACCTAATGCGGGTCTTAAGATAAAAAAAGGAACAATTCAATTTACTTCTAATGTGGATAAAGTAAAGTTTACGATTGAAGAACTGATTAATGCAGCAAATAGAGATGTGGGAAAGTATATAAGAAATATTGCAGGAAATAAACTGTATAGTGCTTATGTAGGAGTGTATCAAAAAGGAAGTAAGCAAAGACCTAGAAAAGGAAAATTAATTAAAGGTTATATAAACCGAAATCTTTCTTACTGGGCAAGGAAAAAGGAACATGATCTACAAATAGGGTTTAAAGACCATTCGTGGTTTACTCAACAAGAATTAGGAGATGCAAATTATCCAAAACTAGCAGTTTTAAGAAATACAGTTTATGAAAACATAGGAACTATACAAAATATACAGTCTCAATATATTTCTGCATTAAGTCAAGATAACCCAACAATACCACCGGGAGAGGACAAACCAAGTGATTAGAGAATTAAAAAAACAACTAAAAATACTTATAGATCCAATTTCAAAATTAGCATTTGAAACAATCCCTAATACAGATATTTTCCCTCATGTGGTAGCTGATTTGACAATAGCATACTACAAAGAGGGATTATATAATATATCACTTGATATTGATGTATGGGATAAAAGCACATCAACTGAAAATGTAGATATAATAGCAGAAAAAATTATAGAAGTATTAGATAGATGTTCTTTCAGAAACAAAAAAATAATATTTACATGTTGGTTTACAACACTTGCAAATATACAAAGCGAAGACAAGACACTAAAAAGAAAGACAATCAAATTTGAAGTACAAGCTAGGAAAGGAGAAAACTAATGCCAAAATGCAAAGTAATTTCAGGACTAACAGCAAAGACAACTGAAAAATTAGTTTTAGATGCAGGAGCATTTTTTAAAAATTACAAAGTTGGAACAGACACATTTGAAACAGCAGTAACAAGTGGGAAACTACTAGGAGCAACAAAAGGTGGTGGTTCATTTACTGCAGTTCCATCTTTTAGAAATATAGAAATTGACGGACTAAGAGGAGAGGCGAAAGGAACAAAAATCCTCGAAACTTGGGAAATTAAATTAGGAGCAACAGTAGTTGAAGTAACTCCTGATACATTACAAACTGCTCTTGCAGTATCAGAAAAAACAACTGAATCTGGTATTACAACACATGAAGTTATAAAAGGGAAAATGTGTATTACTGATTCAGATTATATTGAAAATATTACTTGGGTTGGTAATCTTTCGGGAAGTGAGGAACCAGTAATAATTCAAGTTTATAATGCTTTAAATACAAAAGGACTAGAACTAGGATTTGAAGACAAATCAGAAGCTACAATCGAATTAGAATTTACAGGACATTTTGATATGAAAAAAGCAAATGAAGTGCCATTCAACATTTACTATCCAAAAATAACAGGTTAAGGAGAAAAAAATGAAAACTTTAAGAAAAATAAAATTTGGTGATTTAGGTGCTGCATCCAAAATTATACAAAAATTGGGATTAAGAATAGAGGGGAATGGCTCAAGTTCTGTAGAAGAAATTGGAGCAAGCTTATTTTTAGTTTTAATAGAAAAATATCATCTTGTAGAAAATGATGTTGCACAGTTCATGTCAAACCTTATTGAAGATATGACAAAAGAAGAATTTTTAGGTTTAAATTTAGATGAAGTATTTGCATATATTGAAGAATTAAAAAAAGATGAGGGGTTATCTCGTTTTTTGCAAACGCTCAACAAATTGGAGATAAAGAGTTAGCTATAATCTACGACTTGTTATATAGTGAATATTCAAATCCTAGTTTTGTTTTTGATGCTGAAATAAACTTTGCTCTTGACATTATAGATGCACTTTTTGAAAGAAAGAATGAAGAAAAGATGTTTCAAAGATGGATAGTATATCAATCAGAAATGAGTTTTGAAGAATTCAAAAATAAACTAGGAAATATAAAAAACAATAAATATGACAAAAGAAGTTCAAAAGAAATCTTGAATAATGTTAAAAAGATTTTAGAAAACTATAAGTTTTAATAAGGGGGTGTTATTTATAGAACTTTTTAAATTAATGGGAAGTATTTTTGTTGACAACAAAGCAGCAAATGACTCAATTCAAAAAACAACTGGATTAGGTTCTAAATTAGCATCAACTCTTGGAAATGGAATAAAGACTGCTGCTAAAGTAGGAACAGCTTTAGCTTCAATGGCACTTGCAGGGGGAACCTCTTTATTAGCGATTGCAAACAAATCTGCAGCAACAACTGATAGAATTGATAAAATGAGTCAAAAGCTCAATTTGTCAAGAGAGGGCTTTCAAAAGTGGGAATATGTATTATCCCAAAATGGAGT
>ERZ773233.2312-NODE-2312-length-10612-cov-10.571753_pt1 | contig 10612 bp, 8 predicted proteins | sample MGYA00580991_ERZ773233 | MGnify/ENA primary metagenome ERZ773233 (study PRJEB29015, sample SAMEA2738178) | human oral metagenome | biome: human oral; feature: human-associated habitat; material: saliva | place: China | collected 2161 ...
AGCACAAACACTACAGGCATCACAGCCTGTGCTAGCATGGACTTTCCTCATGAGAAGCAATTCTCCTCACGCGATTATCCAAAAATTGCATTTTTCAAATAAGCTCTTATAAATCAGAGTTATCCAAAATTTGTTTACCAAATACTTCTTTTTCGAGACGATTCAAGCGTTTCAAAATATCAAAATTCGTCATAGAACTTGTAGTTGCCGCTTCAAGGGGTTCTGCTTGAACTGATGAAGGTTTCGGTTTACGAGCTAATTCTTCCTTCAAATCCGCAATTTCCTGACGAAGTGACTTGACCAAGGCTGCATAGGTTTCATAGTCCTTAATAACATCGTCTAAAAACTCATCAACTTCTACTTTACTATAGCCACGGACTTCACGTCCAAACTCTTGTTCAAAAATATCTTTCGCTGAAAAAATAATACTTGCCATGTCTCTCTCCATTCTCGCTTGCTAGTATTATTATATAAAAAAAGCCAAACAAAAATCAAGGTCAAAGCTTCAATTTTCGGAAAAATTTTCAGCAAGTTCATTTAATTGTTCAAATGTTAATCTCTTTATAAAATAGTCCTCTTGATTTTTCATCTTTTGGTAAAAATAAGCTAGTTTCGTTTCATTTTCTTCATCATAAAAAAGATAGGAACTATTCGTGTTTTCCAGTAAAAACTGCTGGTAGTCTCTTAACTGCTCCTTGTGTTCATAGCGAGGATAGGCATATTTGACAAAGTCTACTTGCTTAAAACGACTCAGTTTCATCTGATTGCCTTCATTCCAATTTTCCCCATGGGTTTCAAAAGCAAAAATGGTGGCCAACTGGAAACCGTATTCGGTCTTCATTTCCTGAGCAACCTCTAAAACCCAATATTCAAAACCCAAAGTCCCTGTAAATACAAGCCAAGACACCCCATCTGCTGCCATAGCTTCTAAATCCCTACGTATCGCTTTTTTAATCAATTTAAGACGAGGATCCTTGTCAGAAAACAAACCCAAATCAAAAGCAGAATAGCCTAAAACCAAAGCTGTAGTCATTTTTAACCCTTTCTGTGCAAATTTATGATATAATAGAGTGATGTTATTGTACCAATAAGGAGAATTATGGTCAACTATCCTCATAAAATTTCATCACAAAAAAGACAATCATCTCTTTCTCAACCCAAAAATTTCGCAAATCGAGGAATGTCTTTTGAAAAGATGATCAATGCTACCAACGACTACTATTTGTCTCAGGGCTTGGCTGTTATACACAAGAAACCGACCCCTATTCAAATCGTACGAGTGGACTATCCACAACGAAGTCGTGCCAAGATTGTTGAAGCCTATTTTCGACAAGCTTCAACGACAGACTATTCTGGCGTTTATAAGGGATATTACATCGACTTTGAAGCCAAGGAAACAAAACAAAAACGTGCGATTCCGATGAAAAATTTCCATCCACATCAGATTCAGCATATGGAACAAATCCTTGCTCAACAAGGAATCTGCTTTGTCCTTCTTCACTTTTCTTCTCAGCAAGAAACCTACTTATTACCGGCATATGATTTGATTCGCTTCTATCATCAAGATAAGGGGCAAAAATCAATGCCACTTGGATACATACGAGAATACGGTTACCAGATAAAACTAGGAGCATTTCCACAAATTCCCTATCTCGATGTCATCAAAGAACATTTACTAGGTGGTAAACAAGATGAATAAATACATTCTTATGCGAATATTAAAGTATACTGGAATCTTTTTCCTAACTCTCTTTATCGCATTATTTCTATTGGGTGGGGGTGTTTTCCTCTATTTTGTAAGTAAAGCTCCAGCACTATCAGATAGTAAATTAGTTGCAACAACTTCGAGCAAGATTTACGACAATAATAACGAACTCATTGCCGATCTGGGCTCTGAACGCCGAGTAAACGCTCAGGCCAACGAAATTCCTACTGATTTAGTCAAAGCCATCGTGTCTATCGAGGACCATCGCTTCTTTGACCACAGAGGGGTAGATACGATTCGGATCATGGGGGCCTTCTTACGTAACTTACAAAGTAACTCTTTACAGGGAGGATCAACCCTAACCCAGCAGTTGATTAAGTTGACCTATTTCTCAACATCAACTTCGGATCAAAATATCTCCCGAAAAGCACAAGAGGCATGGTTAGCTGTCCAATTGGAACAAAAAGCTACCAAACAAGAAATCCTTACCTACTACATCAATAAGGTCTATATGTCAAATGGTAACTATGGTATGCAGACAGCAGCCCAAAATTACTACGGAAAAGACTTAAAAGACCTCTCTCTACCTCAATTAGCTTTGCTAGCAGGTATGCCACAGGCACCCAACCAATACGACCCTTACTCTCATCCAGATGCAGCGTTGGACCGTCGTAATTTGGTTCTTTCAGAAATGAGAGGACAAGATTACATTAGTGCTGAACAATATGAAAAAGCTATCAACACACCTATCACTGATGGTTTACAAAGTCTTAAGTCAGCTGCTACTTATCCAGCGTATATGGATAACTATCTAAAAGAGGTTATTGAACAAGTAGAGCACGAAACGGGATATAATCTTCTTACTACTGGAATGGAAGTCTACACCAATGTAGACAAGGACATTCAACAACGACTTTGGGATATTTACAATACAGATGAATATGTCTCTTATCCAGATGATGACCTTCAAGTAGCCTCAACTATCGTAGATACTTCCAATGGTAAAGTCATCGCCCAACTTGGAGCTCGTCACCAAGCAAGCAATGTTTCATTCGGTACTAACCAAGCTGTGGAAACCAACCGTGACTGGGGATCAACCATGAAGCCAATCACTGATTATGCCCCAGCCTTAGAATACGGTGTATATGATTCAACTGCAACTACTGTCCACGATATTCCTTATAACTATCCTGGAACAAGTACCCCTGTCTACAACTGGGATCGAGCATATTTTGGTAACATTACTCTGCAATATGCCCTTCAACAATCTCGTAACGTACCCGCCGTTGAAACACTAAACAAGGTTGGTTTAGATAGAGCCAAAAGTTTCCTAAATGGTTTGGGAATCGACTATCCAAGTATTCACTACTCAAATGCTATTTCAAGTAATACAACTGAATCTAGTAAACAATACGGGGCAAGCAGTGAAAAAATGGCTGCAGCCTACGCTGCATTCGCAAATGGCGGTACTTATCACAAACCAATGTACATCAATAAAATCGTCTTTAGTGATGGTAGTGAAAAAGAATTTTCTGACGCCGGTACAAGGGCTATGAAAGAGTCTACTGCCTATATGATGACTGAAATGATGAAGACAGTCTTAACCTCTGGAACAGGTTACAATGCCTACCTTCCTGGAATCCCTCAAGCAGGTAAAACAGGTACTTCTAACTATACAGATGAAGAAATCGAAAATCATATTAAGATAAATCAACTTGTAGCACCAGATGAACTCTTTGTCGGTTATACTCGTAAGTATTCAATGGCCGTTTGGACAGGTTATACCAACCGCCTCACTCCAATTGTAGGTGATGGTCTTACAGTTGCTGCTAGAGTCTATCGTAGCATGATGAGCTACCTTGCACAAAATAACCATCCTGGAGATTGGACAATGCCTGAAGGACTATATAGAAACGGACAGTTCGTATTCCAAAACGGAGCCAGAAATACATGGAATACTCCTGATACACAACAAACACAATCAGTAGAGAACCCCTCTACAACACCTGAAAGTTCAACTACACAAGCAAACACCACAGTAGGACAACAACCCAACAGTGCTCCAGTAACTGATCCAAATCAAGGACAGCCTGTACAACAAGCACCTCAAACTCCTCAATTTCAACAACAACCACAACAGTAAAAAACATCCTGAGAGTTAGAAATTCTCAGGATGTTTTACTACAAGATAGCTAATACTCAATGAAAATCAAAGAGTCAACTAGGAAAGTTAGCCACAGGTTGCTCATACTCAATGAAAATCAAAGAGCAAACTAGGAAGCTAGCCGCAGGTTGCTCAAAACACTGTTTTGAGGTTGCAGATGGAAGCTGACGCAGTTTGAAGAGATTTTCGAAGAGTATCAACCACCATAAAAGAGGCAGACAAAGCCACCTCTTATTTACCTAGTTCTTGTGTTCGTTTGTAGGCTTGACCAACTGCATCCATGACCGTTCCTCGAAAAGCATGCGCTTCTAGGCTTGCTACACCAGCGATAGTCGAACCGCCTGGGCTACAAACTTGGTCTTTCAATACTCCAGGATGTTGCTGACTTTCAAGAACCAATTGTCCAGCTCCTACCACAGTTTGAGCTGCCATTTTCAATGCTGTTTCTCGTGGTAATCCCGTCTGAACACCTGCATCTGCCAAGGCCTCAATAAAGAGATAGACAAAGGCTGGGCCACAGCCTGCAAGACCTGTCGCTGCGTCGATTAAACCTTCCCCGAGTTCAACCAAGAGACCAGCCTTGGCTAACAGCTGGCAAAAGAGTTCACTGTCCTCAGCCCTGCAATTAGGGGACAAGGCATAACTAATCACTCCTTGACCAATAGAAGCAGGGGTATTTGGCATCATTCGAATAATTCTGTGTTGGCTTGGTAAGAGACTAGCGAGTTTTTCCAAGGTCAATCCAGCTGCCATAGAAATCAAAAGAAGACTTGCTCGTTTTTCAAGGATAGTCTGGTATTGAGAAAGCAAGTCTGAGAACTGTGCAGGCTTTACTCCTAGAAAAATCACATCTGCTTCTGCGAAAATTTCTTCATTGCTAGAAGCCTGACCACCAAAGTTGGCGATGAAAGCATCCACCTTAGCTTGACTACGATTGGCAAGGAGAAGGTCATCGCCCGTCTTGGCCTGCAAGACAGCCTTGGCCAAGCTAGCTCCCATATTCCCCAAACCGATAAATCCAATCTTCATCTCTTACTCCCTTATCTGTCCGTCACCAGTAACCACATACTTGTAGCTAGTCAACTCTTTCAAGCCCATTGGACCACGCGCGTGCAATTTCTGAGTAGAAATCCCCATTTCACAACCAAGACCAAATTGGCCACCATCTGTGAAACGAGTTGAGGCATTGACATAGACAGCTGCAGAGTCCACTTGATCTGTAAAGTAAGCTGCAGCCTCAGCATTTTCAGTCACAATGGCATCCGAATGATGAGTACTGTGTGCTTCAATATGCTCGACAGCTTCCTCAAGACTAGAAACTACTTTAACAGCTAGGACATAATCTAAAAACTCGGTATCAAAGTCTTGTGCTGTAGCTGCTTGGCCTGAAACAAACTGACTTGCTTTTTCATCCAAACGGAATTGAATTGGTTCCAGAGCAGCTTCTTTTCGCTCTGCAACCAGCACTTGCTCCAAGCGAGGAAGGAAGCTTGCTGCCTTGTCTTCATGAACCAGCAGAACCTCCATGGCATTGCAGACTGAGGGGCGACTGGTCTTGGCATTCTCAATAATCGCCAAAGCCTTGTCCTGATCAGCATCCTTATCTACATAGACATGGACAATTCCAGTACCTGTCTCGATAACTGGAACAGTTGCATTCTCCACAACCGCCTGAATCAGTCCCGCACCTCCACGAGGAATAAGCAAATCCAGATAGCCCTTGGCCTTCATCATAGCTTGAGCTGAAGCTCGGCTGGTATCAGAAACCAATTGGATACAATCCGGCAAAATCTTGGTCTGAGCCAAACCTTTTTTCAGAGCTGTGACAATAGCTAGTGCTGTCTGATAAGCATCCTTGCCACTTCTGAGAACGACTGCACTGCCACTCTTTAGCGCCAGAGCTGCTGCGTCAGATGTGACGTTAGGCCGGCTTTCGTAGATAATCCCAATCACGCCCATGGCCACCCGCTTCTTACTGATGACAAGGCCGTTATCAAGCTCGGTCCTTTCCAAGACTTGCCCTACAGGATCCTCTAAGTCAATCAGCTGACGAATACCCTCTGCCATGGCAGCAATCCGATCTTCATCCAGATAAAGACGGTCTAACATCACGTCTGAAATCTTACCTTTAGCCGCTGCCATATCCAGTTCATTAGCTGCCAAAATGTCCGCACGAGAAAGCCAGAGCTGCTTTGCCATTTCTTCCAAAGCATGGTTTTTCTCAGCCGTTGTGGCCGTATTGATCGTCTTCTTGACTTTCTGAACCTTTTCAAAAATTGCTTGTGTTGAGGTCATTGCTTCTCCTTTCCTCGTCTTCTAAAATTCTGCAAATAAATCATTCAACTCCGGTGTCAGAGAAATCCAGTCATCCCGATGAATGACGACACCTTTAGGTTTATTAGACTTGAGCATATCCTTAAGAGCAGACTTGCCAAAACGCACGCGCCCTTTACCAAGAATAGCTCCGCTTCCTTCCTCATAAACTGTCACCGTATCCTGATAGGAAAAATGACCCTCTAAGCTAACAATTCCTGATGCCAGAAGGCTTTTGCCATCGTAGCGGAGTGCCTGTGCCGCTCCCTGATCTACATAGATAGCGCCTTGACTCTTGGCATAGAAGGCTAGCCACTGCTTTTGCGTCTTCAAGCCCTTATCCTGCGCTGAGAAAAAGCTCCCGTCTCGAGTCTGGCTCGCTGCCTCCAATAAAGCATTGCTTTTAAGTGACGAACAAATATAAACTGGTACACCAGACATGGTCGCCAAAGTTGCTGCTTTGATCTTGGTCAGCATGCCACCAGTCCCATTGCTGGAACCCGCACCACCTGCCATGTCAATCAAATCGCTAGAGATTGTCTCAATTCTTTCAAGACGTTGGGCGGTTGGATCAGAAGCTGGGTTAGCAGTGTAAAGCCCATCAACATCTGTCAAAAGTACCAAAAGATCCGCCTGAACCATGGCTGCCACCTGAGCACTGAGCGTATCATTGTCTCCCACCTTTAGCTCCTCGATAGAAACTGTGTCATTTTCATTGATAATGGGAATGGCACCCCGATTAAGGAGGACTGACAGAGCTTGGTGGGCATTTTTGTAACGCCGCTTATCCGCAAAATCATCCTGTGTTAGCAAGATCTGGGCAGACACAATCTTCTTCAAGCGTAGATTGGTTGTGTACTCCTCTAGGAGAAGGCCCTGACCAACAGCTGCCGAAGCCTGTTTATCGGCTACCTTGGTGGGGCGTTTTTTAAATCCTAGAGAAGAAAAACCTGCCGCAATGGCTCCAGACGATACCAAAATCAACTCATGTCCAGCTTCATGCAAGACCGATAATTGATGCGTGATTTCCCGCACCTTTGCCCGTGACAGGCTACCGTCAGGATTTGTCAATGAGCTCGTTCCAACTTTAAATACGATTCGCTTTGCTTCCATAGATTCTCTTTTCCTTACTAGATTTTCTTATTATACCATAAGGACAGGAAAATTAAAAAAACAATCTTTCCCCATTTCTGCTCTCCTAGCAATAGAAAATATGCTATAATATTCACAAATACTATTGGAGAAAACTATGATTAAACTAATTGCCCTTGATATGGACGGAACCTTGCTAACTGAGGAAAAAAAGATTCCTCAAGCTCATATTGATGCCATTCACCAAGCTATCCAAGCTGGAGTCAAGCTTGTCCTCTGTACAGGCAGACCGCTTGTGGGTGTCAAGCCTTATTTTCAGGAGCTGGGCTTGGAGAATGAAAATGAATATGTCATCGTAGACAATGGCTGCGCTATCCATCAGACTAGCGATTGGCAGCTTGTTGATTGGCAAGAATTAAATCCAGATGACATTCGTTACCTCTACAGTTTAGCGGAACAGAGACAAGTGCAGTTGACCTTATTTGATGAAGAGCACTACTTCGTCGTAGGAGAGAAAGCCAGCAAAATTGTGACAGATGATGCGGCCCTCGTCTTTACGACTCCTACTGAAATTAGCCTTGAGGAAGCTTGCAGCGGCCAGCATCGAATGTTTCAAGCTATGTTTCTAGGAAATCCTGAGCAAGTAGATGATTTTGAGAACAAGTTCGCTCAAGAACTCTGCCAGCGATTCAGTGGCGTCCGTTCCCAGCCTGTCATCTACGAGGCGATGCCAAAAGGTGTTACCAAAGCCTTTGCCTTAGAGCGTCTGGCGCAAGCTCTAGAAATCAAACCCGAGGAAATCATGGCACTGGGCGATGCTAATAACGATATTGAAATGCTTCAATTTGCTGGCTTGGGTGTTGCCATGGGGAATGCTAGCCAACATGTCAAAGACTTAGCTGACTATGTAACAGATAGCAATGAAGAAAATGGCGTTGCTACAGCTATTGCTAGGTTTATCTTAGGTCACTAATCCTGTACATCATCCCATTTCCGTAAATTAAAAAGACAGTTGTAGGAGAGAGCAACTGTCTTTTTTTGATATAAATCAACTAAGTTTAGAGGGAGAGCCTTTCTCCTTTGCCTTAAAACAATTCTTTGTATAAAGCGATGGTTTCTTCCAAAGTCGGCATGAAAGGATTACCAGGTGCGCAAGCATCAATCAAGGCATTCTTAGAAAGGTATTCAAAGTCAAAGTCCTTTTCTTCAATACCAAGTTCGGTCAATTTCTTAGGAATACCGACCGTTTCAGACAAGGTTTCGATTTCCGAAATGGCATATGCTGCACACTCTTCATCAGTCTTGCCTTCGGTATGCAAGCCTAAAGCTTTAGCCACATTTCTAAAGGCTGCTGGTACTCGTTTGGCATTTTCACGCTCAACTACTGGTAGGAGCATAGCGCAGCAAACGCCATGAGGCAAATGATAGACCGCACCAAGCTGGTGAGCCATCGAATGCACGTAGCCCAGACCTGCGTTGTTAAAGGACATGCCGCCAAGGAAAATAGCATTAACCATAGCTTCACGCGCTTCTATATCATGACCATTAGCGACTGCTCGCGGCAAATATTCCTTAATCAACTCAATGGCACCGATAGACAACTTTTTGGTCACGCCATAGGCCCCAGGAGTTACCAAGGCCTCAACAGCATGGGTCAAAGCATCCATCCCAGTTGCTGCCGTTAAATTAGCTGGTTTGGAAACCATGAGCTCTGGATCATTGACAGAGATGAGAGCCAGACTGTTTTTATCAACCATCACCATCTTAACCTTACGCTCTTCGTCTGTGATAACATAGTTGATAGTGATTTCGGCAGAAGTCCCTGCCGTGGTGTTGATGGCTACAACTGGCAGCCCCTTTTCTTTAGACTTGTGGAGCCCTTCATAATCCTGCGGCTTGCCCCCATTTGTCGCCATGATGGAAATACAGCTAGCAGCATCCTGCGGAGAACCACCACCAACACTGATGATAAAATCACAGTCATTTTCCTGAAGAGTAGCTAAGCCATCATAGACATTCTTACAAGAAGGATTTGGGTCTACATCTTCAAAAACCACGTATTCAATGCCTTCTGCTTCTAGCGGCTTAATGACTTTTGGCAAAATGTCACTGGATGCAATGTAGTGGTCTGTAACGATGAGAGCTTTCTTGAAGCCCAGCTCTTTGACATGACCGCCAAATTCATTGATGACACCTTTACCAATCAAATTGACTGATGGAACGTAGAAAACTGACATAATGATTTCCTCCTTAATTGAGCACAAGACTCCGTTACATATGTTAATATAATTTTACTACTTTCTCTTCTACTTTTCAAATAATTATACAAGTCAAAATATAAAAAAGAGGCTGGGACAAAAGTCCTAGCCTCTCAATTGTCTTTGGATTGTCGAGCAAGACACAGTGGTTGAGTGGGACGACGAAATCGAATTCTAACGAATTACCGATTTTTGTTCCACTCTCTATTTCAAATTGAAGATAAAGCCATCTTAAAAACTTTCCTTAGGTGAGTACGGACGTCTGCGACCTTCTCCGAAGTTCCAAGACTTAGTTTTGAACCTAAAGTTTCAAAACTCCCGAGTGCTTGAAACACGTGTTTCAAGCACTTTTCTCACAGCGGAAAGTTTTAGATTTGCTTTAATGACCCAAATTAATAGAAGTTGTTTTTGAAAACAATCCAGATACCTTAAGTAAAAATAGTTTGTCTACATTTAAAAATAAGATTAGGAAACCCTAATCTTATTTTTTCTCTGATGAAGAAGAACTGGAACTACTTGAGCTAGAATCGTCACTCGATGATGAAGAAGAACTGAACTGTTCAGGATGGAGTTCCTTATAGCTAGGTGCCTTGAAGAGATCAACCGTTGACTGATTGCCTTTTTGGCTATAGAGACTGGTTGATGCATCCCCTTTTTCTTTTTCGATTTTCTTCAATGCTTTCATCGAGTTATTGTAAGAGTAATCATCTGGGTTGACTTTTCCAAGATCATTACCGGTATAGAACCGTAAGAGATCACCAGTTTGAATACTATCACTAATCTTGAGTTGAAGATTAGCTGCTTCACGGATCTTATCGAGTTGCTCTTTCGTTGTTTCGTCTGGATTGGTGATTTCTTCACCAGTCTTGGTGTAATAGGTCCGGCCACTGTAACTTGTATACTCAGGGGTTACAAAGTAGTTGGATGAACGGAAGGCAACGATTTGACTATGATCTGGAGATAATAAGTCTTGTCCAACTTGAAGGAAGTTCTTAGAATCAATTCCTAACAAGTGTTCCAATGTCGGAAGCATATCAATCTCTCCACCGTAGGTTTCAATGACTTTCCCCTTGTCCATAC
>ERZ773233.2313-NODE-2313-length-10611-cov-5.444487_pt1 | contig 10611 bp, 12 predicted proteins | sample MGYA00580991_ERZ773233 | MGnify/ENA primary metagenome ERZ773233 (study PRJEB29015, sample SAMEA2738178) | human oral metagenome | biome: human oral; feature: human-associated habitat; material: saliva | place: China | collected 2161 ...
TCAAAAAAACATCAAAAAATGAAGATTTTTCACTGAGCTCAAATAAAATAATCCCAAGCAAACTCAATGCCCCAATAATCAGATAAAATGGAATTTCTCGAAATAAAAAAATCAATAAAAAAAATAAAATATATGACAATTCTAAAAAAATTATGGAGAATAGCGCTTTTAATCAACATTCTTTCCTTATTCGAACCGCTATTTTCAGGAAACACTAACCATCTAATATCTTATTGGATTTTTTATGGCGGTGTTAGTGCACCATTTTACGTATTTTTCTGCCTTATGACAACAATAAAAGGCAAAGAACGTGAAATGAAAAATGAACTAATGAGTACAAGTTTATTTTTTTTCGTGTTGTTCTTAGCATGCATAGTCGGATATTCTATCAGAGAAATTCCAGACATCATCGCAGTAATGATAGGGATATTCATGTTTGCGATGTCAGGTATGCCTTTCCTTGAATTTCATGGACGAGTACTTGAAGAGAAGGACCTGCAATAGGTCCTTTTTATGAAAAAAATCTGATTTTTTCAAAATATAATAATACTCTATAATAAAGCAAAAAAATACTATTGACTTTTAATATAAAATATATAATATATACATTATCAATGTGATCATTAACAGTAAAAAATATTATGAAACAAGCTACTCCAACATGACTTTTTACTATCTTATCAAAAAAGATAGTTGAAACTTTTTTTGTCCCCGTTTTAAAAAATGGAGAGCCACCGAGGTGAGCATAGCCTCATAAACATAGAAAACAAAACTATAAAAACAATTTTTACCATGAAAAGAATCATTTTATTAGTAGAAGACAATCTTGAAGCACTTCCTTTGGCTAGAAAAGCTTTATTGAATGCCGAAAAATGCAAGGATGTTATTATCGCAAAAGACTATGATGAAGCCATAGAACTTCTAGAAAATAATGTAGATATTGGCTTCGTTATTACGGATCTCTTTTTCCCAAAGAAAACAGGATCTGGAGAAATTACTTTAGGGCTTGATCTACTAAATCAAGCTAAAAAACAAAATCAAAAGGAGAAACAAAATCAAAAGAAAAAACAAAATCAGCAAACAAATCTAAATCTCACAACTTGGATACGCTCGAATGGAATAAGCGATTTACAGCGCAATATACCAGAGGATGAACATCTGCAACCACTAGGAATTCTTATAGCAAAAAAAGCTATAGCAATTGGGAAAAAAACATTACTTGTTTCTGCTATGTCCGATCGTTATAGAACCTTTCTAGCAGTTGATAACTTGATACAAAAAAACAAGATATCTAACTTTGAAGATATCGATCTAGAGGAAACGTACAAACTACAGGAGAAACTCCAAAAAAGACCGATAAATTCCTTCCGAGAAGTAGAAATGGAAATAGCTAATACCCAAAAGAAACAACCTGTATTTTGGGAGAGGGTAGCTGAGAAAGTAGATTCTATGCTAAAAGATTAATCACATTGACAATCAAAGGGAATCTCTCCTCCCTAGGAGCTCACTCCCGACAAAATGAGAGCGGAGAAGTATACACTCCGAATGTTGTATATAACAAGAACCTTTGTATTTTCCAAAGGTTCTTTTTTGCAAATAAAGAAAAATTTTTTATAAGACGTGAAAAACTACTATTTCTTCAGATAACAGGAGACCTATTTAATATTGACATTACAAAAAAAATAATTACAATAATAGTGTAAAATAAAAAATAATAACAACATGTCAACAATCAAAAAACTTTGGTGGCTATCACTTGCAATAGGTGGAGCCGCTCTACTCGCAATTTTCCTCTTAAAGGATGCAAGATTCACTAACATTGGACTCAATACCGCATCTGTTTGTGCATTGGTCCAAACAATCCTCATATGCCTTACTCCAACGTTCAATCTCAAGTTTGGAAGACTAAAAAGAGAGCTCCTTTCAATGACCATGCTATACCTTATAGCATTCATCATGGCGGTAATAGCGTTCTTTCAGGAAAGGATAAGTGGAATTGAGTTATTCTTTGGAGGATACCTCACTCTTGCAATGGCTCTCGTTCCCTTCGGAATAGTGTATCTAAAATTGCAGGTAGATGATTAACAAGAAAGAGGCTTTATAAGCCTCTTTTTCCAAGATTTTTTTACCACACTTCCACTTGACATTTATAGAAATTACATTATATATAGATTATAAAATAAAAATAAATATTATGAGAAAAGTGATATTAGAATTATGCGCTGGCGCACTCTTCCTACTTGAACTAATAACATATCCACTATATTCAGGAATAAGTGGAAGAGGAATAGGTAAGGAGTATAATACTCTCTGGGCTATAATAGGCTTTATCCTAGCAATACAGACCTTAACGCTAATAATAGCGAGAAAGAAGGATAAAGATGAGTTTAGATATGGAGTCACCTTAATACTAAGTCTACAAGTGCTCTATATCATCATACTACTGACCTCATTAATTGGAGAGGTAGATCCCTTTATGGCAATGGCTATGGTAGTAGGAATAGCAGCACTACTTCTCTCTATAGGAATTATTGTCTATGTTCTTTCTACTTGGATTGCTAGAAAACAAAGAGAGAAAAAAGAGGAAAATAGTAGGGATGATCGTGTTATATCCTATTAAATTAAAGTTCCTAGTGTTTTACTAGGAACTTTTTTCAAAAAACAAAAAGAAATCCGATCTCAGATTTCTCTTATTTTAATTATCAAAACGATACTTACTCCTCTCTAGATTTATCCATATATTCCTTAACAACTTCACTCATCGCCTCGACAAGCACATTAAACCTCTGATTATCATCAGCAAGATCCTTTTCTATAACCTGCTTCTGTCTAGTCAAAAACTGTTCTTTTAGCATAATAAGTTTTGCGACCTGTTTCTTAGGATTACTCACATCAGAAAAAGGGAAATCAGTTCAGAATTCTAACTTTATCACAATATCTCCTTTCCCCCAAATTTTATCCCAAACACCATTCTGTGAAGAAGAAATCGTATTAATTTTATTCCAAGAGAAAATCTCAGTTTTATACTCTAATCGCCCCTCCCAAAGAAATAACGTCACAGTATCCTTAGACAAAATCAAACAATCCAAATATAAGTTAAGAAAATCCACCATCCGCTTAATAAACAGAACTAGTCAGATTCCACCAAATATCCACTGCCAATATGGAGCAGGACTCGTATGATTAAGCAAAGCAAAAATCACATATAACACAAAAAGAAGGACTATCATCACGAATGCCTCCTTTAAGTAAACAACAGAACTATGTCCAATTGTTGATTGAATATCTGAGGTATTCACATACTTTTTGATAAGCATCATTCTAAGCATAAGACCTCTCTCCTATCAAAATAAAATATATGACCTCACCTGGTAAAACTAAGCCTTCTTTTGAGCAGCTTCAATCCTCTTTTGCTTTTCAAGGTATTTTTCCATCATTCCCTTAACAGGCTTTTTAATTACCTTGTCTTTATTGAAAACTGGATGACACTGATAACAAGTTTCAAGCTTAATAGGCCCCTCAACTGTAGTATTTACAGTAAATGAAGCACCGCAGATACAATTTACTACAACATCTTTGTAATAAGCACCGTGAATTCCTTTTTTCATCCCAATAGTGTAAACAAATAAATGTTTCCGAACAAGGAAGAGTATACAGATTTGATTATCATTATCAAGTTATTTCACACAGAAAAAAAAATCTGATTTCTATATCATATTTCTAGAAAAACCGACGATATTTCACAATCATTTCTGGCAAAACAGTAATATCATCATCTATAGCTCTCTTATTCCAATGTTGCTTCCCACATTTAGAACAAGAAAAAAGAATCCTGATTTCACTATTTTTCATTTCATAACTCGTCGGATACATTGCTCATTGACACTCACTTGCTCTATCTCAAGGAACCTCACCGTCTACATGTTTTGAAGCAAAACAAAAAGGGCAATGATTACGACAGGTTTTTTGTGCCTTAGGAATTTCTTTCCCGCAGTTAAGGCAAGTAAAGGTTTCATTGATTGTTTTCATACTTCTCTGTTTTATAAAATATATTTACTTGAAAGCTGTTTAGCACCTTTTCTCTCCAAAATACTAAGATACTCAGCTTCAAAAGGAGCAACTTCAAAACTGATAATTTTTGCTCCTTGCTCCTTCAAAAACTCTAAGGCAAATTCAAAAAGTTCTTGATAATCCTCCTGAGAAGTCGAGCTTTCAAGTACAACCATCAAAACTTCGCCCCTTTCCTTATGAAGCTGAAGAGCAATAAACCCACTAAAAACCTCTTCTGATGATGCAACAAAAAGAGAAAATTCAGATTTTTTTTCATCAATTCTTTCACTCCAAATACGATTCAAGAGTTCATAATCGGTCTTGTAAATAGGAGCTCAGAGATACTGATTCAGTTTTTCATACTCTTTCACCATTAGAGGGAGGATTGATTGAAGATGTTCTTGTTTAGCTGGAATAATTTTCACAATTGATATGAGTAAGAAGATAAAAAGTATAATTGAAATAAAATTTAGACAGAAGAATCAAGTTTATTTCAAATAAGTGAATCTAATACGCCTATTTACATCCAATAATAATTTTACAATATTAGAATCGTTTAACCATTCAGCATAATAATTAAAATGTCCAAGTATATTCAGGATAATCTATGCCTTCTATAAATTTTCAATTTTTAAATTGAGAACTAATAACTTGCAATTTAGAGTAATCAGAATTTTCAAAAGGATATAATCATCCATCTTTCCCATAGACTTCGTTTGAAATATAAAAAATCTTGTCAATATTATTTAATGACTGTAGTTTCATCGCAAGTTGAGATAAAGTATCCATAAAAAGTTGATGTTTTTGCTTATTATTAAAATGATATTTCATAATCGATGTAAGAAAAATAACAGAAGAAACTCAAGATCTAATATTTAGAGATAAAGACTTGAGTTGCTCAAAAATATCAAAAAGCGTCGTATCATCAAACATCTTTTTCTGAAGTAGCATCCTAGTTTCATCTGAAATCAAATTATTAAATTTTTGGAAAACTTCTCTACAAAACTGCATTTCAACAGATTCCCCATTGATCATCATTAACAAATTTTTTTGTCATATTATTAAATTTGGATCTACTCAGTAATATTGCACAAATCTAGAATCAGTTTCCTCAGAAGAAAAATCAGAGCTAAAAAAAGATTTTGAAAGATTCGAATTTGTCAGAAACTTTCCTATCTGCCCTCATCAGCAACCAACTTCAAAAACAATCAAGTTATCAGTTCTTTCAAAAAGCCTATCAATAACCTTTTGGATATAGATTCATCTCTGAGGAACATTAAAAGAATTATTAAATCAGTCAGAAATCTCCTGAATAATCTGAGATTTTTTTAGAGAAATAAATTCTTTAAAAGCCTCATCTTTCATATAAAAATGAGGAGAGCATTTTACACAATCAGAACATTGTTTCTCAGAACAAACATCTCTCCTAAAAAGCTTAATTATCACATCCACTAAAATAGGGGTGATTAAATCCTTTCTTTTTCCACTCAAAACATCAAGTATATTGTTTGCATATCAAAGTACCAACGCAGCTTCCTTTTGTTGATGTTTTAAAAGAGGATGAGTAAGTAAATCTTTATCCATTAGTTTCAAGTTTTAAAAGTATATTTTGTCCAACTTTTGAAAAACAAAAATCTAAATATTGATTAAAGGATATATTTACCACATTTAAAACTCTAATAATTCAATTTTCGATTTCAGATTTTGTACAAATAAGAAAATAAATATTTGAATAATCTCTTAAAAAAACCACAAATTTATCAAATTTTCCCCTTTGCACTCTAAGATCTACATAATCATACATAACAATCTTTTTCGTCAAAAAATCTATCAAATTATCTCCAGGTTTTATCTGATCATTACTTATAGTCAAAACAGGATAAGAGAGTAATCATTGAGGAAAAAAATTATTGCATCTCCCAATATTAACAAGATTATATGCACAAAAAGGCGTCAGCAATGTCCCATTCAAACATAAAATTCCATTATCATATTTTTGATTTTTATATCCCCATAAACCATTATATCGTATATTTTTTAGAGAAAAACCTTCATATGAATCATCATTAATCTGATGTTTAATTTTCTCATAAATTTGCTTATCACTTCAAAGATAACTAACTCTGGTTACTTTTTTTGCAATCTGCTTATAGAGTCAAAAATTATCTTTTCTGATAGCACTAGATGTATATGGTCTTTTTTTTATATATTTCTGATACAACTTAAGAACGTGTTTATATGTTTTATTGCGAAATCTATAATCTAATGGATCAGAGGCCCAATAGAGATATGTATAATTTTTTGTTATTTCCTTTGAATAATTTTTAAATAAATACTTAATCTGAGGGAAGGGGATACTGATAGGATTTTTTGAGTAAATAGCATCACAACCACAAAAGAAGCATCATTTTGTACATCAAAAGTTAGTTTGCAAAAAGCCAATATTCTGCATAATAAGATGTTGCATCCTCTTAGGATAGAGTGATAGTGAAAAAGGGATTCAATATAAGAATTGTTTATTAAATAATTTATATCTTTTCAAAGCAAATGTAAGTAATACCTCCTGAAAAGGTCTAGATAACCATTTACTATAATAAAGCAAGAAAGCTAGAGAATGTTGATCTTGCAGTAATCACTCAAATTCATTGACATTGAACTTGTTAACTTTTTCTATAATTTCATAAGGGAATTGTAGCATAAATTATCACACAGGATGTAAATCTAGATTTATTCCTTTAACTTTAAATTTATTTTGAAAATATTTTAACCTCGGAGAATTTAAAATCTGCAAAGGAATTCTTTTTCAAAAATAAATAGGAAATAACTGCTCTGAGAGTACTCTAACCGTGTACCTATCAAATGCATTATTAATTTTATTTTTATACTCATATACATAAAATTCTATATTTAAGTTTTGATAATATTTCAAAAGCTTCAAAATATCAGTCTGTAAAATAAATTTTTTCTCCAAATCTTTATACTCTACTATAGGCAATTGTTTCAACCATTCAAGTTTTTTAGCATTAGAGTGTTTCATATAATAAAGAATATGTTGCATAATAGCATCTTTTGGATCAATATTTGTACAAGAAAAGAATTCAATATTTCCCAAAGCCTCTTCTAATGTTTTATAAATTGCGTCAATAAGCGCCTTTGCAGCTCAGATAGCTACAATATTTTTCTTCTCCATTTCCAGAATAATTAAGCATACAGGGATAGGATTATCTAGTTCAATAACAAATATATAAGTTTTCACGTTATACCTTTTTTGAATAGCATCAATCATCTTCTGTAAATCAGAATCTAGTGAAGAAGTATCTATTTTTGATATTCAATTTTTCAATAGCCATGCTAGGATATATGCATCTCTTTCTATAAGTTCTAATAGGGCTGATTCCACTGCATCCATATAGGTAAGATGAGTCGCCATTCCATTTGAATTAGATATGCATGGAAACTGGTATAGATAAGGATAATAAAGAATATCTAAAGGACAGAATTTTTTTTCATTTCATAACAATCCGACAACTTCGTCTGAAATAATAGTATCACTAAAAGACAAATAAGATAATCTACTCAAATATGGTTCTATTATCATATCAATCATAGCTTTATACTTATTTTTTGATGATAAAGAGTATAAGGATGCTGATACCCTTTCAATAGCTTCTGAAATTGCTTTCTCTTTAGCAATTAATTGAGACTGACCAACTCATTTACAAACATTTTTAATAAATTCTTGATTCTTTTCGTATGTTCATAAGGCATAAGGGAAATAACAATATGATTTATAAAATCAATCACCTAATGAGATATCTCTGATAATAAAGGAATTTCTAATAAGTTCTAATTCAGTTGAAATAGGAATAAGTTCATAGGGAAATATCAATTTTCAAAAAGCCAAGACATTAGATACATGTATCTTTTGATTCTGAGAAAAAGAAAAATAAAGATTCAAAATATTCTCTATTCCTCAAAAAAAATTAACAACCTCTTTATCAATGCAAAAAACTTTTTTTCTATAAAAATCTAAAATAGTTGTATTCCGATCGCTATTAAAAAATTCTCAACATAACATTGTATTTACAAAGAAATTATCTGAACTAGAAAATGGCAGATAGCTTGATTTAATTTGTTGACTAATAAGTTCAAAATTTCCTATCAACCTCTCTAACTTTTCTTGTAAGTGATAAACTTGCTTAACAGTAGAATCAACAAGAAACATAATATATTAGTTTAATACTAAAGTATGGAGTAATAAAATATCTTTTTGCATATTAAAATTAAATACATTATATTTTTTTAATATATTCAGAATAGCATCATCATAAAATCATTGTACTTCAAGCTGATTTTTATCATAATAGGCAGAGAATAACCTAAGTAAAAAACTAATTTGTCCAGCTTCTAAAAAAATTAATCTATAGGCTTTATTACCATACTTTTCTAACACCTTCTTAACATCAGAAAAAAGGAAAAGATAATATTCATATTCCTCAAAACATGTTTGAGAAGGAACAAATCATTGCTTTACAATATCCTGAAATATTCCTTTTTCTGTTTTTGCATAACAGTTTTCAGAAAATTTATCATAGAAAAAAATCTCATCTGCCCTAGATATCAATAAGGGGAAAACTGTGTTTAATGCACCTCAACTTCAAAAATAGAAATAATCCATATTACCATCACATTTCCTTTTTGAAAAAACCAATTGAAGTATATCTTTCACATCAACAATTCAACAACGATTTGATTCCTTCGCTGATAATCTAGTGCTATGAATCGAATCAAATACCTTCTTCGAAATATTAAAATCTATAATATTAGAAGAAAAAAAAGTTTTTTGAAAACCAGCTCATAAATATTGTTCAGATTCTTTTCCCAAATTTGCATAAATTGAAGTAATATAATCATAATCAGCGACTTCTTGCAGTATAGTAGGATTCTTAGTCAAATTATGAAAACTCAAAGTTTCTATACCACTACAACTATGATAGACATCGACAATTCAATAAAGAATTAATAAGTCTAACATTTTTTCTGAAACTCCAATATCTTCCAAATCTTCTACTCAAAAATATATTTGCCTAGAGATTCTACACAAAAAAGAATACAAAGCATGATTCTCTCAAAAAATTAAATTGCGAGAAAAAGCCGGATTAGAAATAATTATTTTTCAATCCAATTCTCTTCTAAAAGAACTCAGAATATTATACCTATACTTCATTTTTTACTACAATAAAATCATAATTCTGATCAACTTCTGTCATTGCCTTCAAGACTCTTTCTTGGGGAATAAAATCAGGTTTTTTATAAGGTCCTGGATCATAAATTTCAAACATTCCATCTTTATATCCCTTACAGAGTACGACATGTCAACCACTAATACCATCATCATCACGAGGCTGATCATAAAGGACATATCGATTAAGAGGCAAAATAAAAAGAGTATCTTCATTTTGATATTGCTTTACTATACTTACAAGATCAGTATTATAAAGTTTCTCAATCTCTTCTGTCTCCAGAATTTTTTTCATAATATAAGTATCACAGAGATCAAAACTATTATTTCAATTCATATCGGTCCAGACTCCATCTTTGACATATTTTTTATAAGGATGATTTTCATATTTTTTTGCAATATAACCGACCGGATCTTCCACATAATCAAGATCATTTTCATAACTTCACGATGTGACATATATTACCTTAAAACCAAGTCTAGAAAGGGCATACCCCATCTCAAACTCATCTAAACCTGTTCAATATTTATATCTCCCCATTTTCGCAATTTTCATCACATCTCGGGTATCTTTCATATTAAACTGCGTATACCAAAAATAATTCAGAACCCCCATAAAACACGCAGTACTACAATAGCCATAATATGATTCTGGCATAAAGTTAATCTGATATTTTGGATAATCCATACCTTATCAAATTATGAAATAAAATAAAAGTTAGATATTCTAATACTAATTTCTAACTACAAATACATTATAATCATCTCATAAATCCTCTATTGCCTGAATAACCTTATCCTGAGGAATAAAATCAGGTTTTTTATAGGGGCCTGGATCGTAAATCTCAAAAAATCAATCTCTTAACCCCTTACATAAAACTACATGCCCTCAACTACTTCATTCTTCTGAAACTCTATCATACAAAACATTCGCATTAAGTCAAAAGATAAAAAGAGTATCTTCTGACTGATAATTATTTACTACTGAGACAACATCTATGTTATAAATTTTCTCAATTTCATCTGACACAAGAATTTTTTTTGCTATTGTCGTATCATAAAAATCAAAAGAAACATTTTGTTTCGTATCATTCCAAACACCGTCCTCTCATACAAAATTTTTATATTTATGATTTTCATACTTCTTTTTAATAAAGGAAACTGGATCTTCAATATATGCTAAATCAAATTCCTTAGAAGTTTTAGTAGTATAAACAACCTTAAACCCGAGTCTAGACAGAGCATATCACATTTCCGATTCTGTGAGTCCTCCTCCCAATTTATACCTCCCCATTTTCGCAATTTTCATCACATCTCGG